>Ga0116182_1004057_pt1 | contig 13206 bp, 11 predicted proteins | sample AD_UKC077_MetaG_FD_89805 | JGI IMG/M metagenome (GOLD analysis project Ga0116182, IMG submission 89805) | Active sludge microbial communities of municipal wastewater-treating anaerobic digesters from USA - AD_UKC077_MetaG | ecosystem: Engineered > Bioreactor > Anaerobic > Digestate | place: USA...
TTACAGGTGTTGCCTCATCATCTTTGCTACAAGAGAAAAGGGAGAAGATAATTGCGAATAATAAGATTGTTTTTTTCATTGTTATTATTTTAAGTTAATTTATTACTATTACTCTGTTTGTTGGAAAATAAATGATAAATCACCATTATAATAATCGTTTGAAAAATAAATAGGATATATAAGACCAGGTGTATCAGTAAAACCGAATGAATCAAAACGAATATTTCCAGAAGTTATAGGATAGGTTATAAGCGAACCATTAGATTTATCACGATAATACCAATCATCGGAGTTCATAGTTATTGCATATTTTTTATCTTTTTGTAATTCAATAGGTTCGATGTTTTTTGTGGTTGTAGTTGCTGCTGTAACTACATTAACATACTCTGTTCTAATTACAGTTTTAGTAGTTGCATCCCATAAAGTAACTCTTAAATTAGCGTTTGATTGTGGAAGTGATACTACAAATGCCTTTATTTTCCCTTTTACTAAAGGAGTAAATTCGTTACCTACTTCAGATGTAGTACCGTCAACAACATCGATAATAGCACCATTAATCCCTCCATTTGTGAGGTAGCCAATAAGTGGATTTTCTTCCTGATACGTTACAGGTGTTGCCTCATCATCTTTACTACAAGAGAAAAGCGAGAAAATAATTGCGAATAAGAAGATTGTTTTTTTCATTTTTTTTATTATTTAAATTATTGTTTACCTATATAAAAATTCCAAAAAACAATTGTAGCGGAATTTTCACCAAGAGCACCTTCAAGCCTACCAGCTTAACTTGTTTTATTATTGTGTTTTTATATTTTTCGCTTTAGCATCTACAGGAGGAAATGGTTGCGGATTAAGTGCTTTAGTGCTACCTGCATTATTCTTAGTTGATTTTAATTTTTGAATACTTTTCTGTTTTTCTGTATTTGTTATTTCATTAGGTCTTGCTTGCTCTTCTACTGGATGTTCTTCATCTTCGTAGCCACCCACTTGTTCTGCCTTAGAAGAGTTGGTTTTCAACTGTTTTACATTTTTATCTACACGTAAAGGTTTTGTACTAGTTACATTTTTTTCCCCTGATTGTGCGTAGGTAGTTGCAAATCCTGCAATTAATAGTGTACTAATTATGAATACTTTTTTCATTTTATTTTGTTTTTGTTTTATTGTTTTATAATTTTTAAACTGCTTATTTTGTCATCCCAAAAGTGGTCGAGTTCTTTATAATCGCCTACCCACAGATGTTCTTCACTTTTTTTGCTCCCTATGTTGAGTGTTTTGGTGCCATAAAGCGCCATTGATGTTCCCAAAAAATGATCTTCCAGATATACTTCCATCACATAGCCATTGGGTACTTTTATACTGCTAATGCAATTGTTCCAACTTTCCCCAAGCCGGGTTTGTGTATAGTTTCCTATCGATAGTATTTTTACTTCTCCTTTAAAGTTGGCTTCCTTATACAAAAATATTTTATCGCTATTAGGGTTAAAGACTAGTAAGTTCTTGTTAGAAACGCAACCTCCTGGCAGAATGGTTTTGTTTTGCGCTTGTAGCTGTAGGGCAAAAAGAACACTTATTAGTACTATTATTTTTTTCATATTTAAGAAGAAACTATTATTTTTTTAAATCGAACGTAAAGATGTGGCAGAATTTTAATTTTTTAATGTCCCAATAATTGAAGTGTGGCTATTGCTATTTGAAATGAGAAATAAGCAATAAACTACCTCGGGTTAGAGTCTAGAGGTATTAGCAAAATAACAGCCACATATTGCTTCGCCTATTCGCTGGCACTCGGGTCACAGATTTTCAAAAATCTTTTTAATCTGTGGCAAAAAAAAAATCGAAGCAATGCTTCGAGGAATTAATTAGTTAAGTATTTATTAATTGTTATAGAAACTAGTAGCTAGTCTTGTTTTTTAAACATATAACTTTTCCCAACCACAACTGCCAGTATTCCTAGAGCAATCATTAGTACTAATCCTGGTATTTCTTTCCAACTGATAATTACTGCTTTTTTGGGCTCGTTTTTTGGATAAGCTACCTCGATTTTTTCATCTATTTGATAATTGAATAAAACAAAAATTTGAGGCGATTGACTATAGCTTTTAATAGTTTGATTGTCATTGGTAATAAACTCAAAAAAAGGACTTTTGCCAGATAAGGATCTATTATTTTTTACCATTCGAGCGCCATTTCTGCTTACTTTGTAGCCAATTATTTTGGCTTGTGTTATTGTTCCTGTAAACGGATAGGTTACTATTTTGAATAAACCAAAACCCCAAAAACCTGTTATGGCAAGTCCTACCAGTAGCATTACAATTCCTATTATTTTGGGGTTATTGGTTTTCATATATGTAAATTTTGATTTTTCAGCGGTTATATATGGTATGCTTCGCCAATTCGCAAGCTCGGGTCGCCTTTTACATTGGTGTTTGCTTACGCAAACTTCTGGTTAGTGGCGATTTCATATATTCAGCAATTAATATTTTATCAGTTTTTCAACACCTATTTTTGTGCTAATGAAATAGACTCCGTTAGTAAATGAAGAAATATCCATACTATTTTCTCCTTTAATAAAGTTGCCTGACTGCATTATTCTGCCGTGAATGTCAAGCAGTTGAAAGTTGATAATTTCAGGAGACACCACAGTAATGCTACTTGAAGTAGGATTAGGGTAGAGAACTAGATGCAGTTTTGGTTGTTCAAAAGCGTTGGTTGCCAACACGGCAGTATTTGCACCGCAACCATTAAGAGCCTTTAATCCCCAGTTTGCATTGTTTACAATATTGTTGCCAAAAGTGGTTAGATTGCTTGCATTACTAGTGGTACTAATTACTCGATAGGTGCTGCTATTAAAACTGGCGCTATACTGAGTACAATCAAAATTGAATGTCCAAGCTAACCAACCAATATTTCTACTGCAAGCTTCGGTTAGAATTTGAGGATAAAGCGTATATAAACCCAAATCGCCGCAACTGGCATCATCTTGATTGTTTGCAATTTCTCCTAAAACGAAACACACATTGGTATTTTGAGCTTCGTTTAGTTTTGATTGCACTTGAGCAAGAGTAGAAGCATAACCACCCCAATAAGCGTGAGATGAAAAAATAAGATTATGTTGTGGGTCGCTGGTATTCATACTTTCGGCTATGGATAATAGTTCGGTTGATGATTGTCCGCAATCGGGTGCATCAATCATTATTGGAACAGTAACTCCTGCATTTCGCAAAGTGTTGATGGCGGCATTATAATTGGTTTTAAAATTATTTAAAGCGGTGGTTTGGTTTCCTGTCCATCGCACATAGTCGAACTCGTTTGCTAGATTTATTATTATTCTAGCTTTATTATTTTCAATTAAATTTAGAACTGCTGGACTTGTCCAAAAATTCATAACTGCGGTGTTAAAATGATTCCAGTCTGTGTTGCAAGTAATATAAGTGTCATCGTGAATGCTTAAAATAGGAATCATATTTTTAGAAATGCAATAAGCCACCATATTATTTAGATGACCATTAGCTACATACCCATTTACGGTTCCTGGTGTTCCTCCGCTTGCAGGCTGATCTCTCCAACTTTGACCGTTGGTGTACCACGGAATTCTAATAGCGTTAGCTCCCGTAAGTGCTACTTGATCGATATAGGCTTGGTATTGTGCTGGATTGCTTAACGAGATACTCCCTTCGTTGATAATTGGATAATTAACACCTCGCAACACAACCGTTTGACCTGCAGGAGTTGTTAAGTTATGACCTACAACCTTCATTGTGGTTTGGGCCGATGCTACTAATTGGAATACGAAAAGAAATAAAAATAGTTTTTTCATTGGGGTGAACGTTTTTTTTTGTTTTAAAAGATCCAAGTTGAAACCAAATTTTAATAGTAGCAAATTTAATTTTAAATGTATTAATTTATAAATAAAAAAAAGTAAACTGCAGGTTTGGGTTATTGAACGGAGAACTAAAAAAGACACAACTCTCATTGTGCCTTTTCATAAAAAAAAACCTAACTTTATTAACCTACTTAACCTTATCTTCCAAAGCTTTTAATCTCGCTTTTAATTCTTCGTTTTCTTTACTTAATTCCTTAACAGCTTGCACTAACGGCACTACAAATTCGGCATAACGAAGTTTGTATAATCCTTCTCCGTTTTTTGGAGCTTCTACACCGTTAAAATCATAACCTACACTTTTGGCTGCTGCCTCTACATCTTGTGCTAAGAAACCTGTTTGAGTAATTTTCTCAATATCATATTTTTCAGGATAATCTGCCGATTCGTCTTTTTTGCCATTCATTGCCAGTTCGTATTGTTTTTTAATGTCTAAATGATACGTAACTGGTGTTAATTGTTTAATAAATGCCAATCCAGGTACATTTTCTTTAACATCCGTTTTTATGCGTTTGTCGGAATACGTTCCCCAATTTACTTGCCCACCAATGGAAGTAACTGAGTGATTTCCAATGTTTATTTGGTTTGAAGTGGTTGTATTCCAGCCTGTATCGCTACCTAGACAGGTAACATTATTAACATTGTTTGGTAAAAATTTCCCTGATGCACTACCAATAGCAGTGTTTTGAAATCCTGTTGTATTTGAAAATAAAGATTGATCCCCAATTGCAACATTATTATATCCAATTGTATTATATGTTAACGATCCATTACCATTAGCGACATTATAATTTCCTGTTGTATTAGAAGATAAGGAGTGATAGCCATTAGCAACATTACTATATCCTGTTGTATTAGAATATAAGGAGCGATAGCCATTGGCAACATTATTAAAACCTGTTGTATTAGAATATAAGGATTGATAGCCATTAGCAACATTATCATAACCTGTTGTATTTGAGTATAAGGATTGATTGCCATTAGCTACATTTTCATATCCTGATGTATTATACGTTAATGATTCTTTACCATTGGCAACATTATCATGTCCAGTTGTATTATCATATAATGAGAAACTTCCATTGGCAACATTATTAGTACCTGTTGTATTTGAAGTTAGTGAAAAACTACCATTTGCAACATTATCAAATCCTTCTGTATTAGAATCTAATGAATTATACCCATTGGCTACATTTCTTTTTCCAGTTGTATTTGAATATAAGGATTGATAGCCATTAGCAACATTATAAAATCCTGTTGTATTAGAATTTAAAGAATGATAGCCAAAAGCTGTATTTCCATTTTTAACTGTATTAATTACATTATCAGTAGTTTCAATTATCCCAGCTTTTTCATTGTTTACTTTAAATTGTAATGCATTATCATCAGTTGTTCCAATAAACTGCGTTGCAGGGTCAATATTGCTGTTTCCTGTAATTTTCCAAGAATTATTGCTTGTGGTAGATGCTGCAGTATTTGCAAATAAGGCATAAGGCACGCTTAATAATTGCTCGTTTGAAACTATAGTATAGTTAGTTCCGCCTGTTGGGTCAATTTCGCATTTTATTTTTTTGCTATACGCATTAGAATTCATAGCTGTTGCAAAATCGCCCGAAACTAATGTTCCTTCACCAACTTTAAGCGAGAAAAGTCCATTAGCATTAGTTGTTACTGTATGAGTTTCTACAAATTCAGCATTTTCGGTGGACATCACTACCGATATAAGTGAAATTTTAACTCCAACCGGTTGGTTCGTAATTAATTGATTGCTAGAATTTCTCACTATGGCTTGGAAACTAAATTTATTAGGTGCTTGAGCATTTGCATTTAGAAAATAGATGAAAGAGCAAAGAAGAAAGAGTTTTGTAATTGTTTTCATTTTGATAAAAGTTTATGGGTTTTTAAGTATAGAAGTAAACACTAAATTGATTTTTAAATACGACTAATAACTATTCACTAGTTACTAAACACTAATTCTTAATAATTTTAAAAGTCTTTAAGGTTTTGTTATTGTCAAATACTTGAAGGAAATAGTTAGCATTTTGTAGGTTTTCCATAGTGATATTAGTTTCTTGTTGTGTAATTTTCTGATTAGCAATGCTTCGTCCTTGAATGTCATACAAGTTATAGTGCAAGTTATCTATCGAATAGTTTTCAATTATTAAATTGATATTCGACGAAGTAGGGTTGGGATATACTATTGCTTGTAGTATAATGTTTGGAAAATCGTCTGTGCCAAGTGTGAAAATTTCAAAAGGTTGTTGTACCCCTTGCGAAACCGAACCGTTTGACCCAGTGGCACTCACATAATCAATCTGACCGATGGAGTAACTTATTTTTCCATTGCTTCCTGTGGCATCTCCTCCAGCAGCATTTAACGATTGTTGTGCATTTGCTTTTAGAAAAAAGAGAAAAGAAAATAGAAAAAAGAGTTGTTTTGTTTTCATATTATGAGTCATTTTTAGTTTATAACTATTTTACGGTTAACTATTTGCCCGTTTTCTAATTCGATTTTCAAGAAATAAACCCCTTTGTTTTCTATCGAAAATTGGTTGTTTGAAAGGGTTTTTACCATAATTTCTTTTCCTAAAATATCGAAAGCTACAATGTTTTTGATGTTTTCGGTAGTATCAATATTAAAAGCGCCGTTGGAAGGATTTGGGTATAATGAAAAAGAAACTGTTGCTAATTGATTATCGTTTAGACCTAAAATTTGTGTGCTTGTTGGAAGATAAATCCCTCCGTTTCCAGGATTAGTCGAAGTGATGTTTAGTCTATAATTAGTATATGTGTCGTTTGTAAGCGCAATATTGGCAATATCAAACCACATTCCAGCTCCGTTGTTTTCGTCATTCACATAAATTCTATCGATGGTTTTGTCTATCTGCATACCTCCAAGTTGTCCTGTACCTGCAACCACTGGGTTAGCTGTCGGCAAGTTATAAATGCCAAACCCATTGATACTATTGGTCATATTAGGATCGGCATTGATACTTGTATTTGGAGTAAGTGCCAAAATACTGTTTTGTTGCGGTACCGAAAGATACACTAACGTTGGTGCTTCATTAGCTGCAGAATCGTTATTGTTAGCAACCCATAATCGTCCGGTACTATCAAAAGCGATACCTTCAGGTTGAGAAAAAGCAGTAGTTATGGTTTTATTACCTAGCGAAGCAAACAAGTTATCGCTACCTCCCCCAACAGTCCAAGCAATCGAATTGGTATAAAAGGAACGAAATGGTGCAGAAGCGGTGTCCAAATCGGCAGTTTTAATCACTATAATTCTGTTGTTCCAATAATCTGAAGCCCATAAATTGCCATTGGCATCAAAAGCAATATTAGCAAAATAGGAAGTTACACCTCCGTTACCCAAATCAATTCGAGTGGCATAATTTGAGGCTATTGTGTATTTAAAAATAGTCGTATTTCCCCAAGAGCCTTCCGAAACATATAGGTTTCCTGTTGCATCGAATGTTAAACCGACATAATCACTACTCAAATTGGCTACTTGCGACACATTAGCAATGGCACTTGCAGGATTGGTACCATAATTTGGAAATTTATAAATGCGTTGGTTGGCATTTGTTAAACTGACAAACAAATCGTTACCAAACATTGCCACACAGTTTGGGCTTGCATTTGTAGCTAATCCATTACCTAATGTACTAAAATTTATAGTGTACGTAGGGCTTTCTGCAATAGTTGTTGCCGATGTTGGCATATACGTTTTTACCGTATTATTTCCTGCATTAGTACCAAACTTAGGGACTATTAAAGCCCTGTTTACCAGCTGTGCATTTCCTGCTAAAAAAATGAAGAAAGCACAAAGAAGAAGGATTTTTTGAGTAATTTTTGTTTTCATAATTATTTTGATAATTTTTAAAATATGTCAAAAATAATTAGATAACTACCAATTAGTAAGCTATGAATAAGTCAAAGGTTGTTTTGGATTATTGAAATGCGAAAGAACGTGGTTTGCAGTTTTTATGAATTATAATTTTGGTCGGTGTTTATAAAACTACACTTTCTTAAACAAACTCAAAAATTCTTGTTTTTTATTACGACTCAATGCTACATTTTTTCCGTCTTGCATAATAATTTCTCCACCTTCGCCACGAATGTATTGTTTAATGAATTTTAAGTTTACAATATGCGATTTATGAGCTCTAAAAAATAAGGAGTTGTCTTGCAAGACTTCTTCAAAATTAGCCATCGTTTTGCTTGCCAAATGTTTGGTTTTGTCATTCATAACAATGTATGTATAGCAACTGCTGGCTTCAAGATACATAATCTCATCAATTTTTACAAAGTGTAATCCTTCTTGGGTAGAAAGTGCAATAGTGTCTTGCATTTTGCCATTCACAAATTGGTGTAAATGATTGAGTTGGTCTTTAGAAATATGCATTTCTTCGGCTTTGAATTTTTCTAAAACCTGTTCAATGTCGTTATAATCTATGGGTTTTAATAAATAGTCTAAAGCATTTAATTTCAATGCCTTTATAGCATATTGATCGTAGGCAGTTGTAAAAACAACTTTGAAGGGGATCGTATCAAACTGATTGAGAACATCAAAACCGTTTAAGATGGGCATTTCAATATCTAAAAATACCAAATCGGGTTTGTGTTGTTCTACAAGTTCTTTGGCTTTTGTACTGTCTTGAGTTGTGGCTAAGACAGCAACATTTTTAAAATCAGAAAGCAAATGTTGTAGTGTGATGATACAATGATTTTCATCATCAATAATTAATACGTTAATCATATTTATAAATAAATTTGTAATTCTACTTCAGTTCCTGTGGCATTGTCTTGATCATCAACCAAATCAATAATCTTGAAATTATTTTTCGGATTTAACAAAATCAATCGATTAATTGTGATGTTTATTCCATACGATTTATGGGTTACTTGTTCTTTCTTTAGTAAAGCCGATGCTTTTCTACCGATGCCATCATCAATAATTTTTATGTTTAAAATACTGTTTTTCTCGTTTTGCACAACAATTTTTAGGAGTCCTTTTTCTTTTTTGTTATGCAGACCGTGCCAAATAGCATTTTCTGCAAAAGGCTGAATTATTAGAGGTGGTATTTTGATACTTTCAACTTCTAAATTTTTGTCATAAACTATTTCATAATCAAATTTGTATTCCAATCTCACTGCTTCCAACTCCAGATACATTTTTAAGGTTTCTAATTCTTTTTCTAATGTAATCGTTTCGTGGCGTGAATTTTCTAAAATATTTCGCATTAATTTTGAAAATGTAGTAAGATAAGAACTGGCTTCACGACTTTTTTGTTGAATAATAAAACTATTAATAGAATTTAAAGAATTAAATAAAAAATGGGGATTCATTTGTGAACGAAGCGTTTGCATTTCAACATCTTTTATTTTTCTCTTTAAACGACCTTTTATTTTTTCTTGTTTTACTAAATAGCGATTTGCAAAAAAACCAATAGATGCCAACAGCAGAAATAGAAGAATAAAAAACCAAAGCGAATTATAAAAAGGAGGTGTAATTTTCAACGTAATATTTAATGATTTTTTCTGCCAATTGCCCAAATTATCACCCGCCTGAATGAGTATGTCATAATTGCCAGGTGAAAGTTTTATCAAAGAAAGTTTGGGAATCGTCCCTAAATAATTCCATTTTTGCTCTCCTTTAAACTGATAGCGGTATATAATTTTTTCTTTTTCTGAAAAAGATAAGGAGGAAAATAAAATAGTTAATTCAGTAAATTTATAATCTAAATGGTACTCGTTTTTTTTGGAAAATAAATAAGTGCCATCTTTTATAATAGCAGTTAATTCTAATTTGTTGATTAATTTAGTTTTAGTAATATTATTCAAATCGATTATTTGAAGACCTTTATCGGTTCCAATCATTAATTTGTTGTTTTTGGAGGCAAAGTAGCCATAAGTAATATCATTAGTTGCTAAACCGTCGATAGATGAAACGTTTACTACTTTATTGGTTTTAAAATTGTATTGATTTAACCCTTCGGCGCAAGCAAACCAAATATTTCCTTTGGAGTCTTGAGAAATTCCTTCGATATGATCGTTTGCAACTTTGTACAAATCGGTGTTTAAAGAATGTAAAATTTCGCCTTCGGGTGATACAATATTCCAACCGCCATAACCCGAAAAAATAATATTGTTGTTATTAATAAAAGCAATTCGATTGTAATAATCCGTTACAAATTTTGGGTTATTTTTAAATTGAATCAAACTATTAATCTGAACAAACAAATGTGTTTTATTATCAAAATACGATATACCATAATCTTTTGGCATCCAGCTTGCTAGCCAAATTCTACCATTGGGTGCAACCGCAATATCGTTAAATGTATTGTCAGACCAAAAGGATGAGGTATTCAATATATATTCTTTTTTTTCTTTAAATGAAACGGCATCATATACTCTAATCGCTCCTTTTGAAGGAATAATCCAAAGCAAATTGTTTTCATCAATCACTGCTTTTTTAAATGGAATTTTGGTGGATATTAGAAGTTTCAAAACGCCATTGGTCAAACTATATAACCCGTCATTGGCGGTTGCATACAATTGATTGTTTTTTAAAAACAGATGCTCAAATTCCGTCTTTATATTGGGAGATTGATACGCGTTCCAATGATTATTTTTGGAATATGAATAGATTTTATTGTTTTTTGAAACACACCAAATTGTTGCTTCATTATCTTGAACTATTGAAACGATAGTTTTGGAATTGGGTATGTTTAAACTAACAATATCATCATTAATTTTAGATAACTTTACTAATCCTCTAGTGGTTGAAATCCAAAATAAATGAAGCACATCATCATAAAAAATATGATTAATTTCACCGGAAGTAGATTGGATAATCTCTTTAGTGTGTTTTGAAATATCATATTGATACAAGGTGTTTTTATCATAAAAAAATATAGAATTGGTATTGTCAACCAGTTTAAATTGCGATGTCAAATTTCGGCTTATCACTTCAGTTGAAAGTGTTTTCGAAATAGAATCATAAATCAATAATTTTCCGTCTAAAGTTGTAAAATAGATATAATTGCCAGTAACCGTTGCCGAAATTATTTTTGAGTTTGCCAATTCGGTATTGGGGTGTAATTGTATTGAATTACTTTTTTCGTCCCAAACAAAAAGACCGTCGTCAGTGGCAATAAAAAACTCCTTGGTTCTTGTTTCTAAAAATGTTACAGTAAAAGAGGGATTACTATTTTTAGCAATAACAAACGAATATTTTTTTGAGTTAGAAAAATACTTCACACTATTCTGATCACTACACCAAACTCGATTTTTTCTATCAACATAAACATTGTCATAATGATCATTGTTAGGAATACTGTCATTATAGTTAACCTTTGCAACAATTTGAGGTTCTTGAAAAATGGAGTTTAAGTAACATAGTCCTTTTCCAGAAGAATAAAAATACAATTTGTTTTTACTTGTAAACAGATGGTTGGTCATATTTGAAAGCTGCGTATTTTTCACAAATCGATAACCATCGTAAAGGCATAACCCTCGTTGTGTTGCAATATATAATTTCCCTTCTTTTTTAGTTGAAAAAAAAACAATGTCAGAAGGCAATCCATCAGAGAATTTTAAATTTTCAATTTTATAAGTACTTTGTCCAACTAAAACTTGAAATTTTAGTAAGAATAAAAAAATAAGAATAAAAAGTATTTTTCTGTACATAAAAAAGTAAAGTGTAAATTTAAGAAAAACAACTTAGTTTTGTTTTAAAATCAATTGAAGTGAGGGTTTTAATTAGTGTGAGTAGCTGAATTCAATTTAAATAATTTTTTAATTTATATTTGCATATTTTTTTTTATTTGTAAATATATTGAATTTATCCTTCAATATTTTCATGTCTTCACTCACTTTTCTATCCAACACCTTTGCATAATGTTGAGTTGTTTTAAGATTTTTATGACCAAGCATTTTACTAACACTTTCAATTGGAACACCATTTGTAAGTGTTACTGTTGTTGCGAAAGTATGACGAGCAATGTGAAAGGTTAGTTCTTTTTCAATTTCACAAACACCAGCTATTTCTTTTAGATAAGCGTTCATCTTTTGATTGGATAGAATAGGAAGTAGTTTATCCTCATTAATGCACTGTGGATGATTTTCGTATTTGTCGATTATCATTTGTGTAACTGGAAGGATTGGAATTTTTGATGCACTTTCAGTTTTTTGTCTGTGAGTAAATATCCATTTCTCACCATCAATACCGTAACTTACATGCGCCTTTGTTAGATTTTTTACATCTATGTATGCCAAACCTGTAAAGCAGCTAAAAAGGAAGATATCGCGAACTAATGACAATCTTTCAGTTTTGAAATCTTTTTCAATAATTGATTGGATTTCTGCTTCAGTGAGATAAACTCGTTCAACTTCTTTAACTTTTGACTTGTAGTTTGCAAATGGGTTTTTATCAAGCCAATCATTGGCCAAACAAAGCTTGATAATTTTATTGAAGTTTTTTAAGTATTTTACTGCTGTATTGTTAGCACAATTTCTAACGCTTCGTAACCAAAACTCGTAATCGGTTATGAAAGCATGATCTATCTTTGTAATATCTATATCGGAAATGTTGTATTTCCATTGCATAAATTCAATAGTATGTTTTAATGAGGTAGTGTAGCGTTCTAGTGTTCCTGGAGCGTATTCCTTTCCAACCAGTTCTTTTATTTTGTTATTGTGGTCTTGGAAGATAGGGACGAGCATTCTTGCTCTTTCATCAACTCCTAATAGTTTACTCTTAATTGTTTCAGTAGTTAAAGCAATCTTTTTATGGATTAATTCCATTTCAGCATCTCTTATTTGACTTTTCAGTAAATCAAGATGGTTATTTATTGAACGAGCTTCTTCTGAACTACCTTTCATTTTACCTGCTTCTGTGGACCATTTGGAAATTTCTATAAATCGGTTTGTACTTAGTTCGATACGTTTTCCATTGATAGTAATTCTGGTGTAGATAGGAACTAAACCGTTTGCAGCTGCTTTCGCTTTCTTTGCATAAAAGAGAATTGATACTTTTGTTTTCATTGTGGTGACCTTTTTAGTTGTTATTAAATTTAACTTCAATATGACTAATCCACAAGATGTACAGTTTTTAAACTGGTTGTTGAACTGGCTGTAAAGCCTTGTGAATACTAGTCCGAAATAAAAATCGGTTACCCAAAATTTGGATTGTTTAGGGTAACCGATTTTATCCCTTTAGGTTCACGAATGAATGAATAATTTGATATGTGATAAAAAGAAAAAACCCTTAAAATCATACGATTTTAAGGGTTTTAATTCAATTTGCTTTCCAGCTGGCGGAGAAA
>Ga0116182_1004066_pt1 | contig 13193 bp, 16 predicted proteins | sample AD_UKC077_MetaG_FD_89805 | JGI IMG/M metagenome (GOLD analysis project Ga0116182, IMG submission 89805) | Active sludge microbial communities of municipal wastewater-treating anaerobic digesters from USA - AD_UKC077_MetaG | ecosystem: Engineered > Bioreactor > Anaerobic > Digestate | place: USA...
CCCGGCGAGTGGTATTCACCCGTGGCACCGGGTGTGTCTGCCTGTCGGGGGCGGCGTCAATGGGCGGTGTCGAGGCGTCGGCCACCCACCCACTGTATAGGGCATATTGACTGTTATGCGTGAGAAAGGCCGATATGGTGAGTCTGTCTGTTTTTCACGACCATCTGAGAGTGCGCATCGGCGCGGGTCTCAGTCTCGCGGCCGGCCCGAGACGCTGCAATAACGACCTCCGACCGCTACTTGTCCACGACTTCTTGAGAGTGCTGAACAGGGCCGTTACGTTGTCCGCGATCATCTGAAAGTGCCGGACTATTCCGCCCGGCCCGCTTCCCAGCTAGACCACACTAATTCGTCACAGTGACATATTGTCGGATCAGGAAACAGTGACGGACCCGGTCGTTCAGGCGGTCGGACAAGTCATGTCCGGCTCCACCCGACATCTGCAGCCTGCTAGCGGCGCCTGCGACGACCTCGACTGCGGCGAAGTCTGCCCGACTCGGATGTGCTGGGCACACCCAACGGCTTTGGACGACCGGCGCTAAGGACGCACCCTGGCGAAAGAGACTAGATGAAACCGGTTGCGCAACAACACTATTCGCAGTAAGCTGTAGGCTATAAGCTACATTGCTCCGGAAGGTAGGCCCGTGAAAACTCGATCCACCGACACCCATCTGACGCCCGCAGCCCTGGTCAGTCACACGATGATCCGCCTTCAGGGCGAACAGGTCGGTGACCTTTCGGTCCACCACGCCTGCACCCCCAACGCCAGGTTGCGACTGCAGTGGGGCGGAATCCTTATGACGATGCTCTCTGCGCAGGCGTGCCAAGGCGTTCTTGAGGGCTTCAGCGCCGCCCGCTCGGCGATGGCGCTAATCCCCGGCCACCTACCCGCCGCCCCGCCGGCATCCGATCCCTTCGCCCTACCGACCGTGGCCATTGACTGGATGCGCCGCCCGGCCTACGCGGTGGTTCCCCGGCAAGAACTCTCACGCGACCGCGCCCGCCAGTTGCGCTGGCTCGACCTCCACATGGGACCCGTCACCTTCCAAATTCTCGATCGGGCGGGATGTGTAGCCGCGGTCGAACTCCTCCACACCGCACACCGCACCGCCATTCACATCTTCACCGACGGCGCCGACCATGCCCAGGACCCCACCGATATCGACTACACCCCCACGCCGACAGGCTAAGCGTTTATCCACAGGGCAGCCGCCGCCGGGCCTGTTATCCACACCGCTGGATGACAGGCCCGGCGTCTCGGCCTGACCGGCCTCACAATCGGTGGGACGTCACAAGCTTGCTGTTCTCGTCCTGAAGGGGGAACTTCACCGTGAGCGTTCCGTGGTCGCTGACCGTCACCACGCTTGATCGGATCGACACCGTCATGGACGACGCCAGCGATCGCGAAGACGCCGTCACCGCCCTCCTCGCCGCTACGCAGGACGCCCTCGCCGCCGCCGAGCGCTCAGGCGCACTCGCCGCTCGCTACGAACTTCGCGCCGCGGGGGCGTTGGTCGCGCTCATCCAGACCGGCACCGACCAACACGGCAACCCCGACTACGGCGCAACCCGTGCGCTCATCCAGCGGATTGCAGCAACCTGAAGGCTTGACCCCTGAGTCACAAGGTGCGCGGGACGCGACGGGGCACCGCCACCATGCGGGAGTAGCCCGAGATTCCACCACCGTCCCACGGTGCCCCGGCCGCGGGCCCTTCAGCTGACGAGATGACCATGTCGGCACGCTGCATGGAACCAACTTTGAACGAAAAGACCAATCCACTTGTTTCGTTGCGTTTCGTTGTTACGTTACGTTACGTTACGTTTCGTTGAGATGACGTAATGTGTTAGATTGGTCGCCGTGAGTGAGAACGTCCTACCCCTGGCGAGCGAAACCGACAGGCTGTGCACGTACCCGGGATGCACCCGCCCCCGCCGCCCTGATCCCGCCACCGGCCGGCCGTCGCGCTACTGCGAACGCGCGGACGAGGAAGGCGGTCCCGTCCACAACCGCGCGACCGCGTGGAAGGCGCGCAGAACGCACCGGGAGGACGCGGCCCCGACTCAAGACGAGGGCGGTGGTCTCAGCGCCCCTGTGTCCATGGCCCGGGCCACACTCGACCAGCGTCTGGCTGAGTTGCCCGGCCGGGTCGCCGATCTGCGCCAATATCTTGATGCCGTGGTGCTCGATCTTCGCGCCGCCGGGGACATCGAGGCCGCCGGGTCGGAGGTCGAGGACGCCCATCGGGAGGCGCTGACAAAGGTAACCGCGGCTGAGGGCCGCGCGGCGGCCGCCGAGCGTGCCGCGCGTAGCGCCCACGCGATCGCGCAAGCCGCCCAGCAGGACCGGGCCGAGGCCGATGCCCTCACTGAGGAGGCCACCGCCGAGATGGAGCGGGTCAGGCAGCAGGCACAGACCGAGGTCGCCCGCGCGCACGAACAACTTGCCGCCCAGGCCGCCGAGTTCACCGCCGAGATGGAGCGGGTCAAGCAGCAGGCACAGACCGAGGTCGCCCGCGCGCACGAACAACTTGCCGCCCAGGCCGCTGAGTTCACGGCCGGACTGGCTGAGCGTGACGCCGAGGTGGACCAGGCGCGCCGCGACGTTGCCGACGCCCGAACGGAGGCCGCGTCGGCGGTCGCGAGCCAGAATGCTGCGACCACGCAGGCGGCGCGGGAACGGGAAACCGCCGCGCAACTACGGCAGGAACTCGATACCGCCCGCCGGGATTTCGAGGCGGCTCGCATTCAATACCAGGACCAGATCGAATCGGCGCGTATGGACCTCCAAGCCGCCACCACCGAGACGGCCGCGCTGCGCACCGCCCTCGCAGAGGCGAACGCCCAAGCCGCCGCAGCTGAGCGCGCGTCCCAAGCCGCTGGGGAATCACTGGCAGCACTGCGCCACGATGGCGACCGCCAGCGCGCCGAGGCCCGATCGCAACTCGACGGTTTGCGCGCCACCTACGCCGAGCAGCTCGCGCAAGTCCAACGCAACGCCGACGAGCGCGTCGCGGTGCTCACCGACGCATTGGATGCCGCGCGCGAAATGCTGCGACTGACAACCCCCATCGCACCCCGCCAATCCGATGAGCACTGATCCCTGCTCCGAAACTGCACGGGCAGTTCGGGATTAGCAGCACACGCGGAACGTGGGATTAAAAAGTCCGAGGTGGATAGACGCCCGGCGTTGTCGCCGCGAAAGGATGCAGGTTGTGGGCACCGGTGGACGCAGTTACGCAGACGCTTTGGTTCGCGGCGATCTGTGGGCCGCACTCAAACGCAACGGAGGCGCAACGGATGCCTTCTGATGACGACACCCCCACCGAATCGTGGCCGGTGCTGACCGACTTCTTCACCTGGGGCGATGAGGAACCCGCGCCGTACTTGCCCCGGCCGGTCGAACCGCTTCACGCCGCGTCCCCGGCTCTTGTCGCCGTCGTCCGCAGGCCCGCCCCCGCCGGCCGCTTCACAGCGTTGCGCCGGCCCGCCCTGGCCGTCGCGGCGCTGGCCGCCGTGACGGTGATCAGCCTGGTCGCGTGGACTCTCATCGGCGGAAAACCTGAGCCCGATACCGGGCAGAGCAGTACCGCCTCACCCTCTGCCACTCCGACCACCTCTGTTTCTGTGCCCCAGCGTCAGGCATCTGAGTTGGATAGCCGCCGCTTGATGGCCCTGCTTCCCGCGGGCTACCCGCCCGAGGTCTGCCGCGAGGCGGCACCGCCGCCGGGGGCGTTGTCCATGTTCGAATGCGGCGCCAACGCCGACGCGCCCGCGACAACTGCTCGCTACACGCTGTTCGCGGACGCCCCGTCTCTTGCCGCCGCGATGGACCAACTCATCAAGGGCATCGCCGTACAGATATGCCCCGGCAACTACGCCTCCCCCGGCCCCTGGCGGAAAACCGCAACCCCGCAGATCGTCGCCGGGACCCTGGTCTGCGGCACCACCCAGGGCACCGCCCCCGTCGTCGGGTGGACCCTAGATCGCGCGATGCTGCTCGCCGCCATCCAGGCAGAGCCCGGGCGTTCGGGCCTAGATCAGCTGTACACCTGGTGGTCTACCCACAGCTGACGCGGTCCGGCTACCCGCGATCAGCTGGCGGGTGCAGTCCCTGCGGCCGGTGGGCTGATGATGATCGCCGGTGCGGCGGGGGTTGAGGGAGCAGTGGAGCCCGTCGGGCCAGGTGCGGCAGGTGTGCCCTGGCTGTTTGCCGGGGTCCCCGCGGAGGTGCCCGCTGCGGGCGCCGGTGCAGCGGAACTTGAAGGCGGGCTCGCGCCCGCGGGTGTGCCCTGGCTTGTCGCCGCCGGGGTACCTGCACTGGGTGCGGCGGGTGTGCCGGCCGGGGGTGCGGCCGGTGTGCCCTGGCTGATTGCCGGGGTGCCCTGGCTCGTCGCCGCTGGGGTACCTGCGCTGGGTGCGGCTGGGGTGCCCTGGCTCGTCGCCGCTGGGGCACCTGCACTAGGTGCCGGTGGGGTGCCTGCGGCCGCCGGTGGTGCGGCTGGTGTCGTTCTCTGAGGTCCTGCCGGGTTGGTCGACTGTGGAGTGAAGGGCGGCACGGCCGCGGGTTCGGGAACGTTCACCCACACCAGCCTGTCCGCCTGGCCGTCGTTAAAGACGACTTGGTCCGGCACCGTCCCGGCATCGATGTCGAAATAGATCTTCCCGGTGGCCTTTTCACCCTGCATGAGAGTGGATGGATTGATGCCCTGGGCGGTGGCCGCCGCGAACAGAACGCGGTAGTTGGCGCCGCCGGCCCGGGCGTTGAAGGCCGGGATGACCGGGATGACCGTTCCGGCGACGGCGGTGCTGGTCGCCGTCGCTTCCCACAGGGTGCCCGCTACAGGGGCAGGGATGATGTCGGCGCTCTCGCGCAGACCGCTGATCGTCCAGGTTTGCACGACATCGCCGTTGACGAGCGTGCCCGCCTGGCCGATGCGCAGATCCGGCGCAGAGTCGTCGGCCAACGCCACGGGCGCGGAGGCCACGACGCCCGCGGCGAGTGCCGCAGCCAGTGCGATTTTCATTGTTCTCCCCTGGTGAATCTGTGCGGCAACCGATCACGAGTCGGTCTGAGCTGCAATGACGCTAGCAGTTGCGATCGGTTCCGCGTCGTCGTTGGTATCGGTGTCGGGCACTTCAGCGGCGTCGTCGACGACCGCGTATCCCAGGTAGCCCGTTTTCGCCGTATCAAGCACTCCGGTGTCGCCCACGCTCGGATCAAGGACCGCCGCCACATGCACGGTCAAACCGGTGATGCCCGGTTGCAGCACCTGATTGCTCGCGGTCGGGCTCAGAACCACGGCCTCTAACCGCAACGTGCCGCGGTCCGCGGAGAGCAGGTCTGGGTGAATGTGGTCTCTGGACACGCCCTCGCCGAGGCGGCACTCCATCGGCGGCTCCACCCGGCAGTACCAGTACCGGCCTGCGACGCCGTCGGCTCGCAACCGCCCCTCCACCGAAACCCGGATCGGTAGGTGGGCGGCCAGGTCGGTGAACGGGAAGCCCCGCAAGCTGTGCAGCAGCAGCAGCCGCGACGTCACTGGGCTTCGGCGCGTTCGATCTGCTCGAGTACCGCCTTGTCCCACGCCGCCTCGTTCCACACCTGATCCGGTTCGGGTTCCACGATTCCGGTGGTCAACACGCTCACCGTCGAGTCCAGTCCGCGCGCGATCTTCACCAGCGCGGGGACGGTCGGGCTACGCCTGCCCTGCTCAATGCCGTTGAGGAACGCCCGATCGACCTCGCTGCGCCTGGCCAGTTCGGACTGCGAGAGGCCCCTGCGCTCGCGCAGGACGACGATCGTGCGCCCCAGTTTGCGTCGGATGTCCTCCTCGTCGGGGCCGGCTTTGGTCGCCATCAGCACCCTCCTCATGTGTTGGCTATCGCCTACCACGATACGCCGTGGAGTGATCCACGGGAAGGCCCGCCCGGCCCGGCTCCTCGCGCCACCGCCGGATCAGCGCCACCGAATCGACCCATCCCGAAGCTGAACACCACTGACGGCGTGGCCGTCGCACCCGATCGGTGCCGGGCAGAACCAGCGGGTGTGCGGCAGTCACCGGGCGCGGCGATCCCTCCATTCGAGAGTGTTGCCGATAGCCTACTGTCTAGGTAGGCTATAGCCAACAGACCGAGCGACGTCCGCACCGGAAGGACCAAGCACCATGACCGCACCGAACGCCCGCATCTACTGGGCCAACTACGAGCGCTGCCTCAACCGCGTTGCCGCCGAGGCCCGGACGGTCGACGCCCTGATCGCCATCCTCAACGACCACCACCGGCCATCCTGCGGCGAGGCGTTCTTCCCCGATGGCGCCGACCGCGACCTGCGCAGCACCCTGGTGGAGTGCGGCTGGCGGGTGCGATGGAGCCGGGCCAGCTACTGGTTCGCGATCTGCGAGCCCGAAGGGAGCGCGGGCATCACCTTCACCGAAGGCGACATCGACCGCGGCGTCGGCCTGCCCGGCCAGTGCCCCGGCCCGATCATCACCCCGGCCGGTGGCAGCGATGTTTGACCCGACCGGCGGTCTCACCGATGTTGGTTACGCCGCCGCCGACCGCATCGACCTCTGGCTGGAGGCGCACCCCGGCTGGTGGAGCCCGAGCCGGATCGCCCGCGGCACCCACCTCGACACCGCCCAGGCGCGGGCGCTGCTGGTCTGGTTGGACCGCCACATCCTCGTCGCCGCCGCTGGTAACGGCTGCTGGCGCACCTACAGCAGCCGCCGGCCCCGCCGCTGATCCGCCCATCAACCCCCGACAACCCGTAGTGACCCGACCAAGGAGAACCCCATGACCGACTACTCCGACCAGAATCTGATCGGCTACCTGCAAGAGGCGCAGATCGACCAGACGCCGCTGACGTTGCACACCGGAGAGACCTCCTGGCCCGATGTGACCATCGTCGGGACCGACGGCGGCTGGGTGACGATCCAATGCACGTTCTGGAGAGGCAACTCCGGATACCCCCAGATCGCACGCCTGCGTCTGGACGCCATCACTGCGTTCGTCCACCCGCCGCCCCTCCCGCGTTGATTCTGTTGCCTATCGGCGACAGGTACTGTAGGCTATAACCAACACCCGAACGGAATTGGAAAGGACTTCCCAATGATCATCACCGCCGCCCCCGAGCTTCTGCACCTGAGCCCCAACGACATCGACATCGACATCAACGTCCGCCTGGACCCCCGCCTGGACCGCGAATTCCTGTCCTCCATCGAGGAGCACGGCGTGCTCGTCCCGGTCCTCGCGGTGCGCTTCGACGGCCAGTGCAAGCCCCGCGTGCGGGAGGGCCAGCGCCGCATCCAGGCCGCCCGCCAGGTCGGCCTGGCCTCCGTGCCGGTGTATATACGCACCGTCGAGGGCACCGACGCCGACCTCCGCGCACAGCGCATCATCGAGCAAATCGTGACCAACGATCAGCGCGCCCCCCTGACCGCCGCCGAACGCGCCCGGGGCATCCACCAGCTGCTGCTCGAGGGAGTCTCGCCCACGAAGGTGGCCAAAGGGCTGTCCACCACCAAGACCACCGTCGCCGCCGCCCAAGCCGCCATCGACTCCGAACGGGCAATGAGCGCCCTGGACACCGGGCAGCTGAGCCTGATCGAAGCCGCCAGCTTCGTCGAGTTCGACGGCGACGACGACGCCCAGACCGCGCTGATCAAGGTCGCCGGGACCGACCAGTTCGACCACCGGGTCGCTCAGCTGCGCGCCGACCGCGAGGACCGCCGCCGCCGCCAGGAGGCAGCCGCCCCGTTTGCAGCCCAGGGCTACACCGTCCTGGACCGGCGGCCCAGCTGGTCAGACACCGACCACGTCGACACCAACTACCTGCGCGACGCCACGGGCGCCGCCCTGACCGACGAGGCAATCGCCGCGATGGACCCCCGGCACTGGGCGGTCGTGCTGGTCGATACGGAATCGTTCCGGGACGCGGAGACCGGCGAGCCGGTTGATGAACGCGACATCGACTTCGATACCGCCGACGACCCGACCCTGGAGCCGGCCGACGGACTGCGGCACGCCCGGACGATCACCCAGACCACCGAATGGGTGCCCGACTACTACTGCACCAACCCCATCGCCGCCGGGGTCACTCTGACCAGCTACGGCGCACAGCGCTACGGCGTGGACGTCGACCGCCTCGCCGACGCTGCCGACCCCGACGGCGCCGCCGCGCGGGAACGCGCCCGCGAGGAAGCCGCGGAGGCGGAACGTGCAGAGCGACGCAAACTCATCGCGCTGAACAAGCTCGGCGACGCGGCGGCGACTGTGCGCCGCGCGTGGGTGCGCGACACGCTGCTCATACGCAAGTCGGCCCCCGCCGGCGCGGCCCTGTACCTGGCCGAAGCCCTAGCCACCAGGCCGGATCTGTTCAGCGACTACCACGGTCAGCGGATCGCCCAGGAACTGCTCGGCCTGGCCGCGGGCGACACCCTGAAAACGGCCGTCGCCAAACTCCCCCCAACCGCGGATGGCCGCGCCCTGGTCATCCTGCTCGGCGCGGTCTTCGCCACCACCGAGGCCCGCACCGGGAAAGACGCCTGGCGGGCACCCCAGGACATCGCGCAGAACTACCTGCGGTTCCTGGAGGCCAACGGCTACCCACTCAGCGACATCGAACGGGTGATCCTGGGAGCGACCACCGCCGACGCCGTGTACCGGAAGGTGTGCGCGGAGTAGCGCCGCAGAACCCAGATGAGCCCCGGGGAACACCCCCCCGGGGCTCATCTGTGACAGATCCACGCCTGCCGGGACGGGTGTGTGACGCGCGGCCGAGTTGAGCCGCTTGCTGTGGCTCCGGCGCACGGCGTTCTGCCGCCCGAGGCCTGCCCCGGCCCCCTGCCGGCCCCGATCCCCTTCGGACACCGGCGGCCCGACCTCTGACCCTGCGCACCCAATTCCCGGAGAAGGCGGCGAAGGAAAGCCCGCACGCCGGTCCCGGGCCCGAAAGCGCCCCATGGGCGCGGGCCCCGCGCTTGGACGAGGACACTCACGCGGCCGCTGCGCTCCCCGACTCGACGGGCCTGGACAACAAACAGACGACGAGGCGCTCATCGTTCGTAGCTGCGCCGCCCCGCTCCACACGGCACTCAACCGCCGATCCGGCCCGACACAGGCCGACGGCACCGCGGCCAAGTTCGGGCGCCGCACGACGCTGCACCCTAAAAGAACTGTTGCCGATAGACCACAGGCGTGGTAGGCTATAGACAACAGGCAAGTCGTTCTCAATCGGGAGGAATCACCATGTCGTTGCAGCTCACTGACCTGTTCTGCGGAGCTGGCGGGTCAAGTCAGGGTGCGGTCTCCATCGCGGGGGTATCGGCGCGGATCGCCGCGAACCACTGGGACCGCGCCATCGAAACCCACGCCCTCAATCACCCCGGCGCCGACCACGTCCGCGCCGACATCTCCAACACCGATCCCCGCTACTTCCCCACCACTGAGTTGCTGTGGGCCTCACCCAGCTGCACCAACCACTCCCAGGCCCAAGGCCGCAAACGCGACGCGCAGCCCGACCTGTTCGGCGACAATTTGCCCCCGGAGGCGGCCGAAAGGTCGCGCGCAACGATGTGGGACGTGGTTCGCTGCGCCGAGTACCACCAGTATCTCGGCGTGGTCGTCGAGAACGTCGTCGACGTGACCAGTTGGGCACCGTTCCAGGCGTGGAAAATGGCGATGACCTCCATCGGCTACAACGTGCAACTGGTCTACCTCAACTCCATGCACGCCCAGGTCTACGGCCCCGGCGCCCCGCAGAGCCGCGACCGGTTCTACGCGGTCTGCACCCGCACTGGGGTCGCCCTGCCCGACGTCTCGCGCGCGGTCTCACCGATGGCGGTGTGCGCCGAGTGCGGCCCCGTGCAGGCCCGCCAGACCTTCAAGCGTGTCGACCGCACCCCGTGGGGCAAGTACCGCTCCCAGTACGTCTACCGCTGCCCCAACGCCGCGTGCCGCCACTCCATTGTCGAGCCCAGCTACCGGCCCGCCGCCGACATCATCGACTGGTCGCTGCGCGGCACCCGCATCGGCGACCGCACGCGGCCCCTGGCGAAAAAGACCCTCGAACGAATCCAAGCCGGGATGGCGCGGTACTGGTCCCCGCTGCTGGTGCCCGTCGAGGGCCGTCAGGGCAAGCAGGCGCACCCGGTCGATATGCCCGCACGGACGATGACCACCCGCAACGAGACCGGACTGCTGGTGCCAACGGGGGGCACCTGGCGCACCGACGCCGTCGAGGTCTCCCAGCCGATGCCCACCCACACCACCCGCGAGAACGACGGTGTCGCGTTGCCGCCGTTCATCGCCGAACTGCGCGGCGGGTCCTGCGACGCCCGCGCGGTGAGCGAGGCACTGGCCACCGTGACCGCCAGCGGTAACCACCACGCGCTGGTGACCTCCTACTACGGCAACGGCTCCACCCACCCGGCCACCGACCCGCTGAGCACCGTCACCACCCTGGAGCGCCACGGACTGGTGATGCGCAACAACACCGGCGGGGCGGAAATGGTCACTCCAACCCACGAGCCCATCCGGACCGTCACCACCGCCGGGCACCAGTCCTTCCTCAACGTCGACACCCCGACCCTCGACATCAACGACGTCTTCTTCCGGATGCTCGAACCGAAAGAGATCGTCGCGGCAATGGACTTCCCGCGCACCTACCGCATGGTCGGCAACCGCCGCGAGCAAGTCCGACTGGCCGGGAACGCCGTCACGCCGCCCGCCGCCCGCGATCTCATCGGTCTGGTCGCCGAAGCCATCACCGGCCAGCCCTCCGAGCTTGTCGCCTGACCCCGAGGGCTGGGAGGAGACGTTCCCCCAGCCCTCGGGGCGTCCCCCGCCAACCCCGCCCAGGTGCGTCGAACTCTGAGCGATGCGAGGCGCCGGCCGGGGGCCTTGCGGGGTTCATCGGTTTTTGTAGATCCACGCCGTCTTTCATGACGACTGCAATGTTGGCGCCGGGGTCACCGAGCAGGTCGATGCGCGCCAGCGGGTCGCCGTTGATGACGATCAGGTCGGCCAGGGCGTTGGGTTCAACGATGCCAAGAGTGCCCGGGTACGGGCTGCGGGGGCCGGACAGAGCGAGCAGGGCGGCGTTGTCGAGGGTGGCTTAGTCGCAGCAGTTCGGCCGGGCTGAACCACTCGCGCAGCTTGAGGAGCATGGCGTTCTGCTGCGCGTTGAGGTCGGGCTGGAAGAGGAAGTCGGTGCCCCAGGCCAGTTTCACGCCGGCCTTCTTGGCCATCGGCCACACCGTGTCGTTGCCCTCGACAATGGCGCGGCGCTTGGCTTGCCGCTCAGCGGACATGCTGTCGTTGTTGGGGCTCAGGTACTGCCCCGATAGCCAGATCCCGCGTTGGGCGAGCAGGTCCACGGTCGGCTCGTCGAGCAGCTGGCCATGCTCGATCCACGCCACCCCCCGCCTCGATCGCGCGGCGCATCCGATTTGGGGGTGTAGGCGTGCACCGTCACGTAGGTGTTCCAGTTCGAGGCGGCCGCCACGGCGGCCTGCAACTCATCTGCTGCCCCGGCGAGCAGCCGGCCACTACCGCGCCGATGGACGCCGCCGCTACAACCGAGAGAAAACTGCGGCGGTTCCAGTCCCGCCCCGGGGCGGAGCATCGGCAGCCGGTCACCCGTGGAGCCTATTCGGGAGCCGCCGGACACCGGACCAACGACCGATGCGGCCAATATTCATGTCATCACCGCTTGGCATCGCCGCCGCCCACGGCCCGTGATGCACCGCTGCCCATCGTGGTCGTCATTCACTAGCGCAGCGTTCCCCGCTCCCCGGCCCGGCCACTCACCACAGGCGGTATTGGTCGGGCTGACCGAGTAAGGCCGCTCGGACTGCGTCGTCGTCCCAACCGTCGCGCACAGCGTCGCGCAGCGCACGCGAACGAGCCAGGCGCGCTGCAGTGCCGGCGCCGCGGGTGACGATGGCGCGGCGCCCACCACCGCGCCCCATCGACGCCATGCGCCGCATGTTCTCGCTTTGCGTGCCCAGGACGATGTGAGGGCGAACCCCCGAGTCCAAATGCGCGGGGGTCACGCTCCGCACGCACAGCGGCAGATCGCACATGTGCAATACCAAGTCCCCAGCCGCTAAGACTTTTCCCTGCAACGCCACCGCCGCGGCGTAACGCGATGTTCTCACCACGTGCGAGTCAGGGCCTCGCCGAACAGCGAACCGCCCGTACCCGTCGGAACCGATGGCCCCCACCCACAGGTGGCAGTCATCGGTGCCGGGACCGCGCACCACCCTGGAGAAGAACCGGCGCTGCTCCTCAGCGTGAGTGAGAGGGTCCACCCGAAGCGCTAGCGGTTGCGAACCTCGCCGACCCCGCTCCTCCCGCACCGCTGAGCGGCTCGGTGATGCAGCCCAACCGCTACCACTTCCCACCCGGGTGCCGTTGCCCTCGCAGCTCACCACGGCACCACTAGGGCCGTGTTCCGGCGGCGATATCGGCGATCCCCGGATCAGCGTCTCCCGGATCGCCCGTCGGTATCTGTGCAGCGGGCCGATCGGCTGGGGTTTCTGTGGCCGGCGGCGGGGTCGGTCGCGTGCCGCCGGCCAGGCCCAGATACATCCGCACCTTGGCCGCGGTGATCTCGGCCTGTTCGGCGATAGCTGACATCGTTTCGCCGCGATCCGCCATCGCCTTGAGCGCTACCCCCGCTGCGGTGCGGTGTTGCTGGCGACGATCCTTGGCCTCCAACGTGACCCGGGCAATTTGATCGCGCAGCCAACCATCCACATCGTCGTGCAGTTCGGTTTGGACGAAGAACTCCGTCAGGTCGGTGATGTTCGCCCGCTCGCGGGCCTCCCGCTCGGCGGCCCGCTTGGCGCGCACCTCCATCAGCCGCGCACGCGTCGCGGCCTTTTTTCCCGGCTTCCGCGTGGGCTTTTCAGCAGCGTCTTTCTCCATCGCTCGATGCTAAGACACCCGCGTGACGCTCCCCGTACTCATGGTGAACCCCCGATCCCCGACCACCCCCACCGTGGCTGAACACCACCGCCTCGTTCCCTTCACCCCAGCCCCCTCAGACACCTCACTTTGACCGCACAACGAAGCCCACACACCTCTTGCACTTAGGTCACGGTCGCATAACTGCTGCTCGGAATGGGGTCCGGCTCAATGCGTACGGGAGCCGTCACGACACCGTTTTAGGGTCAGGATCGTGAGGTGCG
>Ga0116182_1004075_pt1 | contig 13172 bp, 11 predicted proteins | sample AD_UKC077_MetaG_FD_89805 | JGI IMG/M metagenome (GOLD analysis project Ga0116182, IMG submission 89805) | Active sludge microbial communities of municipal wastewater-treating anaerobic digesters from USA - AD_UKC077_MetaG | ecosystem: Engineered > Bioreactor > Anaerobic > Digestate | place: USA...
ATCTGTCGTCGTAGTCGACGTTCGTGAGGACGACCGGATCTCTGACGCTGATCGGGACGTGTTCGATCGGTCTGCCGCCACGTGCGCGATGGTCGGTTGGGATTACCTGCGTGTCGGTTCCCTCGATCCAGTGCTGCGGGCGAATCTACGTTGGTTGTCGGGTTATCGGCATCCGCGAGTATTGAAGATCGGTTTGGCTGATCAACTGGCGGAGGTCTTCGCTCGGGTCCGTCCGTTGATGGCTGGTGTGCACGCGGTCGGGACTCCTTTGGTGGTGCTGCCCGTACTGTTTCATCTGCTCTGGCACGGCCGTTTAGTTGCCGATCTGCAAGGAGCGGCACTTGGCGACGACACGGCGATTGGCCTCGGGACCGGGTGGTGACCTGACGTGCGAACGGGTGTCGTCCGAGAGGGAGACGAAATCCGTTTATCAGCAGGTGTTTTCACCGTCGTAACCCTGTCGGGCGGATCAGCTCGACTGGTTGACGCTGTCGGCGAGCAGATTGTGGTGCCGCTCTCGCAGCTGATGGTTGATCCGGCATTGGAATTGGTGTCGGGGTCGCGACCGCCACTGTGTTCTGAGGAAATGCTGGCTGGCATTCCCGAGGCAGCCGTCGAGCAAGCACGGTGGTGGGAGCGCCACATCGTGGAGATCCTCAGCGGCCGCCCGCCTGGGACGGCCGCGGGCATTCGTCCCCGCCCAGAGTTCGACACGGCGAAACGATCTCTGCGGCAGCGTGAGCTGGCCAAGTTGGACGAGCTGCGTGCCGCCGGCCACGACGTGAGTCGGAATGCGTTGCAGCGTCGCCGATTTGCCTACGAACGGGACGGGCTCCTGGGAGTGGTTGACGGGCGCCATAATCGGCGGCGCGCGGTATTCGGCCGTGTGGACGACCGTGTCGTCGCCGCGGTGCGGGATGCGATCGAGGGCGAGACCGACCTGTCAACGGGAACGGTGCAGCGTCTGCAACGGCGGGTCGCCAAGACGCTGGTGGCCACCTATGGTGCCGACGACGCGCCCGCGATGCCGTCGCAGCCCACCTTCTACCGGCTGGTCAAGCGCCTCGCGGAAGGACGGCACACGTTCGGGTCAGCACGGACGCGGCGATCGCTGTCCAAGCAGCCCGATGGCCCATTCGGGTCGATCACCGTGGTGCGCCCCGGCGAGATGGTGGAAATCGATTCAACCCTTCTGGATGTACGGGTAGTGCTCGATGACGGCATGGTAGACCGAGTCGAGCTGACTGCGATGGTCGACAACGCTACGCGGTCCATCCCGGCCGCGGTGCTGCGACCGACGACCAAAGCAGTGGACGCGTCACTGCTCTTGGCGCGGGCATTGACGCCCGAACCGATGCGCCCGGGATGGGCCGATGCGCTGCGGATGTCCCGGTCGGTACTTCCGCACCACAGCCTGACCAGTGTCGATCAGCGCCTGGCCGATGCTGCGGCCAGGCCGGTGATCGCTCCCGAGACGATCGTCTGCGATCACGGGAAAGCGTATCTGTCCCAAACATTTCGGCAAGCGTGCTGCACATTGGGGATCAATCTGCAGCCGGCTCATCCCGACTGCCCGACCGATAAGCCGAAGATCGAGCGGACATTGCAGTCGGTGGGCACCCTGTTCGCACAGTACGTGGCCGGTTACGTCGGTTCATCGGTGGAGCGGCGTGGGAAAAACGCCGAGGACGACGCGGTGTGGTCGATGATTGAGCTGCAGGCGCTGCTGGACGAGTGGATCATCGCGGTGTGGCAGAACCGCCCCCACGATGGCCTGCGGGATCCGGTGACGCCGGGGAAAGCGTTGTCTCCCAACGAGAAATACACTGCCCTCGTTGAGGTGGCTGGCTATGTACCGGTCCCACTGGACGCCGACGACTATATCGAATTGCTTCCCGTGCAGTGGCGCACAATCAACAGTTACGGGGTCCGGATCAACCATCGCACCTATGACGCCAAGGCGCTCAACCCATACCGGCGCCAGCATTCCGGGGTCGATGCCCGTAACGGACAGTGGGAAGTGCACTACGACCCGTATGACGTGTCGAGGATTTGGGTGCGCAATCACCACGAAGACGGATGGCTGGCCGCGACGTGGACGCACCTTCGGTCCTCGCCGGTGCCGTTCGGCGAGACACTGTGGCGCCACGCCCGCTCCGTAGCCGACCGCAGAGGGGCCCAGAAGACCCAGGAAGCGGAGATTGCGGCCATCGCGGAGGACTTGCTGGACCGCGCCGCCGCTGGGCCGCAGCAGCAGACGAAAGCCGAGCGCCGAGTGACTGGACGGACGAGCAGGTTCACCGTGCGGCGCTGCTGCCGAGGGCGGCCAGGATCTGATCCTGGGACGGGGCGTGGCCGCGGTAGCTGATCTGCCCGGACGGGTCGATGACGAGGGCGGTGGTCGGCGCGGTCACCTGGTAGCGGCTGGTCAGGGCCCCGTTAGTATCGACGACCGCGGGCAGGCTGGTGCCGCCGATCTGGTCCAGGAAGTGGCGAACATCGGCGGGTTTCTCGGTGGGGACGATGTCGACGGCTAGGAACTTGGCGCTGCCTCCGGCTTTCTCCACGGCCGCCCGAGCAGCGGCCAGGGATTTACCGCCGCCGACGCATTCGCCGCACCCGTAGGAGAAGAACAGGATCGCGGTCGGGGCGGCAGCGGGCAGTTCGACGGTTTTGCCGTCCACCGTGGTCAGTGTCGCCGCCGTCGCCTGGGTTGTGGCGTTGGCGTGTGGCGGTGAGGTCGGATTGCTGGTTGTGGCCGATTGGCCGCACGCGGTCAGCGCGCCCGCTGCCAGCATCACAGCCGTAACGCCCGCCCACCTGTGGGGTGTAAACGAACGCGTTTCAGACATTGTCGATGCTTCCTTTCGTCAGGTCGTCGAGCGTGTGCGTCGCGGGTGAATGGCTGTCGGCGGGACAGCAGTGATCGCCGCGTTGACCGCGGCGGGCGAAGGCGACCACAGCCGCCAGCAGCAGCGCGACGGCTGCCCCGATGACCCATGGATTCTCGAGCAGTCCACACACGGCGGCGAGCGCGCCGCCGGCGATCAGGACTGGCGCGGCGCAACACAGGGCCGTCACCAGCACCGCTGCCGCACCCAGCAGCACGGGATTTCTTCGTGGACGTTGATTCATTGATTTCTCCTCATCAGGTTGGGTGCGGCTGGTCAGCTGCAGCAGCCGGGGTGGGCAGTTGGCGGGGTATGGAGCTGGGTAAGGATTTGTGTGGTCAGGGCTGCGCCGAGTTGGTGGGCCTCAGCGACGCTGACGATCTGACCTTCGGGGTGCTCGGCGAGCCACGGCGCGGCGTCCTGCGCGCAGGTGAAGTAGTGCACCTGGTTGCAGAATGAGGACCGGATCGAGGTGAGGTCGTCGGGGTTGACCAGCGAGACCACCGCGGTCTCGGGCTGCACGCTGGTGACACCGTTTTCGCCGACCGAGACCCTGATCGGGTGCCCGCTGACGGGTGATTCGGATTCGATGCTGGCGGGCCGGTCCAGGATGGTGGGAAAGATGAGGGTGTCCAGGGCGCACCAGGTGTAGAGCTCTTGGCCGGCCACGGTGAATCGGTGGCGGGTCGGGCGCAGGGTCAGGCCCTGGCCGACGATGCGGCCCTGCTCGTCGTATTCGGTGTCGGGTACCGCGGCCAGACGCCGGGTCACCTCGTCAACCGGGAGGCCGACGGCCGCGGCGAGCGCCTCCACGGTGACCGGCTCGCCGGCGGCGAGCAGCCGCAGCAACGGCACCAGCATCGTCGGGTCGAGCCCGGACTCTTCCGGAATGGTCAGGCGGTCAAGGAAATTGGGCATCAGGAACCTTTCGAGTGAGCCATGCGTCAGGATGCGCAGCAGGACAGTCGGGACATATCGGCGCTGAAGGACTGGGCGGCGATTTTGATGCCTTCGGCCATGGTCAGATACGGGGCCCAGGACCCGGCGACCTGGTCGACGGTCATCGCGGCGTCGAGGATGTAGACCGCGGCGGCGGCGATCTCGCCAGCATCCTTGGCGACGGCGGTGATGCCGTGGATGCGGCCGGTGCCGGCGTCGGCGACGAGTTTGATGAAACCGCGGGTGTCTCGGTTGACCACCGCACGCGGCACATGTTTTAGCGGCAGCACCCGGCAGTCGCACCGTGTCCCGGCGGCGAGGAGCTCGGCCTCGGTCGTCCCGGCCGCACCGACCGCGGGGCTGGTGAACGTCACGCGGGGCAGATGGCGGTAGTCGACCCTGCGGCCGGCGTCGGTGAAGATGTTGTCGGCGACCATCGCGCCGTGATGGGCGGCGACGTAGACGAACTCGCGGTGCCCGGTCACGTCGCCGGCCGCCCAGATCCGTGGGTTCGACGACTGCAGCCCGTCGCTCACCACGACCTCGTTGTTCTCGCCGGTTTTGACCTGCACCGCTTCGAGATTCAGGCCGTCGGTGTTCGGACGGCGGCCGGTGGCGACGAGGACTTTCGCGGCACGGAACTGCTGCGTTCCGCCGGTGATGGTCGCGGTGACCGTGACCTGATCGTCGGCCTGCTCGACCTCGCTCACCGTGGCGCGGCGCACCACCCGGATGCCGTCGTCGGCGAACACCTCCAGCAGCGCCATGCCGACTTCCGGCTCTTCCTTCGATGCCAGCGTGGAGCGGACCAGCACCGTCACCGTTGACCCGAGCCGGGCGAACAGTTGCGCCTGCTCCAACGCGACGTAGCCGCCGCCGATCACCAGCAGCGACTCCGGGACCTCGGTGACTTCCATCGCGGTGGTCGAGGTCAGGTAGGCGACGCCCTCGAATGCGGGCGGGATGACTGGGTTCGCGCCGGTGGCGATCAGGTAGTGCTCGGCCTCGATGGTGGCATCGCCGACCTCGATGACGGGCGCGTCCGGGGTTCCGGCGAACCGCGCTTGGCCCTGAATGCGCTGCCAGCCATACGATTCGGCCACGTTGAGGTACTTCTCTGAGCGCAGCGACTCCACCAGATCGTGCGTGCCGGCGATCAGGGCCGCCATGTCCACCGGGCCGGCCGTGGTGGCGATCCCCGGGAACCGGGCAGTGTCGGCTGCGGTATGCCGGGCCTCGGCCGCTGCGATCAGGGCCTTTGACGGCACGCAGCCGGTGTTGACACACGTGCCACCGAAGATGCCGCGCTCGATCATGACGACGGACTTGCCGAGCGCGGTAGCGCGGATCGCCGCGGCCATCGCCGCGCCGCCGGAACCGATGACCGCGAGGTCCAATCCCTGACTCATGCACCCATCCTTGACCTTCAAGTAGGCTTGAAGGTCAAGTGTTCTGAGGAGACATCGTGAGAATCGGGAAGCTCGCCGAGGCGACCGGGGCCACCACCGCGACGCTGCGCTACTACGAAGACGAAGGCCTGCTCCCGCCCGCCGAACGTTCCCCGGCGGGGTATCGCGACTATGCCGCCGACACGATCGCCCGGGTCGGCTTCATCCGACGGGGACAGGCCGCCGGGTTCAGCCTCGCCCAGATTCGGCAGATCCTCGACATCCGTGACAGCGGCCACGCGCCGTGCACGCACGTGCGCGACCTGCTCGACATCCGACTGACCGACCTCGACGAGCAGATCAGCGCACTGGTGGCACTGCGCGAGACCATCGCCCGGCTGCGGCAGGGCGCCGAAAGCGTCGACCCGGAATCATGCAGCGCCGATGACGTATGTCGATACCTCTAGGAGCCACCTCCGTGGCACCGGAGGCATGTATTTCGTCAAGTCCGTTGACCCCGGCAGTCGTCATGAATTTCCGCCCCACTGGAGGTCGTTGGTGCGCGGGAGCGCGGGGCCTGCTGAGCAGTAGGCTCACCCGATGCGGTGGGATTTCACTCGAAGCTGGTCGCATTGGCCGTGCTGAGCCCAGCCACACTCGTTCAGGCGATCGCCACCTTCGCCATCACCAATATCGACGACATCGTGGTCCTCGCGGTGATGTTCGGCCAGGCGCCCGGTCATCGTGGCGCAGCCATCCGAGTGACCGCCGGTCAGTACCTCGGCTTCACCGCCATCTTGGCAGTTTCGGTCGGCGGCGCACTCCTGGGTGCCACGCTGCTTCCTCCAGCCGCACTGCCGTACTTCGGGCTGCTGCCCATCGTGTTGGGGCTGCGGGCGGCATGGCTGGCCTGGCGGGATCGCCGCACCCAACCGGCGCCGACCGATGATCCCGCAACACTGTTGACGCCTGGCACCTGGCAGGTCGCAGTCATCACCTTCGCCAACGGCGGCGACAACATCGGCGTGTACGTTCCGATCTTCGCCGTCTCAACGATCGCCACCATCGGTGTTTACATCATCGTGTTCCTCATCGGTGTGGCCATCTGGTGCGCGGCCGGCCGATATTTCGCCTCCCACCCGATCATCGCCAAAGCACTCTCACGCTGGGGCCACATCGTTCTGCCCGTTGCACTGATCACAATCGGGGCCCTCATCCTCATCAAAGGCGGAGCGTTCGCCCTCTAGCTCGGAGCAACTTCACCACTCAGGGCCAGGAGGCGCTCCTGCATCGGCATGTGTTGGCGTTCAACCACTTTGGTGATGTCCCGGCCCGTATCCGCTATGACAATCTAAAACGGGCGGTGGCCAAGGTGCTCAAAGGCCGCAGCCGGCACCCGAACTACCAACACGAGCGAGCGCACCACAGAATCATGATCGTGTGTCACGAGAGACACGATCACAGTAGTTATACCGAAGACGTACCCGAGCCAACGGAATCGACAGGAGACCATTCCGGCTACCCTGCTGCGCTCGCAGCCGGGCGCGGAAGCAGGGTTGCCCCAGATTCAATGAGAAACGTCGCGATCGAAATTCTCATCCAATCTGGGGCAATGCAGGTCAGACTAGTAAATGTGCCCCAGATTCAATGAGAACGGACAGCTCTGGGCGAAGGCGTCGGCGGTTGCATCACCGCCGGCACCGCCGGCGCCACCGTTACCGGATTGGCCATTACCGCCATTACCTCCGGCACCGCCCGCCGCGTCGCTGCCGCTACCCGCGATCGCCGCAGTACCACTGCCGCCGGCACCGCCGGCGCCACCGGTGGTGCCGCCTCCACCGCCGTAACCGCCACCGCCGCCTGTCGCCTCAACGGCGACGACGGCCGTTGTTGCTTTCGACGTGGCAGAACCACCCTTACCGCCCGCGCCACCCACGGCGTTCGTGGAGACGCCGCCATCGGCGCCAAAGCCGCCGCGGGCCTCATTGGTCTGGCTGGTCGCATCTCCACCAGCACCGCCGGCACCACCGTTGCCCCCGGTGGAGGCTCCGCCGAGGCCACCGGCACCGCCGGTGGCGTTGGCGTCACCATCACCGATACCGCCGGCGCCACCGTTGCCGCCGGCACCGGTACCACCGGCGCCTCCGAACCCACCGGCGCCGCCCGTCGCCTTGCCTCCTGCGATGGCCGTGGTGGCGTTGCCGCCGGCGCCGGCGTTACCGCCAGTGGCTCCGCCTGCACCACCGTCGCCACCCCTACCGGCGATGGTGTTGAGCGCGGCATCCGCGGCGCCACCGACGCCGCCGATACCGCCGTTGGCATTGGTGGACGCACCGCCCGCTCCACCCCTGCCGCCGGCGGCGATTGCGGTACCACTGCCGGCACCACCGGCACCACCATTGCCGGCGGTCCCGTTGACGGAGTTGCCGCCGGCTCCGCCGATGCCGCCGTTACCGCGGTCTCCGCCGGCAGCCGTTGACGTACCTGCGCCACCCGCAGCGCCGTTGCCGCTAGTGCCGTTGGTCGCAGAACCGCCGGCACCGCCAGCACCACCGTCCGCCCGACCGTTGCCGCTGGTCGCGCTGCCGCCGATTCCGCCGGCACCGCCGTTACCGGAGACAGACCCGCCAGCGCCACCGTTACCGCCGGCTCCGCCAGCGATGGTGGTGTTGCCGGCCGTCGAGGAGTTACCGCCGACGCCACCGAATCCGCCGTTACCGACCGCGCCGCCGTTACCGCCGTTACCGCCGGCGCCGCCGGTCTGGAGGCCGGTGCCGCGGGAGCCCGACCCACCGTTACCGCCGTTACCGCCGTTACCGCCGCCGACTGCAGCTGTGCCGTTCGTCCCCGCGCTTCCGCCGGTGCCGCCCGTACCCACCGCGCCGCCGGTGCCGGCGGCTCCGGTATCGCCGCCGTTACCGCCGTTACCGCCGTTGCCGCCGTACCAGCCGAAGTTGTCATTACCGGCGTCTCCTACACCACCGTCGCCGCCGTTGCCGCCGGAACCTGCGGCGCCGGCATTGCCGCCCGTGCCGCCGGAACCGTCGGTACCGGACGCGCCGGCGTTGCCGCCCGCACCACCAACCCCGCCGTTGCCGCCCTTGGCGCCAGTGCCGCCGTTGCCGCCCCAGATGTTGATCGTCGCAGCGGACACGCCGGAACCGCCGTTTCCGCCGGTACCGCCCGCGCCGCCGGCGCCACCTGCACCACCGGCGCCGCCATTGCCGGTCGCCGAGGTGGCGCTACCACCGATACCGCCTGCGCCGCCGTTGCCGCCTGCCGTTCCGGCGCCTCCGTCGCTGCCGCTACCGGTGTTACCCGACTGGCCGACGAGCCCGGCGCCGCCGATACCGCCCGCGCCACCCGCGCCACCGGTGCCCGTGGTGGCCTTGCCGCCGTTACCGCCGGCACCACCGTTACCGCCGGCAACCCCGACAGTCGCCGAGGCGAATCCGGCGCCGCCGTTACCGCCCTTGCCGCCGTTGACGTTGCTCGCACCGGCTGCGCCGGCTGTGCCGGCCGTGCCGCCGTTACCGCCGGTGCCCTTGGCGCCCCCGGTGCCACCGCTACCGGAAGTGCCGGCATCGCCGCCGTTGCCGCCGGCCGAGCCGTCCGGGGTGCCACTGATACCCGCGAAGCCGTTGCCGCCCGCGCCGCCAGCGCCGGCGTTGCCACCGGCGCCGCCATTGCCGCCACTGCCGTTGGTGCCCGCGACAGAGTTGCCGCCCTTGCCGCCGACGCCGCCGGCACCACCGAGACCGCCGTTACCGCCGTTGCCACCGGCAACCCCGGCCGCCTGGCCGTCGATTCCGGCTCCACCGGCGCCTGCGAGGCCACCGCTACCGCCGTTGCCGCCTGCGCCGGCGACACCTGTGATGGCCGCGCCGCCGTTGCCACCCGCGCCGCCGGCACCACCGGAGGCACCGTTTCCGCCGTTGACAAAACAGCGGAGATCGGCTACGCATCCGGCTGAAAGTATGTTCCGTAGAACGTGCGGAAACCAAGCTACGGCGGCGCGTTATCTTCCGAAATGGAAGGTTTCATGGAGGGTGGAAGGTTTGCTGGGAGCGAAGGTTCCGCTACTGCATCAACCGGCCGCCGGCGGCGCCACGCGTCGGTGGCGCGCTGAGTAATCCGCGGGCGCGGGCCTTCTCCACCCAGCTGACCACGGTGCGCGGCGAGACGTAGTACTCGTCGGCAAGGCTGGCCGCATAGCCACGACCCCGGACCAGGTACTCGCGCGCCACCGTCGTCAGGAACTCATCACTGAGCGCCCTGCGCGACCGGACCGGTTGAATCGCTGCGGCCGGGAAATCAGTGACCGGAAGATCCGCCTCGAACGGATCGGTTCCCTCGGCGATGAACCGGGGAACCAGCCCGGTCACCACTTCCAGCGGTGAGGCCCACCGGAAATCCCGCTGCAGGGTGACCAGGTTCAGTCCGATCGGACTGACCAGTGACATCGACACGATTTCGGGCTGACCGTCGACGAGGTCGATCGTCGCCTCGATTCGTACCAGCTCGGCTCCGGTATCGGGATCCACGTTCACCCAGTCGACGATCACCGGCAGGTCGACGGTCACCTCACCGGAGATCCACGGGTGTCGCGGCTCCCCGGCGACGCGGGTGATCCGGGACGAGATTCCCGCCGGTCGCGCTTTTCTGCGCATCAGGCCGGGACGAGATGTTGGGCGACCGCTCGCAGCGGCGCAACGGTGAGTCCGGTCCTAAGGGCGAACGGGTAGGCCAGTGCCAAGACGACCGTGAGGGACAACGCCGGCACCAGACACCAGACGCCGACGAAAATCATCGAGCGACGACCGTATGTCACCGTCGAGATGCCCATCGCCGCGGAGACGAGCACCCCGACGAGGAACAACAACGCCGCCAGTGGCTGTGGCAGTGCCCGATTCGCCACTGAGGCGACGGCCGCCGACGAGGACACCAGTGTCGTCAGCGCTGTGGTCATCCGCGCCGTTGCACGGTCCTCGGGCTGCTTGTCCGTATACGAATACAGCGCGGTCTCGAACGCCTCGAGCGGCGCAGCCGAGGGCAAGCCGATCGTGACGCCTTGGGCCAGCAGTTGGGGGTCCTGATCGGCCGCCGTTTGCGCATAGGCCGTCAGCTTGTCCAGCAGCGACCTCGACTGCGACTGGTCAGGCATGTTCCGCAATTCCCAGGCCATCTGCTGGATCGCCGTCGCCTGCTGCTCGACCGCACCCTGCGCTGCGGACACCGCGCCCCAGCCGATGGAAATGGCGAATCCCACGAAGAAGGCGAAGGTGGCAGCGACGCCGGTCAGGAGACTCTTTGCCTGATCGGCGAGTTCCTCGCGGGCCTCCTCGTCGCAGCGTCGCAGCACCAGTCCCCTGGCTGCGAAACACACCAGGCCGAAGACCGCCAATAACATCGCGGCGATCGCCGCCGACGGCATGGCGATGACGAAAGACCTCACCCGGCGCAAACTATCAGCCGCGGCTATTTCCCGGCGTGCGGACCGGACCGGCCGACTAAAGTCTTCCGAGACAAATCGAAGGAGTAGTGACGTGGCCGACCCGATGCAGACCAAGGTGGTTCTCGACGAAAGCGAGATGCCGACCCACTGGTACAACATCGTCGCCGACCTGCCGACTCCCCCACCGCCGCACCTGCACCCGGGCACCCGGCAGCCGCTCAACCCCGAGGACCTGGCGCCGCTGTTCCCGATGGGCCTCATCGAGCAGGAGGCCTCCACCGAGCGTTGGATCGAGATCCCCAAGGAAGTCCGCGACATCTACCGCCTGTGGCGGCCGGCGCCGTTCTACCGTGCGCGTCGACTCGAGGAGGCGTTGGGCACCACGGCCCGGATCTACTACAAGTACGAGGGCGCCTCGCCGGTCGGCAGCCACAAGACGAATTCGGCTGTCGCACAGGCCTACTACAATAAGATCGCCGGACGCACCCGGCTGACCACCGAGACCGGCGCCGGCCAGTGGGGCTCCGCGCTGGCCTTCGCCTGCCAGGTGTTCGGCCTCAAGTGCGACATCTGGCAGGTCCGCGCGAGCTACGAGGGCAAGCCCTACCGGCACTACCTGATGGAGACCTTCGGCGCCAGCGCGGTGCCCAGCCCGTCGGACCTCACCGACGCCGGTCGCGCACTGCAGAAGAAGTACCCCGGCACCACCGGTTCGCTGGGCATGGCGATCAGTGAGGCGGTAGAGGCCGCCGCGAAGGATCCCAACGCCAGCTACTCGCTGGGTTCAGTCCTCAATCACGTTGCGCTGCACCAGACCGTGATCGGACTGGAGGCGCTCAAGCAGCTCACGATGTTCGGTGAGGGACCGGCTGACTATGTGTTCGGCTGCGCCGGCGGCGGATCCAATCTGGCCGGCCTGAGCTTCCCGTTCCTGCGTGAGAACCTCGAGGGCCGCGCCCGGACGAAGATCGTCGCCTGCGAACCCAAGGCGGCCCCGTCGCTCACCGAGGGCGAGTACAAGTACGACTTCGGCGACACCGCAAATCTGACGCCGCTGCTGAAGATGTATTCCCTCGGAGCCGATTTCGTGCCGGACCCGGTGCACGCCGGCGGTCTGCGCTACCACGGCATGTCGCCCCTGGTGAGCCACTGCTACGCCGAGGGGCTGATCGACGCCATGTCGGTCAAGCAGCGCGAGGCCTTCGAAGCCGGTGTGATCTTCGCGCGGGCCGAGGGCATCGTGCCCGCCTCGGAGTCCAACCATGCGATCGCCGGCGCGATCCGGCAGGCCCGCAAGGCTGCCGAGGACGGCGACTCCCCCGTGATCGTCATCGGGGTCTCCGGCTCAGGCCAGCTCGACCTGCCGGCCTACGCCGAGTACCTGTCCGGAGACATGGTCGACAGCTGAGCCGGTCCAGCGCTTGACCCGCTTTCGGTAAATTACCGAAGCGGTGCTAGCGTTGTTTTAGGCGAAGTTCCTGAGGGCCGAGGGGATCCGGCAGGAACTTCGCCATTCTTGTCGGTTATCCACAGTCGCGGATTCATCCACAACAGGGCGAGAACGACGCCATTGACGTCATAGGCCTTGGTTATTATTCGAACATGAGTTCGATGTCGGTGGCGTTGGAGGCGCTCGATCAGGCGGTCGAGGTGCTGGCCGCTGCTGATCTGGACTGTCTTGGTGCTGCCGAGCGGTATGTGGTGTTGGAGCGGTTGGAGACTGCGCTGCGCCGCCAGATCGCGGTCTCGAGTTCGTTGGTGTGTGGGCTTGAGCAGGTGCCGGGCTGCCCGCCGGTACCGGTCGCGTTATCGGATGTGGTGCGGATCAGCCGTACCGAGGCCCGCCGCCGGATCCGTGACGCCGAGCAGTTGGCGCCGCGGATCACGTTGACCGGGCAGCCGGTGCCGCCGGTGCTGCCGGCCACCGCCGTCGCGTGGTCGGCCGGGGTGCTCGACATCGAGCACCTGCGGGTCATCCAGTCCTTCATCCGGGACCTGCCCGGTGACATCCCGGCACCGGCGGTGGCTGCGGCCGAGGAGTTCCTGGCCGAGAAGGCCGCGCAGTTGCGGCCCGATCAATTGGAGAAGCTCGCGGTGCGGCTGTCCCTGACGCTGAACCCGGACGGGACGTTCTCCGACGAGGATCGGGCTCGGCAGCGCGGCTTCCTGTGGTGCGGGCAACGCCCCGACGGCACCAGCATCGGCAAGCTCACCGCCACCCCGGAACTCCGCGCGATGCTGGATGCCTGGTTCGCCAAGTTCGCCGCCCCCGGCATGTGCAACCCCGAGGACATCATGCCGGTCACCGACGGTGAGGCCTCCGATGAAGCGGCCGCCCGGGACACCCGAGGGCATGCCCAGCGTCAGCACGACGCTCTGGCCGCCCTGGTCCGCGGCCAGCTCGGGGATGCGAAACTGGGACAGCACAACGGTTTACCGGTGACGGTGATCGTGAGCACCACCTTGGAACAGTTGCACTCCGGGGCCGGCCACGCCGTC
>Ga0116182_1004078_pt1 | contig 13167 bp, 12 predicted proteins | sample AD_UKC077_MetaG_FD_89805 | JGI IMG/M metagenome (GOLD analysis project Ga0116182, IMG submission 89805) | Active sludge microbial communities of municipal wastewater-treating anaerobic digesters from USA - AD_UKC077_MetaG | ecosystem: Engineered > Bioreactor > Anaerobic > Digestate | place: USA...
CGGGGCATCATGGAACTGATTGCCCGCACCGGCATCAGCCTTTCCGGCAAAGACGCAGTCGTGATCGGGCGCAGCAACATTGTCGGCAAGCCCATGGCGCTTCTGCTTCTGGCGCAAAACGCGACGGTCACGATGTGTCATTCCAAAACGAAAGATCTGCCAACGGTGACCAGACGCGCCGATGTGCTGATTGCGGCCGTGGGTAAGATCCGGATGATTACCGCAAACATGGTGAAAGAGGGAGCGGTGGTGATTGATGTCGGTGTCAACCGTCTGGATAACGGCAAACTGGCCGGCGACGTCGCTTTCGATGAGGTCGCCACCAAGGCGTCCTATATTACGCCGGTGCCCGGTGGCGTGGGCCCGATGACCATCGCCATGTTGATGAAAAACACTCTCGACGCGGCGAAAATAGCTCAGTAAAAAAGTTACTCCACTTTTGCCGGGATAATTTGCTGGTAAGATAGCGGTACTTTAGTTATTAAAAGCGCCCGTATATTGCGAAAACGTGTTAATCAAAAAAAGGATAGGGGGTCACTTCAAAGATCTGACAATGAAAAAATTAAAAGAAATTGCCCGGAATATTACAGGTCAAATATTGAATGCCTTCAGTGACAACAATGAATCATATGATAAGGACAAAATTTCCATCGGCATTACGACATTTGGAAACCGGTTTGATCAGTATTTTGTTCCTTTGTTGTCCAGACTCAAAGAGGATGCGCCGGAAAATGAAGTCATCGTTGCCATAAACGGCGAACATCAGCAGGAATTCGATGAATGTTATCGCAGTCAGGTTTTAGAATTTATCGCACGCCATAAAAAAGCTTTTCCCATTATGTTCCCCCAATTTCGGGGACTGTCAAAATTATGGAACAGCATTATCATTAATGCCAGTAATGATTATATACTGATGATCAATGATGACATCATGATCAACGATCCTTCTTTCATGGCCAGGATATGCTCGGCCATCCATACAAATAAGGGAAGATCCTTCCTGATCAATAATTCATGGTCGCATTTTTTAATCAACAGGACGGAAATCGATGAGCTCGGTTATTTCGATGAACGGCTGCTGGGCATCGGTGAGGAAGACGGCGACATGACCTGGCGTTATCTGTCTCATTATGGAAGAGAGATCAGCAGTTTCAAGATCAAGGGATTTGTCAATTATGCGGAAGAAACGGTCCATACTTATAAACCGACCAATATCAAATGTCATTCAGGGAGCAAGTACAGTCTTTTTAATCGGGAATTTATGTTTAAAGAAAAATATCGTCCCGATCTGGCGGGAATCAAAGGAATGTTTGACGAACCGGTCAGTTTAAAGGACCCTGGAAAAGAACAATATCCGAACGAACAATTCTACCATTTACGCAAGAACGATCTATAGTTTTATAATAATATTTTTGTTTGCCGTATCGCGAAGAACAAAACACCGTCCAAAGAATATAGCGAAAGAAATCTTGGATATTCGGGGCAATAATTACGATGTCGCTTTTATGATTTCCGGATCATTCAATTTTTGTGCTTCACAATATAACAAGGCAATAGTTGCAAACAAAACACACAACAGCGCCTCAAGAAAATGCATGAATACTTCATTAAATAGACCATAAGCAGAAAACAAAACTAGCAGACATAGACAAAGTTGTCCTCTTAAGCGCAATTCGTGGTTGTCGTGTTGTTTCCTTCCCGCAACGCACATCCAGACTCCCTGAATAATAATGAATATGAATAATAAAAGTCCCACCAAGCCTAACCGCACCGCAAGTCCCAACCACATATTATGAGGACTACTATACTCAACGGTCTCATTTTTTAATTTCTGTGGCACTTTTGCCCGCAACGCCTTGTGATCAATTAGCTTATTATTTGCAGGGGTCTCCATGCTGAATCCGATTCCTGTTATTGGCCGTTCTTTGATCAAAAGCAATGACATGTAGTTAATCGTTAACCTGTCGGTTTCGGATACTTGATTCTCGAATGAACGCAGCTGAGTGGAAAAAAGATATAAACAAATAATCACTATCAACATCACTGCCAGAAGCAGCTTCTTCTTATCCCAAAAGAGCGTAACAATAACAAAGGGCAAGGTGACCATGAGTGAGCGCATCTGTGTTACAAATAAAATTAAAAAAAGTCCTCCAGAACAAACGGTTAAAACGCATTTACCCCAAAAACCCTCGCCGGTCCTCAAGAGATGAACAACAAGCGTAATGGCAAACAAGGCCATGAATCCCAGCGGGCCAACCGGAAGCTGATGATAGGGAATGCACATACGGGTCATAAATGTATTTTTGCCCACCACATAAAAATAATACATATCATGAAAACCGGAGATCACTACCGATACGATAATAGTCCAAAACAACAGACGAATCTTTGCGCGTGAATTGAAAAAAATAGTTAACAATAAAAACAACACAATGTATTTCAGCAGATGACTGCGGATATCGTTGGCGCTTGCACTGACATCCAGCGCCCAGAATAGTCCGATGACTGCCCACCCGGTAAAGAGTGCAAACGGTAATGTAAGTGGTGTTTTCAAAACACTCCAGTCATGGTATCGGTAAAAATAAAACATCAACAAGGCGGCGGTCGAATAATAACTGATTTCACGGATTGCGGTAGTATGAGGAAAAGGATTGAGTGCGATAAAGACAAGGACAAGAAAAGGCACGACTCTTTCCCATATGAACCGTTCCCATTTGTCCGGTTGGTTAATACAGATGCCTCCCACGCGGAGGGGAGCAAAATTTTGCATACACAATTCCTTTTCTTCAACATGGTAAATTGCTGATGGATAGCCGAATAGACCTTATCAATACCGCGTTTGTCCCCCGCTCATCCGGTTTGCCGGTAATAACCGTGCTCACGGCAATTGCTTCACGAATGACATTTTTTACTTGATCAGTGTTTAGTTCCTCCGAACATAGGCTCCGTAAGCTGTTGTCATACCCTTTCTGATGGCAGGGGATGCAATCCCGGAGGCGCCCAGTCTTTTCCACGCGACGCGCCGTAAATCGTAATTCTGGGAGTATCGATTGCCGCGGCGATGTTGCATATCAACCGGGATTTATTATAACATCAATTTTTTTAGACCGTTTTCACATACAAAGGGTATTTTATTTTGGTGAAAATAGTCACGCATAGTTCCCTGTTTCCAGGGTCCATTTATGGATGATCTTAATTCGCTGGGATGCCAGATGTGCAGCACTCGCGCATAGCGAATAGCGGAGATGCAGTAAATGCCGGCGGCAGCCAGCCGAATTCCCAAATCCTCATCCTCACCGCCCCATCCGATAAAATTTTCATCATAACCGTTGATATACTCAATATCTTTTTTGTAGATAGACAAATGGCCGCCCAAGCTTTGTTTTCTTGGACTTGCCAGATGCAGCTTTATAAGGATCGACCTTTTAATAAATCGGCGGTGCTGCACGATAATTTCCTTATCAGGCAAATCACGATAGTATTTCTCGAGCAAATCGGGAGACCAATTTGATTTCAATATAGTGCGAGACTGTTCCTCGTTAAGATATTTACATGCCCCTGCTACAAATCTTCCTGGTTTTGCTTTATTCAAATGTGCTTGTATCGTATCGGGCAAGACCAAAAAGTCGCAATCGAGGAATATCAGGTAATCACCACGGGAATGCCGGATGCCGTTATTGAGGGCCGCCGCTTTTCGAAATCCCTGTTTAGGCTGGGTTACAAACGTTATGGGAAAGGTGTAGCAGGCGATCATTTTTTTAAGATCACCAATAGTGGCTTCTTTCGACCCGTCATCGGTGATAACGACTTCATCAAAATCTTTTGAGCACAGGGCAAGCGCATCCAGACAATATTTCAAATGACTTAATCGTTCGTAAAAGGTAATAATGATGCTCGTCATGATATTTCAGGTGCTTCCCAGAATTCCTAACTTTTTTTTCAATTTGTATTTTATGCGAAGCATTTTAGCTTTTGCACTTCTCTTATAGGCCGGGATGGTGATGTCCTTCTTCTCTTTTTTTTCATCGATGTGAGAGGATACCAGGCTACTCAAGTGGGGGAATATCTGGTATTTGTGTAAAACCAGATTCCGTGCCTCTTCTAACGCGGGTATAGACTTTTCCCATCGGTCTTCGGCGATAAAATTGTTGATTTTTTCAAGGCACTTCTTGGGCTGATTGATGTCGATTCTCACAAAGGATTCTTTGGGAAAATAATCTTCAAGATTTGTGCAACCATAATAAAAAGGAATCGTCCAGGTTAAAAAACAATCTGCCAACTTTTCCGTCCAACAATAGGGACCGCTGTTATTTTCTATAGCCAATGAATATTTGTAGGGAGCCAGGCCATCCCACTTGTCTTTTATATAATGGATCTTTTTGCCGAATACATCTATGGGCAGATTCTTCTTTTTGATGGATTCGAGAAAAGACCATCGTTTGATATGTCCCGGCAAATCCATCGCATCCCCTACAATCCATGATAAGTTTTTTACCTTTTCCGGTATTGGACATGATGTTAACTGGTCGAATGTTCTATTTACATGCCAGGGAATTGCCGGATGAGAGGCTATATATTTAGCATTGTTTGTGGGTAGATGATGGGTCAACACCCTGAAAAATAAATCATGCTTTTCAACCATCCAATCCGAAAAGCCCTCTTCATAGGGTTCTTGCATGAGAGCCCAGATATTTTCCGGGGGACATTTTACGCGTGTTGGAATTTTCATGCGGTTATTCAGCATGATGAGAAAGTCGCACTCCTCCGTATCGTCAAGAGTAAACTGAATCCCGTCCCATATGCCTCTTTGACCCGGTGTCTGCCGCATCAAATCAGGCCAATCCCAGTCTTTTACGATTCTTATCAGTGTCATATAATGAACAGTGGACTCCTTGTGGGCGGCAATCTATGTAATAATCGCCTTTCTGTCAATTGAAAAGAAAGGTGTTATTAATCATCATGTGGCCATACTATTTACGGGAAAGAATATTTTCATACATCTCCACGACCTTATGGGCCATGACATCCCAGGTGTGGTTCTGAGCGATCTTATGGGCGTTTAATCCCATGGAAGTTCTTTTATCTTTATCCAGGAGCGTAAGAATTCTATCACTGATGGCATTAATGTTGTCTCGATCAACAATGAAGCCGTTGACCCCTTCTTGGATCAGATCTTTTGCGCCCACATGATGGCTGATGATTGTGGGCAATGATGCCGACATAGCCTCCAAAACCGTCATGCCGAAAGTATCGAATTGGGAAAGCATGGCAAAGATGTCGGCAGACAGGTATATTTCCTCCATCTTTTCTTTTATGACTCCTGTAAAACGAATATCACCATCCAGACCGGCAGATTGGGCCATTTTCTCATATTTGCCGATGTTCCCCTTTCCGACAACCAATAGTTTAAGTTGGGTTGTATTGTGGAAGGCCTTTATTCCGGCCATTGCTGAGATCAATTGATCCAAACCTTTCAGCTCGAAGTTCATGCCGACGAAGAGGAGCACCGTGTCTGATTCTTGAAAACCAAACTGAAGGCGGATTCGCTTACGGCATTGATTTCTATCAAGTCGGTTAAATGCCGTTACATCCACGCCTGGATGGAGGGTTTCCGCACGATTGGAGAGAAAGGGGTATTCAGCGATAAACCTTTCCTTAGCTATATTGGAAACAGGTAAGAAAATGGTATTGTTGTTACGAACCATCATCTTTTCTACCCTAATGGTGGCATGATCAAATAAGCTTAAGATACGTTTCTTGCGGATGTCCTTTACCCAAAACCGATGGGGAATGCTGTGTAAAGAAACCAGGTCTGCATTGAATATTCGTTCATGGGAATGAATGAGGTCGATGCCGAGTTTTTTAATTTTTTGTTCCGCAAACCATGCAAAACTCACAGTGGTGAGATATTTAGGAAAATTGATGATAGGAATTTTATGAAACCGTATGAGAGGGGACGGTGTCGTCCATTGATTGGCAAGGACGTGAATTTCATAGGACGCCATCCGGGCGATGCGTTCCGTCAGTTCAGCTGCAAATTTTTCACCTCCACCCACCAGACCATATTTGGGGATCACAACAGCAATTTTTGCGGGCTTCTTAGTGCTCATATTTCCTCTCATACTGTGATCGAACGATGGTAAAAACTTCATTGACATCCAATTCTTCAATACAACGGCTCACCTCGGTGTCATCGCACCCTTTGCGACGGCAGGGCACGCAAGGCATGTTTTTCTGAACAATGGCATGTCCCTCCCCCCTTGGCGCCCAGGAGGCGGGGGATGACGGCCCAAAAATGATGACAGTAGGTGTTCCCACGGCGGCAGCAATATGCATTCCCGCACTGTCTGACCCGATCAATAAACGGCAGGACTTAAATACTGCCGCCAGTTCTCCTAAAGAAGTCTTGCCGGCCAGATTTCTTACATACGGGCTGAAATCGTTGCACTGATCGATAATGAGTTGCGTTCTTTCATATTCATTATGCGAACCTGTGAGTACAATTGTTACGGGATACTCTGACAAAATCCGCTGAATTAATTGGATATATTTATTGATGCCCCACTCTTTATAATGCCATAGGGAAAAAGGCTGGATGGCTATAATGGGCAGGTCGGAGGGGATTTTTTCTCTCTCGAGGATATCGGCTGCTTCACGTTTCATTACGGGTGTAACATGAATTTCAGGCATCTTGTCCTGCACTTTTAAGCCATACGCCTGGGGAAGACTGAGATAATAATCCGCCACGTGCTGGGGCAAATGATAGTCCATTCGATATAACATAGTGAAGAGTCTGTTTCTCCAGAAGCTGTCATGATCGAAAAAACTTACACGCTCTTTTGCTCCGGAAAGGAAGGCCAGAATAGCCCCGCGGGTCCCTGTCCTGAAATCAAACACCAGATCAAATTGATAACGCCGCACTTGGGAAAAGAAAGTCCATTGATACTTTATTTCACTAAAAAACGACCGCTTACCCTGGTTGATGGAGATTACACCATGAGTGCCTGGCAGATTTTTTATCAGTTCTTGCGCCTTTTCTCTCACGGCAATGATAATATTCGCATCCGGGAAATTTTCATGAATAGTGCGAAAAGCCGGGATGGATAATACAACGTCTCCGATGTCTCCTAATTGAATGAGCAAAATATTTTTATGTGAGTTTTTCATTTTCCAGCTGAGCTCCAGGGCGAAATCAGGGCATTGCGGAAGGTTTCCCGCGAACATGTTTTTGCATAATTCAGGGACTTGGTTCGGAAATGGGCACGTCTTTCGTTATTGAGCAGGGCCGCATCAACCATGTGCTGCTGTAATTCATGGATATTGTTTGTTGGAAAGAGAAAACCAAGATCATGTTCCCGGATACGTTTTGCCAACAGGCCTTCGTCGGATGCTATGACCATTTTCCCGGCCGCCGCTGCTCTTGACAATACGCCGCTTGAGCCGTAATGGTGAATATAAGGCAGCAAAACCACATCGGCTGAGCTGAAAGCGAAACGCTCCTCTTCATCAGACACATAACGATTAATAAGTTTTGCCGATCTTCTTTTTTCAAGGATTTCGATTCTTTTCAGAAGAGCAGGATCATGATCAATTTGACCTGCGCATAATAAAAAAATGTTCGAACCAGTCGCCATTTTTTCCATAGCAGCGACTACGAGATGTAAACCTTTCCGTCGGTCTCCTATCCCATAGTGCAGGAACACGAACTTGTCTAAGGGTATATCGAGAGCCCTTCTGGCATCTTCGGATGAACAGGAATAATCTCCTGACCAAAGATCCGGCAAAAAATGAAAATGATTATTATTTATTTCAGGAGAAGATATGAGGTATTCATCCAAGACATAAATATGTTGGAACCATTGTTGTTTACAGAGATGTCGGAAACCTGAAGCTTTTATGATATTGCCGGGCGGCCAGACAGGGTCTGTGAGAAATCGCGGACGAAAATATACCCCATTGAGACGTCCCTTTAAAGAAGTAGGCGGATAAATTCCTAATGCAGCGCGTCTCAGGACATTTGATATAAATTCATCAAGTTCATTTACAAAGACTTGTTTTGAACGGCTGATTTTCTGACATTCCGCTAGGGACTTTATTTTGCTGCCCCCTCTCCAACCGCCGTGCTCATTAAAAACAGACATCATTGACACCCTCGTAAGCAAGGGAGCAAGGCGTTCTTGAATGATGCGCTTTGACTCGGTTCGTAAGTCAACAGCCCATGTGATGCTATACCCCAAATGAAGGAAATCTTCGGTGATATATTGCAACCACGTCAGGCGATGCCCACCGATTTGCGGTTCAAATATCAGTAAGTCCGGATCACTGGGTTTCATGAGAATGGCCATGCCCGTTTGCCTGTCTGCAGAGTTCTGCCAGTTTGGCGTATTTGAAGTATTTGTTGACCGCGTCGGCTATGGCCAGCGTTAATCCCTGGGAACCGTCGAGCATGCCCAATCTTAGAAGGTAATCCTGCAGGAAGGTTATGCATGCACGAAGCATTGCCATCCATTCGGTTGTGTGCCTTCCCTCGGTAAAGGCCTGCTGGGCGCCAAGGGTGGAGTATTTATCTATTTTAAGAAGAAGATGGCTGAGATGACTTTCTGTATAATGTTCAATCGGGACAGGCAGTGCTTTCACGCGTCCATTCACATGAACAGCTTCGTGGACGATTGCCTCGGTCATGCGACCGAGATCTTTTTGAAAAAGCCGGATGATGCGGTCCGGCCACCACCCGGCATGCTTGATCCATCGGCCTTGAAAAAAGTTTTTTCTCGGGAAGCTGTATCCGGCATCTATCGGCAATTTATTTTCCGTAATATCCTTTATAATTGCAGCCGTCTCGGGAGGTATCCGCTCATCAGCATCCAGCACAAGAATCCATGGTTGACGGCACTGGTCAAGAGCATACTGTTTTTGTTCCCCAAAATCTCCTTTCCAAGGTTTAAGAAAAACTTCAGCGCCAAAAGAGCGGGCAATATCAACAGTATTATCACTGCTGCCAGAATCTACGACGACAATTTGCTTTGCAAAAGCAACGCTTTTAAGGCAGTCCGGCAAATTTGGGGCTTCGTTTTGTGTTATGATTGCCACGGAGAGGGATGATTTATCAGACATTGATTTTAATATATTCCATGATTACTTGATAAGAACTTCCTTTTTGTAAGGGGAAGTATAAGAAACGTAGTCTTGTATGTCAAGGGAATCTTGACCGGTTTTTAATCCCGCTATTGCGGGACGCGCGTTAATTCACCGTAGCTTGCTGTGATATAATGATGTTCATTTCATACCTCGACAACTTGCTGCGAGGTGGTTGATTGCCTAAACTACTCTTCCTGAAAAATGAAGGATAACTTTTTTAATATTCTGAACATAGCTTCCCTCTTATATTGGCACCGGCTTTGTCCGCTATTGTCACTGCCATGAATAAATGCTAATGACAGAAAATCCACTTTCAGTGATTGGGTATATTCATATCGCGTTACCAGTTCCTGTGTAAATGGCACACAAGCCCGTATTACCGGACGGCCGCTGCCATCATTTTTTTACGGCTGCAGGTAAATACACTGCTGAGCTTTGCCGGCGTCCTGTTAACGCCGGGTTTGGCGCCGGGCTGCGAAAAAAATGTCCGTATATATACAGTTTATCAAATGGCATTTTTGCGGTGGGTAAAAACAGTGGAATTTGAATGCTGCATTAGGAATTCGTTGACAGTATAGAGGATATTCTATATTAACCTACAATTCCTTCAGTCAGTTATGTTTAATCATGTTACTGAGAGGGCGGAGCCATAAGAAGGACAAGTTTCGTCACGGTTTAAAAAATCATAAACAGCTCAACAATACTTATTGTCCAACAGAAATAGTAAGGGAGCAGATAAAAACATGGAACAACTTTACGATATATTCAAATCTTTTGTTGACCCTATCTTTATTATTTTTATCCTTTTGCTTATCTCCTTTTTGATTTGCCTGATTTCCAGCAAGAAAAAAGGCGGTGCCTTGTTTTTATTTTTAACCATTGTTTTGCTCTATGGATTCAGCATCCAGGCTATGTCCAACTATCTGAATTATAAACTGGAGAAAGACTATATCGCCAGCCATCCCGTTGATGATAAAATGGCCCTTGATGTCATAGTGGTGCTAGGTGGAGGCAATTATGACATCCACGCGTTGAATAAAACGTTTCCCGGCGATGCCACCACCGTCAGGCTGGCTCATGCCGTTCAGATGTACAAGGAATACAACGCCAAATATCTTGTCTGTTCCGGGAAAGGTGACGGTAAAATATCCAATGCGGAGCTGATGGCGAAAATGGCGCAGGATTTTGGTGTGCCAAAGGAAAGAATTCGCATTGAAGCCAAATCAACAAACACATATGAACATGCCGTGGAGTTCAACAAAATGTTTGTCGATAAAGACATCAAGATCGGACTGGTGACATCAGCCTATCACATGAAACGAAGCGAAACAGAATTTCGAAAGTTTTTCAGTAATGTGCTGCCCCTGCCGTCGGACTATCTTTATGCCTCGCCTGCGGGGACGGCTGCCGTCCGTTACATTCCGCAATCGCAATGGCTTTTTAACAACACACTTGTTTTCAAAGAGTATATCGGTATGTTCTGGTACAGCATCAAAGATATATAAGGAGTCGGATAAAATACTATGACCTTGAATCCCCAGTTAAAAAATCCTAAATTCTATTTAATGGTAGTGATGGATATTTTGCTTTTCATCACTGCACTTTTTTCATCCTATCTGATTCGCTTTGAATTTAACCTTGCTGCAATTGACCTCAAGCAGGTTTACAGCCTGCTCCTCTGGATGGTCCCCCTGAAGTTTATCATCTTCCTTGCTGTCGGGCTTTACCACGGCATGTGGCGATACACCAGCGTGAAGGACTTCTGGCTGCTGGCCCGGGCCTGTTTCCTGTCAATGGCGCTCATTCTGCTGATTCTGCTGGTTATCAACAGATTTCAAGGATATTCCCGCGCCATAATGATCGCCGACGGGATTATGACCTTCCTGCTGACCGGCGGTATCCGCCTGGTAATTCGTTCCTTTTATGCGAGGCGTGTGAATCAGCTGACCAATATTTCTCTGCCGTTCAATGCCCGGTTGACAAAAGTATTGATTATCGGCGCCGGGCAGGCAGGAGAAAAAATATTGCGGGAAATCATGGATAACTACACCCTGCCGTATGAAGTTGTCGGCTTTATTGATGACGATCCGGGAAAACAGGGATTGACCATCCATGGAATACGGGTATTGGGCACGGTCGAGTGCTTGCCTGAAATTATCAACAGGGAAAGCATCCAGCAAATATTTATTGCGGTTCCTTCCGCTAGCGGCGAGCAAATCAGGCGGATTGTGGAAGTCTGCCAACAATGCAATACCTCTTATAAAATATTGCCCGGCATCGGCGCGTTGATTGACGGCCGGGTCAGCGTGAAACTGCTCCGGGACATCAGTTACGAAGATCTGTTGGGACGGTCGCCGGTTCATCTGGATATTAAAGGCATCCGCAATTATCTGGATGGCAAAACCATTCTGATCACCGGTTGCGGCGGCTCCATCGGCTCTGAGTTATGCAGGCAGGTCGTTAAATACCAGCCTCACAACCTTATCCTGATGGATTCGAGTGAGGCCAATCTGTTCCAAATCCAGATGGAAATGCAAAATGAAAATTATTGCCGCCACTGTGAGGCCGTTCTGGGACGGGTGCAGGATGAAGCGCTTATGAATAGTGTGTTTGAAAAATACAAACCCGAAGTTGTGTTTCACGCGGCGGCTTATAAGCATGTGCCCATGATGGAGAAAAATCCCTGGCAGGCCGTTTTCAATAACGTGGTCGGCAGCCGCGTGGTTATGGAAATGGCGGTCAAGCATCATGTGGAGCGATTTGTTCTGGTTTCGACCGATAAGGCCGTTCGTCCGACCAACGTCATGGGCGCCAGCAAGCGGGTGACGGAATTGATCATGCAATGCCAGCAGGGAAACGGCACGAAGTTCATGGCCGTGCGATTTGGCAATGTTGTCGGTTCGTCCGGGTCCGTCATTCCCTTTTTCCGCCGTCAGATCGAGCAGGGCGGGCCGGTGACCGTCACGCACCCGGAGGTGAACCGCTTCTTCATGACCATACCCGAAGCGTCGCAGATGATCCTGCAGGCCGGCACGATGGGAGAGGGTGGCGAAGTCTTTATTTTGAGAATGGGAACGCCTGTAAAAATTATCGATATGGCGCGGGATTTGATTCGCCTTTCAGGGAAAGAGCCGGATGTGGATATTAAAATTGTTTTTACCGGTTTGCGCGAAGGTGAAAAATTATATGAAGAGCTGATTACGGAGGGGGAAGACATTCTGCCTACCGGGCATAAAAAAGTCATGGTTTTGCGTTCCGAAAGTTATTTCCAGGGCGCAAAAACCCCCCGCGAAGCCAGAGAGAATCTTTACCGCCAGATTGACGAACTGGTTCAAATCGCCGACCGCCACGACGCCGCGGGCATCAAACAAAAACTCCAGGAAATCGTGCCGGAGTATAAGGCGATGGGGGATAGTGAATAGTGGATAGTGGATAGTGGATAGTGGATAGATGAAAGATTATAAGGAATTGGAGGTTTGGCAAAAGGGGATTTCTCTTGTTTTGCAAGTATATGAGATTACAAAAGCGTTTCCTAAAGAAGAACGTTACGCATTAACAGATCAGATAAAAAGAGCTGCCGTATCCATCCCATCAAATATTGCCGAAGGCGCCTCTCGGAACACTACAAAGGAATTCATTCAGTTTCTCTATATCGCACTAGGCTCCGCTTCCGAATTGGAAACGCAAATGATTATTGCTGAGAAACTGTGCTACATCAAAAGTGATCCAACATTGTATTCTGAAATTACAGTTATCAGAAAAATGTTAAATGCCCTGATAAAATCATTGAAAAGAATGGTGAATAGTGGGTAGTGTATGGTGGATAGATTGTAAGGTTTTACCATTCACCATCCACCATTCACTGACTACAGGAGGTACCATCGTGAAGTCCTTATTGATCACCGGCGGGTGCGGGTTTATCGGGTCCAACTTTGTCCGCCACACGCTGGAGAACTATCCCGATTACAAAATCGTCAATCTCGATAAGCTCACCTATGCCGGCAATCCCGGCAACCTGACCGGCGTCGA
>Ga0116182_1004080_pt1 | contig 13167 bp, 8 predicted proteins | sample AD_UKC077_MetaG_FD_89805 | JGI IMG/M metagenome (GOLD analysis project Ga0116182, IMG submission 89805) | Active sludge microbial communities of municipal wastewater-treating anaerobic digesters from USA - AD_UKC077_MetaG | ecosystem: Engineered > Bioreactor > Anaerobic > Digestate | place: USA...
CTTCGTCAGAATTCTGTGGATAGCCTGACAGGAAAAAACAGCGGTACCAATCTTGGGCCCGGGGCTCCCGTTTTTCACTTTCATCAGCACGTATCATCCGAACTTAAAGTTCGTCTGATGCTTAAAGGCGGCGGATGCGAAAATGTTGGGCAGCAATACTCCCTACCCATGGAGTCGCTGAAGGCTAACCGTGATCTGGCTGGCTGCAGAAAAGTTATTTTAGATTCCGTTTTGAAGGCACAAGGCAAAGGGTGTGGCCCTGGGGTATTAGGTGTTTGCATTGGTGGTGATCGAGCGACAAGCTATGAGCACTCAAAAGAACAGCTCCTCAGAAAACTGGATGATACTAATTCGAACCCGAAATTAGCTCAATTGGAAGAGAGGATATTGAAAGAGGCTAACCAGATGGGTATAGGTCCCATGGGATATGGAGGGGAAGTGACACTGCTTGGAGTAAAGATCGGTGCTCTAAACCGTTTGCCGGCCTCTTATTTTGTTTCTGTCAGCTATATGTGTTGGGCTTTCCGGCGGCAGGGTGTCTGCCTGGATGAAAACGGGGAGATTCAAAACTGGCTCTATTAACCCTAAACTTTAAAAAATATGATTCAATTAGAAGCACCTTTTACTGAAGAGAAAATTCGCTCTCTCAAACTGGGCGATGAAGTCGAAATTACGGGCGTCATTTTTACCGGACGCGACGCGGCTCATAAATATCTGCATGAAGGCGGCGTATTGCCTGCAGGAATGAGTCTGCAAAATAAAATCATCTACCACTGTGGTCCGGTAGTGGTTAAAGACGGGCAGGGGAATTGGAAAGTTGTGGCTGCCGGCCCCACCACCTCTATTCGCGAAGAGCCTTATCAAGGCGACATTATCAAGCAGTTTGGCCTTCGCGCTGTCATTGGTAAAGGCGGCATGGGAGAGGGAACATTGGCGGTGTGCAAAGAGTTTGGTTGCGTCTATTTACACGCCGTAGGCGGTGCTGCACAGGTGTTATCCACTCATATTCAGAGGGTTAGAAATGTCTATTTCATGGAAGAATTCGGTTCACCGGAGGCGATGTGGGAACTGGAAATAGTGAAATTCCCCGCTTTGGTTACAATGGATTCTCACGGGAACTCTCTTCACAGGGAAATCCTGGCCACAAGCACGAACGTTTTTAATCGGCTTGTGAAGTAATCCATCACACTTATTCCTGATAAAAGGAAGGTCCCTAAATTAAGGGGGGCTTTTTTTGTGTGCTGCCAGACGCGAAAGGGGCTAGAAAACTAGCCCCCCTTGATTCAATGCAGGGATGTGTTGCCTGCCTGTGGATACTATCTTTGTATCTTTAGTTCTTTTTAGCGGGAGGCGTACCGACAGAGTCCTTTTTAATGATTTCAGGTTTTGCGCCCTTTTCCATTTCCTCCTTGGAGGGAATCTTGACTATGTCGCTGGTGATCGGTTTAGCCGGTTCCGGTTTGGTAAAAGAAATCAGCTCCACGTCAAAAATGAGAGTTGAATTGGGCTCAATGCCTCGATTGCCTCTTTCACCGTACGCCAGTTCTGCAGGGATGTAGAATTGATATTTGGCTCCTGTCTTCATGAGCTGTAAGCCTTCGGTCCAGCCTTTGATTACACCCTTGAGAGGGAAGGTAGCCGGTGTATTACGCTTATAGGAGCTGTCAAATTCAGTTCCATCCAAAGTGGTTCCCCTATAGTTGACCGTGACGGTATCTTCGGCCGTGGGTTTATCGCCGGAGCCTTCCTGAATGACCTTATACTGCAGTCCGCTTTCAGTGGTTTTGACACCTTCCTTGGCTTTATTCGCATCAAGGAATTCCTTCCCTTTTTTGAGATTGCGTTCAGCCATTTCTTTTTGTTTGATTTCGGCTTTGGCGCGAAGTTCGGCTTGGAATTTGGTCATAATTTCTTGTATTTCCTCTTCGGAGAAAACATTAGTCAATCCGGCATAGCCGTCTTTGAAGCCGGCCATGAAAGTATCCACGTCTACTTCGACAAACTGGCGGAACATACTTGAGCCGTAGTTTTGGCCAATAATATAGCCGACTTTTTTTGAATCAGTATCCAAGGTTTCTTTTGCCACTTCGGCATTCACACTCAACGCAGCAACCAACAGGCTGCCGAACAATAATAATTTTTTCATATCTCTAAACTGTTCTAAACTATTTCAACAATTCCTGGCAGGCCGCCTTGAGTTCTGCTAAGTGCGCCTGACTTCTGGCTTCAATGTAACACCTGAAAAGCGGCTCGGTTCCGCTGGCTCGGAAGGCAACCCATTCACCCTCGGGCAGAAGAAACTTGAAGCCATCAATTCTGTTCAAACTCTGAACTTTGAAATTACCAATTTCCTCTAATCCTGCTCCCAGGAATTTGAGAATTCCTTCCTTCTTTTCAGGAGCAATTGGAATGTTAATGCGGTCGGTATAGTAGTAACCTGCTTTATCTTGAATTTCTTTCAGTATTGCCTGCAGGCTGCGCTCTTCCTTTGCAACTAATTCAGCCATGAGAAGGGTAGCTAAAATACCGTCTTTTTCCGGCACGTGGCCTTTAACACTGAGTCCTCCAGATTCTTCACCACCTACGATGACCGGTTCTGATTCCATCAAGGCACCAACGTACTTGAAGCCGACGGGCGTTTCATGGACCTTTATTCCGTAGATATTCGCAACCGCATCCACCAGGTGACTGGTGGGAGCCGTGCGTACGACAGAACCGGTCCAACCCCGGTTTTTCACGAGGTGATACAGCGCCAAGGCCAGAACCTTGTTGGGATCGATAAAGCTTCCGTCCGAATCCACAACGCCAAACCGATCTGCATCTCCATCCAAGCCCAGGCCGAGGGATGCTTTTCCTCCCAAAATCAGGGCCGTAGCAGCTTTCATCCCTTCCTGATTGGGTTCAGGCCTACGCCTTCCAAAGAGAGGATTTTCTTCGTCGTGTAGCCGAAGAACATGAATACCGGTTCGTTCCAGTAGCGTATCCAGATATCCACGTCCGGCTCCGTAGAGAAGCTCAACGGCAACGGAGAAACGACTTTTTCCGAGTACGTCAAAATCTATAAACTTTTTAATTTCAGAAAAATAGAGCTCGCGAGGATCAAGAGTGGCGCAGCGATATTCACCCGGGCGTTTGACCGTTGGCTCCCAGCCGGCTTCCTGAAGTTTGGCAATTTGTGTTTCCAGCAGGCGGGTAATCTCTTCCGGGGCGCCAGTGCCGTCCGATGTAGAGAATTTAATCCCTTGATAAGCATAAGGGTTGTGGCTGGCTGTTAAATTCAATCCGCCCAAGGCTTTTTTGTGGCGAATCAGGAAGGAGATAACCGGAGTGGGGGTAGGACCTTCGCAAAGGAGTGGTTCGAACCCGTTTTGCTCCAGTATTTCCGCCACTGCCAGAGCAAACTCGGGCCCCAAAAAACGCGCGTCGTGTCCCAGTATTACCAAGGGCTTCAGCTTAGCTAGGGGCGATGCGGGATCTGTGCGCTCATTCTTCAGGTAATCTGAAATTGCCTGAGCGACTATCCTAAGGTTCGCGAATGTGAAATCCCTGGCAATAAGGCCCCGCCAACCAGAAGTACCGAACTTTATGGAATCGTGCGGTTTCATTTACCAATAAAGGATTATTATTTAACAAATTGCAGGGCTTTTTTGCGCCAGGCATGGGCAAGGCCTACACCCAGCACCAGCACAAAACCTAAAACAGCTAGCAGTATCAACAGCGGGTTTTCGAGCAGCATTTCCCGGTAAACCACCGCAACAGCATACAAGAAAACAACTTCAATATCGAAAAGGATGAAAAGCATCGCTACTCGATAGTACCTGACGGATACGGGCGGGATATCATCCGTCATTGCAGGCAGACCGCACTCATAAGCAGAATCTTTGACGGCGGACCTGCGAGCCCGTTTGGCAACCAAATGGTGCCCTCCCAACATCCCGCCTACTACGGCCAGTACAGTCAGGAGCAGGATGAGCACCGCCAGATATTGTACGACTTGTCCCAATTCCATATGCAGATTAAACCGTTTTCGCCTCCTGCTTGCAAGCACCATTTTGGGGGATGCTCATTTTTTTCTGTGATTCTCACATTGGCCATAGAAAAGAACGACGGGGGGAAACCAAGGTTTCCCCCCGTACACTACTCAGCCTGGAAGAAAGCATTTTTTCAATGCAGGGGATATTAGCAGACTTGTGTCTGTCCCTTTAGAATGAAACAGACGGAAAGAGCACACGGCAGAGTTAAACTCCAACCCGCAATACGCCTTGGAATAAGCAGCATTCATGCCAAACATCCGGTCTGCCAAAAATACGAAGGAAATCCCTTGGAGATATCATGTTTCTCGTGAGTCGTTGAAAGACAGGACGTTGCCAAATAAAAAGGCTTTGGATGGAGCGGGCGAAGAGGTTCGAACTCTCGACATTCACCTTGGCAAGGTGACGCTCTACCAACTGAGCTACGCCCGCATTTGCTGGAAGTCAGCGCTGCTGACGGGCAAGCTCATACAAAGTAGATAGGATAATGCAAGTGGTTTTTTAAAAAACTGTCAAATTGGTGAGGGCGTATTCAAAAATTAAGTGTTTGCTCGGCTTACTTCGCATTTGGGATAGAAGCGAGGTAAGCGGGTTTCTAATCCCGTTGGTCCTGAGGTTTTCTTTTTGTAGCGATTTTGCGGTTTCTCTGTTATCTTTAGGGCTGCAGAAAGCTTTGTGTTGAGCTTTCCGCAGATAGGGAGAGGACTTCAAAAAGTGTTAGGTGACAGAGATTACATGCGCCCGGAGTACCAGTGGGTGCGAAGGCGGCGGCCCATTTGGGAGATGAATGCAGTTTTTCTGCTAATGGCGATCAATATCGGCGTGTTTGTTTGTGACGCGATTTTAAGAAGCCAGGAAATAGAATTGACCGACTACCTGGCTCTGAGTGTGCAGGGGTTGCGGAAAGGATTCATATGGCAGATATTGACCTTTCAGTTTATGCATGGGGGAGTCATGTATATTTTCCTGAATATGCTGACTCTTTACTTTATCGGCAGAATGTTAGAGGCGGGCATAGGGAAGAAGGAGTTTTTGCGGCTTTACCTGATTTCTGGTGCATGCGGCGGTTTGCTTCAAATAGGGTGTAGCTGGATTGCTCCACAGCACTTTGGAGCTGCAGCGGTTGTGGGTGCCTCTGCCGGCGTTTTTGGTGTGGTCGGCGCATACGCGGCCCTTTATCCTTATCAACGGTTAACGTTGCTTCTGTTCTATGTTATTCCCATAAGCATGCAGGCTAAAACCTTGATCTATTTGGCCGGCGCAATGGCTCTCTACGGGATGATTTTTCCGGGCGACCATATCGCCCACGCGGCTCACTTGGGTGGGATGATTTACGGGATTCTCTATTTAAGGTCCCAACGCTTGTTGGGGTGGCGCCACCCGCACAATACAGGCCCACGAGGGAATGATAACTCGAAATGGTTTTCGACCCCGATTAAGAGTTTCAAAATATATGGTGCTTCAGCACCGGTAGAAAGGAAGCCTCGTCCCGAAGAAGTCAGAGCTGTCACTGTAGTGGATGTAGCTGAAGAGAATGATTTCATTGAAAAAAAAGTGGATCCAATCTTGGACAAAATCACCCGGCAGGGGATTCAGAGCTTAACATCTGAAGAGCGTGAAATTCTGGAAAAGGCTCACAAGCGGATGAAAAGGGATTAAAGAATGTACCCGATACTTTCGTTTGATCAGATGCGGCGATGGGAAGAGCTTTCCTGGAAGCAGGGGATTCGCCAGGAGGAGGTTATCCATCAAGCGGGAGTGGCAGTGGGCAGGTCTGTCTTAAAGTGGATTCAGCGAGTCGGATTAGAAAGAATTTTGGTTCTGGCTGGGCCGGGGCACAACGGGGATGATGCACGAGTTGCAGCTGAATTTCTTTCTGATTTTGCTGTAGTCCAGGTGCTGGAAATTAAAAAACCTGAAGAAGGACTCCGGCAATTGAGGAGTATTTTCTCGTCTCCATCGTCCCCGGACAGTACCCCTCAATTAATCGTAGATGGGCTTTTTGGTATAGGCCTGAGCCGTTCGGTGGAGGGAGACTGGTTGGAGTTGATCAGGCTGGTAAATACGCTTCGATTGCCTGTAATCTCTGTGGATACTCCTTCCGGATTGAATGCGGAAGGCAAGCCTTTCCCGAAAGCCATCAGGGCGGTTTGTACGTTGACCTTGGGGGCTCCCAAAAAAAGTCTGGTTTCATGTGAAGCCGCAAATTACACCGGTGAAATACGGGTACTGGCTCCGATCGGTTTGGCAGAATGCTCCGAAGATTCAGATATGTACTGGCTGGAGGACTCCGATTTTAAAAACCTGCTTTCTCCCAGGGCGCTGGATTCACATAAGGGCGATTATGGGCATCTTTTGATTGTAGCGGGGAGTTTGGGCTATCATGGTGCTGCGGTGTTGGCGGCAAAAGCGGCCTGCACTGCTGGCCCAGGGCTTATCAGTGTTTGCACCCAGCCTGAGGTTTATATTCCCGTAGCTTCTCAGCTGCAGGTTCAGATGGTGCATTCCTGGAGCGAAGGATGGAAGGTCCCGGAAAGCGTCACGTCCATTATGGTTGGGCCGGGTCTGGCTTCAGACCGCATTCCGGAAGCATTTTGGGAGTGGGCTGGCTCGTTGTGGAAAAATGCGGCTCAGCCGATGATTGCCGATGCCTCTGCACTGGATCGCCTGCCCCATGGTGAGGCCGAAGGAGTGAGAGTTATCACCCCTCATCCGGGTGAAGCTGCCCGGTGTTTGCAAATATCGACTGAGCGAGTACAGCGGGACCGATTGGGGGCTTTACGGAAACTTTCGCAACAGTATGGTGGAGCCACAGTAGTTTTAAAGGGATACCAAACTCTGATCGGCCGGGCGTCGGGAAAAGTGATGTTGAATCCCACAGGGACTCCCTCTTTGGCTCAGGGTGGAACTGGTGACGTATTGGCCGGTTTTTTAGGAGGCTTGCTGGCTCATCCGCCTCATGGCGAGGATGCCCTTTGCCGAAATGTTGCCTATACCGTTTACAGACACGGTCTGGCCGCTGAAAAACTGGATGAAAAAATGAGGCAGAGGTTTCATGAAGGGGAGAGTTCGTTGGGAGCCAGATGGACTGCGGAAGATTTGATCCGAGAGCTATAAAAGGGATTGTAATCAGGAGAAAAGCATAAAATGAGGATTACCGGTGGTGAGGCTCGCGGCAGAATTATCAAAGTGCCGAAGGGATTTGCGGTCAGGCCTACACCGGACATGATGCGACAGGCGATGTTCAACAGCCTGGGTGGAAATGTGTGTGGGGCTCGCGTATTAGAGCTTTTTGCCGGGAGTGGCGCTCTGAGCCTTGAGTGTATGAGCCGGGGCGCCTCGGGGTCGGTTTGTGTCGAAAAGAGTCGTTATCATGCCGATATTTTGCGGTCTAATTGGGAGGTTTGTGGCTTTGATCGCCAGTCGCTAATGCTCAGGGTCCAGGATGCATTTGTAGCTTTGGAACAATTAGCAAGTTTGAGGGAAACATTTGATCTGATTTTGGCGGACCCTCCCTACGGAGAGAAAAATGTAGGAATTCGTTCTAATTCTTTTGCCCAAAAGTTACTGGATATGTCTTCGCTGAAGAAGCTTTTGAGACCGGAGGGACTTTTTGTTTTGGGACACCCTTGCCGGGAGACTTTAACTGTGGAGTCGCCCTGGGTAGAGATGAAGAAATTGCGCCACGGGGATAACGTGATGAGATTTTTTAAAATATCGGTTGAGGAAAGGAATAACGATGAAGAAGGTGAAGTGGCGGTTGATTAAGGGGTGTGCTGCTCTTCTCTTTTTTGGCGTCTTAAGTCTTGCTGCTGAAGGAGCCGTTGCCCCAGATGAGGCACAAAAGGCTGAAGTTTTGCCTATTGTTTCGCGCTACCTGGAGGAATGGAATCCGGAGGGGCTGGGAAATCATCGTGCCGTTGTAGCAGTTGAAGAGGCCGCTGAGGTCATCTGGGCTCGCATCGCATGGAGGCGGATTGATCCGCTGCCCGAATATAAAGGGATTGTCGTAACTTTTTCCAAAAATGGTGCCCCAGTTGAGAATGTTTTTGCGCCCACCGTTTCTCCTGAGTATGGGGATGTCTTTTTTGAGGCAAAAGAGCCTGGGGAGTATTATGTCTACTACATGCCTTACAGGGAGATAAAAAGAGAGTGGAATCCCTTTCCTGAATATTTTGAAACAGAGCAATCTTCTCTCTCATGGCTCGCAAAAGTGGAACCAATCGCTCAGGAGGTTTTAAGAGGTAATGTTCCAAAGAATGTGGCCCGTGCTGCAACTCTTCGACTGGAATCCAATGGCGAGTCCAACGGCTTTTGCGAAATGGAAATCCCGACGACTGTTGACGAAAAGGAGAGTTTTCTCTCCACTTATGAAGATCGTAACATCGTTTTCTTTCAAGAGCCCGTCTCACGCCCCATCAGGAGGGGTGATAAAATGCCCGTACATTGGGTTCATTCTGGACCGCAGGTTGAGTGTCGTGTGTCAGGAACGGCGGGAGAACTTTTATTTTTTCAGCTCGGAGCGGTCGCTACAAAAAAGGATATAATTCGTCTGCGAATGGGATGTATCGGGTTGCAGAATTCCCTGGGGCGGTTAATTCGAGATTTGGCGCCGCATTGCTTCAACTTTGGAGGAATTGATTTCCAGGGCAGACCGCTCATCAAGGATGTTTTGTTAAGGGAATCAGAAGTGCTTCCTCTCTGGTTTTCGATTCGTATCCCCGAAGACATTCAAACTGGAGCTTATAAGGGTGAACTTATTTTCAGCGCCGATAATCTTCGGCACACTTCGTTGCCCTTAATTCTAGTGGTTGCGGAGAAGCGTAACGATTCTGCGGAAGAGCTCGCAAATGCATCTTTGGAGCGGTTGATTTGGCTCAACTCAGAAGTGGGATTGAATGGGAATCCGTTAGAAAAATATCCGAAAATTACAACGGACGGTGACGTAATACAGGTCAACGATCATAGTTTAGTGGTTGCTTCAAATGGCCTACCGGCCCAGGTAAATGATCTGCTCTTCGCCTCGCCCATGGAGTTCGGAGTGAAGTTGAAAGATGGGGATTGGCTGCAATGGACGAATCTTCCCGCATTGTACAATCAGGAAAATAATTGGCTCATGAATTGGGAGTCCATCAGTTATGCAAAAGGGATCGCTCTGCATTCCTTTGCCGAGTTGGAGGCGGACGGAATGATAGCCATGCGTTTTGAGCTTTCGTCGAAAAGGGATTTTGACCTAGAAGACGTGCAGCTTTCTTTTCGCTTTCGCGAAGAGTCCGTTCCTTATTTTATGGGAATGGGTTGCAGAGGTGGTAACCGCCCGGACTACCTGGATTGGAAATGGGGGAAAAATGCAAATTCGTTCTTTTGGATAGGAGATGTTTCTCTGGGCCTCTATTGCAGACTGCTGGATATAGGGGAAAGGCAGGATTTTTACTTTATGCCTGAACCTTATCGAGATTGGTGCGGAGATGGAGGAGAGGGGAGGGTCGAATTGCGCCCTCAAGCGAGCCATTTAAGCTTGGAGGTTCATACCGGAAAGATGCTATTGACTGCCGGCGAAGATCGGGTGTTTCGTCTGAATTTGATGCTGACACCTTTTGGAAAACCCGATATGAAAATTTCCTCTCAGAAAGTCTATGCCGCTGGAATTGGGAAGTTTCTGTATGATCCAACCGGAGGCGAAAATGCTGATCGTGTTGTGGTAGGGTACGATGAGAAATTGAATCCTTATTTGAATTATCCATTTGCATCGGAGGCGTCTCTCAAGGAAGTGATGTCTAAACTCCACGGTGACGGGAAGAAAGCTCAGTTTGTGATTGGGACTCGTGAAATCCCTTATCAGATCGACGAGTTCTGGCCCCTTTGGTCTCTGGATAATGAGATTTTCACCTATGGAATCGGATTGAAGGGAGTGCAGAAGGAGCATGGTTTTGATTATGCGCGAGTGCCGATTCCTTTTATCGGCAATCCCTGGCTTTGTGAACATTTGGGAGAAGGCTATAGTGCTTCCTGGTGCTCGATGAGCGCTGAGGGAGAGGAGATTGTAACTTTGGGGATTAATCCACTGAGTCGTTGGCAGAATTTTTATTTGGAAACCATCCGCAACTTGTCAGACTGTCTCCAAGTTGATGGGATACGGACAGACTTGACCGATCGCCGAATAACGAGGCGGCTGCGTTCTTTGCTCGATGAGGTTTGCCCGGATGGTTTTTTGGATACAATTACTGGGAATAATTTTCGACCTGAAAATGGGATGATTAATCCCATGGGGCAATACCTGGAAAGTTTACCCCTATTGGATTCTATTGTTTTCGCGGACGGTTTTTCCTATGGAGCCGGTCCTGACTACTATCTTGTGGAGTTGAGTGGTGTGCCTTTTGGAGTGAACACAAGTTTCTATACTGATAAACCTTGCAGGTCGCTCCTTTATGGAAGACTGCCTCAGATGCGTAAAGAAGATAGGGGAATAGAAAATCTTTGGAAATTTTGCGACTCGTTTGGTCTGGAGGAAAGCACTTTCACGGGCTATTGGGAGAGTCCTCGCCCTTTAGAGATAGTGGATAAAGATATCCTGGCATCCGTTTATAAAAAGGGTCCACAAGCGCTCATTGTCGTAGTTCATTGGGGCAGCCTCAATTGGAGTTTGACGTTAGGATTAAAAGACATGAAACGGCTGGGACTGGACCCGGAACGCTCTCTTATTGGGATGCCCGAAATTCCGGGTCTGCAAACAGGCGGCAAGTTCTCTTCAATTGTAACGCATACGCTGGCTCCGGGCGAAGAGGCTTTATTTTTGATTCAGGAAAAACGTTAATGGCGAAGAAAGTCATTCGGCTTGAGGAGGTTCGAGAGCACAATTTACAGAACCTGTCTCTGGAGCTTCCTCACGGGAAGTTTATAGTGGTTACAGGTGTTAGTGGGTCAGGGAAAAGCACGCTGGCGTTTAATGTGCTTTTTCCCGAAGGACAGCGCCGTTTTCTGGATTCCATGAATGCTTACGCACGGCTGTTTGTTCAACAGTTGCCGCGAGCGGACTTAGACTTCATTGAAGGAATACCCCCCTCAGTAAGCATTGAACAACGGTCCACGCGAGGAGGCGGAAAGAGTACGGTCGGTACACTCACCGAAGTCTACCATTTTTTCCGACTCCTCTACTCCCGTCTGGGCGTCCAGTATTGCGAGGATTGTGATGTTCCGATCACAGGGGGGACTCATGCAAGTGTGATTGAGGTGGTAAAGAAGGATTTGGCAGAAATCAGGAACAAGAACGTTCTTTGTCTGGCGCCAATTGTGAGGGGACGTAAGGGGACGCACATTGAACTCCTGCAAAAGATAGAAAAGCAAGGTTTCAAGCAAGTGAGGGTGGATGGCGAGTATCGCTTCCTGAATCCCGTTCCCAAGTTAAGCCGCTATAATGCCCATGATATAGACGTCGTGATTTTTTCAGGATTGCCTGCTTCCGCTCAGTTAGTGGAGAAGCTCGGCATGGCTCTAAATGTTGGGAAAGGTGTTTTCTCTATTTTTACCTCAGGGAGAGAAGAAAAGATATATTCAGCCCATCGCTCTTGCCCTCAGTGTGCGCGCTCCTATCCTCAATTGGACCCATACGATTTTAGTTTCAATAGTCCGCGTGGATGGTGTCCCAGATGTCGTGGTTTCGGGGAGACGTTCTATTTGCCTGATGTGAAGCGAGGAGCCAGAGCTGAAGATATTGAAGAATCCTGGTTTAGCTGGATGGAGGAAGAAAGAGAGGTATGCCAGGAGTGCAACGGCTCAAGGTTAAAGGCAATGTCACGGAAGGTTCGATTGCCCGGCGAGTGGTTTAACGCGAGTGACCGTGGCCCCTCTTTAGTAGATTTGGTTGCCATGAATGCGGCGGAGGCACTAGATTTATTTTCCAAAATAAAGGTCAAAAATGAATTCGCTCTCAACATAGTACGGGATATTTTCCCTGAAGTGAAGAGCCGGCTTTCGTTTTTGAATAAAGTGGGCTTGGATTACCTTTGTCTGGACCGGGGGATACCTACTTTAAGCGGTGGAGAGGCCCAACGCATTCGGCTGGCGGCCCAATTGGGGTCTACACTGAGTGGTGTCCTTTACGTGCTGGATGAGCCGACGATTGGTCTTCATGCCCGTGACAATGCGCTTCTGATTTCCAGCCTTAAAAAGTTGCGTACTCAAGGTAATACATTGGTAGTTGTAGAGCACGATGAAGATACGATACGCGAAGCTGACTACGTGGTGGACATGGGCCCCGGAGCCGGGGTACGGGGTGGAAAAATTGTTTTTCAAGGCACTGCTCGCGATCTGCTACGGTGTAAAGGCTCTCAGACGGCTCGATTTATTTCAGATCACCAATGCTCATTTCCCACCCGTGGAGAAAGACGGCCGGTGATTCGGGAAAAAACACCAGAATCTTTAACAGCTTCTGGTGTTGAAAATAAACCGCATCCCTGGTTGACCCTGAAAAACGCATCGCTTCATAATCTGAAAAATCTGACCGTAGAATTTCCGTTAAATCGGTTTATTGTGGTTACGGGTGTGAGTGGTTCCGGAAAGAGTTCCTTGACCCGAGGCAGCTTGTATCCGGCTTTAAAGCAGAGAATAGCAGAACGCAAAACAAAGTCATCTTCTCGAAAGAAAAAGGAAAGCTCTATAGAGGGTGATCAAACGATTCAAGCGATCTATGAGGTAGATCAATCTCCGATAGGTAGGACACCCCGAAGTGTGCCGGCGACTTACATAGGTTTTTTTGATTTGATCCGGAAAATTTTCGCACAGACCCCTGATGCACGCACCCGGGGGTATCAGGCCGGTCGTTTTTCTTTTAACAGCAAACTGGGCAGATGCCCTGCGTGTGAAGGAGCCGGGCTGATTAAAATTTCTATGAATTTTATGCCGCCGGCTTATATAACCTGCAATGACTGCAGCGGGCGCCGATTTAATCCGGAAACGTTGGATGTGCGCTATCAAGGGAAGAATATCGACGAGGTTTTGAACATGTCTGTAGAGGAGGCATTGATCTTTTTCAAAAATCACCCTCGTATTTTAAAATCTCTCAACGCTCTTTCCAATACAGGCTTGGATTACATAAAACTTGGCCAGACCAGTCCGACGCTGAGCGGGGGAGAAGCTC
>Ga0116182_1004083_pt1 | contig 13162 bp, 6 predicted proteins | sample AD_UKC077_MetaG_FD_89805 | JGI IMG/M metagenome (GOLD analysis project Ga0116182, IMG submission 89805) | Active sludge microbial communities of municipal wastewater-treating anaerobic digesters from USA - AD_UKC077_MetaG | ecosystem: Engineered > Bioreactor > Anaerobic > Digestate | place: USA...
AAGATAATTGAAGTAAATGTGTAACCAACGCTCACAGCCACACACATTGCCAAGTCGCTCAAATGCCAACCGCACAACCAAAACTTGTCAATAAGTGTGTCTGTCCCCACGCACGGCAGACAGGAAAGTAGTAGCAAATTGAAAGGAAAAATGACTAAAAAGAAAGAACACCAGGCGGTAACAAGCGGTATATTTTATTGCCGAGATAGTGCTAAAATCAACGGCTGTGGCTCGCTTCAAACTTCATCGGGGCTTGAAAGTGAAGTACTCCGTAACCGGCAACAAAAACATACCGCCAACCGTTACAAACCATTTAAAACGATAAGATATGAAATACTATTCCGAGTTTTCAGAACAATATGTTCAAGATATTTGTAATGCTCTTAATGATGTAGGTGTTGTAATGGATAAATTTACAAACAGACAATTTACACCTGAAAATCTTGAGACAATAACAGACCTTCTTCAAAACTATGTTGTGCGCTCTCTCGACTATTTTACTTTACTCGACAATAAAGGATTGGTCAACAGAGGTAGATGTCCTTATACAGGACAAAGAATTGACAACAGTTTCCCAAGTTGGTCTTTTATGAACAACAGAAGAGTTTATCTTTCTCACGAAGGGTTCAAAATAATGAAAAAAGAAGCTGATGAAGAATATGAAAGAATTTATGGAACCCCTCGTCCAGTTCAAAATAATTCTAACTCGAAAACAGGAGGTTGCTATATTGCAACAGTTTGTTATGGAAGTGAAACTGCGCCAGAAGTTATTTCATTAAAGAAATTTAGAGACGAAATATTATCTAAATCATTATTCGGTAGACTGTTTATTAAAATATATTATGCATTATCGCCATATATTGCAGAAAAAATGAAAAATAAGAACAGATTGAACAATATAATTCGTTCAAAATTGTTAGATAAAATTGTAAAAAGGATTAAATAGTTATGTTTTGGCTAATACTAATCATTATCATTGTTGCTTATATCATTTGGAAATTCAATAATGATTCAAAGAGTCTTGCACGTAGAAATGAAACTTTAGGCGGGCTAAAAAAACTATTTCCTGAGTTTGCAGCACATTTGGAAAAAAATGGTTTTGAACTAGTTGAAAACTCTGGTGTTAAATTAATCTATAAAAAAGGTTTGACTAACAACTTAACCTTTAATCGATTTCTTTATATTGTCATTGAAAACAAATTCACTAATATTGCCTACGGTTATATTATTAATTCAAATGGAACAAAAATAAATGGAATAAACGTAGAGTTTCCTAGCGATTATAAACTTGAAGATGTCGAATTGATAATAAGAAAAATAATTGGAAACTTAGATATTAGAGGTGCCTTAGAAAAAGAATAAGTCGAGTAGGCAAGGGGGAATTTCACCCCCAAGCCTCTCCCAGAACCGTGCTTGACAGTCTCCTATCACACGGCTCCTCGAACTCGCGCAACCATTTCAGGTTGACAGGCTGAAACAAGCTCATCCCCCGTGTGAACGAGGTTGGCTAAATTACCTTGAGTCCGTTAACCCCTTCGCTGTGGCTAAGTTTCCAGAGCCTTTAGGTGGCACAAGTCGCTACTACGGGTTAATCCGCCCCTACTCCACCGCTTCGATACTCTCTGCCTTGCCCTAGGGGTTTTCGGCATTCTCTCTTAGCATCGGTAGGTAGGTTCTCCTGTTCCTTAGATGAGCCAATGAGCGTAGTTCTTGCCGCCTTAATGCCGGAGACCGAGGCAGCCGATAGGCTGGTAATCTCTGCCCTTATCCCGTGTGACCGTCCCACACACGGTTTTCAGTCTCGTAAAGGTTATTTTCGACACGTCATCGGTCGGTTTACTTTCGTTCAACTCCTATGCTCGCTCCTGACAGATTTTCGCCATTGCTGACTTTCTGCCTTTTAACCCAAGCCGTTCAGCACCTACCCCTTGAAAGGGAAGCACCGCTGGGCGGATTGGAAACGCTTCCAGTAAAGCGTATCCGAGAGGCCAACCTGAACTATCTCTGTAGCAACCCCAGCCAGTCAGTTCGCTCGACCTCCGCAAGTTGTTTACAAGAGTTGAGTTCAGTCTCTCATCTCATCTAAAGTTATGATGAATCAATTTCAAAGAACGTACTCCCTGACTTTGCAGAAAGTTTTGTATATTTGAAAGTGCCCTGATTCATCGCAGGACACACAAACGGTTTGTAACAGGTGGTTTAGCCTACTGGGGCTGATGATGCAGATACGAAAGTTTTTAGTATTTTAGTATGGTTTTAACGTGGGATGACGCCGCTGGCTTTAACTCCCCAGCAGCCCAAACCACCGACCGTTGTAGCCAATGGTGAAAACGACAGGCATCACGAATTAATTGACCGAATTTGAACCGGACAAAATCGAATTTATAGAGAGTGAAAGACAAAGAATTTACACCTAAGTTTATTTCCTTGCTTAAGGAAGGCATAAGTAGAAAACAACTTACCAAAGACGTTTTATCAGGAATTATTGTAGGCATTGTTGCTTTACCTTTAGCCATAGCCTTTGCTATTGCATCAGGTGTATCACCAGAAAAAGGATTGATTACCGCTATTATTGCAGGACTAGTAATTTCACTTCTTAGTGGTAGCCGAGTACAAATAGGTGGTCCTACGGGAGCATTCATCATCATTGTATTTGGCATCGTACAAGAACACGGTGTAAGCGGACTAACCATAGCTACTTTTATGGCAGGCTTCCTAATTATCGGTCTTGGTGTGCTGAAACTTGGTAATTATCTGAAATTCATCCCCTACCCTTTGATTGTAGGTTTTACAAGCGGAATTGCGGTCGTCATATTTTCAACCCAAATCAAAGATTTTTTAGGGATGGAAATCGACAAAATTCCTGCTGACTTTGTTGAGAAGTGGCTCGTTTACTTTGAACATCTTGACAGTATCAATTGGATGGCTTTTGCTATAGCAATAGGAACCGTTTTAATCGCACTTAATTTTTATCGCATCACGTCTAAAATACCAGGTTCATTAGTAGCCATTTTACTTGCTACCTTGCTTGTGTACTTCTTTGAATTACCTGTGGAAACCATCGAAAGCAAATTCGGTGAGATTCCTAACAAGATAGCCATGCCACAAATACCAAGCATAAACTTTAAGATTATTCAACAACTCATTGAACCCGCCATTGCGATTGCGTTATTAGGAGCAATTGAATCGCTGCTCTCTGCCGTAGTTGCAGATGGCATGATTGGCGGAAAGCATCGTTCAAATATGGAACTCGTAGCTCAAGGCGTTGGCAATATATTTTCAGGACTTTTTGGTGGTATTCCAGCAACAGGAGCAATTGCCCGTACCGCTACCAATGTAAAAAATGGCGGAAGAACACCTATTGCAGGTATTGTCCATGCCATTTTCCTGCTGCTCATTATGCTACTTTTCGCACCCATAGCCAAACTCATTCCACTGTCTTGTTTGGCAGGAATATTAGTCGTAGTTGCTTACCACATGAGTGAATGGCAGCACTTTAAGGATTTGTTGAAAAGCAATAGAATGGATATTATCGTTCTATTGACCACCTTTTTTCTTACCGTATTTTTTGATTTGATTCTAGCCATAGAGATAGGGTTGATTTTATCAAGTTTCATTTTTATGAAACGAATGAGCGATGCAACAACCATAAATAATGCAGAAAATCTTTTCGGAACAGCAGAAGCCAATGGAGAAAAATTATTTGAAGAAGAACTACCATACATTCCAAAGGACACCATGCTTTACGAAATAAACGGACCCTTATTTTTTGGAGCATCCCAGAAATTTCAAGAATTTTTAACTGATTTAAAACAAGAACCAAAGGTGCTAATTCTAAGAATGAGAAACGTTCCTTTCATTGATGCAACTGCGGTTAATAGATTAAAAGAATTTCATCAAAAATTGGAATCATGCGGTACTACTATTATCATTTCAGGTGCCAATCGACAAGTAAAAGAAGAATTGTATAAGTCTGAATTTTATTCACTCATTGGCAAAAACAATATACTTGACAACATTAACCATGCGATTGAAAGAGCGGAAGAAATAAACATTGAATGATAAACCACAGGCTACAACATTGGCTATACGTAATGCGGGAGAAAGTGCTGATATGAAAGTGATTACTTTAAATAAACTAACAGCTAAACGGAAAGTGAAGCGCCTTGAAATCCCGCACTACGCATAGCCGAAACCGTTGTGTGCAACCCTAAAAGACGACACGACCGACAGAAAATGAACAGAAAAATGAGAGACAAAATGCCAACGCTTCAGCAAAATCAAAAGAGCTGCATTCCCACACACAAAGCCAACGCAATGCAGCACATTTGCTTTTGCCCAACCCGCTCAACGGACATTGTAATAATTAAAATGAGATAAGAAAGAATGTTATATACAAGAAACGCTTTTTATTTTCGTAAATTCTACAAAGAAAAAGTTGCAAGAGAGAACAGTCATATAGACTTAAAATTTGTTGGTTCTCTTCACCCTGACAAAAAACGAAATGAAACAGGATTTTCGAAACTCATATATGGGAACAGAGAAGATTTAGGTAAACTTTTAAGTACAATTGCATTAAACGTAGCGGCAGACGACCAAGCCATTTATGAACTTATTCAAAACGCTGACGATTGTAAATCTTCATTTTTCAGTGTGAATTACAATGAAAAATATTTACTCTGTATTAACAACGGTAATTATTTTTCAGACCTTGATATGTCAGCAATTATCAATGTGGCAGGTAACTATAAAGATGGAGAAGATATTGGCACATTTGGTATTGGTTTCAAAATATTACACAGATTAGTTGGTGCTGATGACGGGCGAGAAGCAATAATAAATGATTATGCTGGTCCAATAATTTTTAGTTGGAACAATTACTTTCAGTTAAAAAAATTTATTGAAGGAGAACCAATCTTTGTTTCTGGTATTGGAAAAGCAAAAGAAAATTATGACTATGAAAGGGACAAGGAAAATCCGTGGCTTGTTAAACTATTATATACCTGTTTCCCTTCAAATTTTAAGGAACTAATCAGATTAGGTGATTATGATACAAGGGCTGTAAAGTTTGATGAAACGGAATTAGCAGAAATGCGAGAGTTTTTAAGTGGCTCTTTGCAAAATGTAAATTTAGCTAAGGACAACTATCTCAAGAATGGTTCAATTTTCTTTTTGAGATTAGGTGAAGGGAAAAGCAAATTCTTAGATGAGGGTATCGATAAAATCAAAAGCGGTCTGTCATACTCTTTCAAATTTTTAAATAGCTTGAACAAAATATATATTAATGGTGACGAAATTAAGGCGCAATCAGTTTTAGATTATTCACATTCGTTTCCTATTAATAGTCAAGAATTCATAGACATAAACCCTAAAAATAAAAATCGGGACATAAAATTCACATTCGCATTTTATCGTGATTATAAAAAGGCTGTTGATTTACAAAACGAATTAGCACCAAATCTTTACACGTTCTTTTCAATGGATGAAGAAAAGAATGGTTTTAGTTTTTTATTGCATTGCAACGCCTTTGATATGAATAATGACAGGCGTAAGCTTCAAGCTAATTCGCAAATCAACGAAAAACTTTTACCAATAATCGCAAAGAGCATAATTGCATACGCCAACATACAAAAAGAAAATAACCGTAATCTTTTCTTGTCTTTGTACGGTAATTTTTTGCTATCCAAAAGCCCGAAAAACAAACCCCATATTGAAAATAACTTTTTTAAATTTATTCATCAATATATACTTGAAAATATTCCTACTAAAAATGGGGTTTCGGACAAACCAGAAAATGTAAAAATCAATAAACTTAAATTAAACGTTGATTTATCCGAATTTGGACTAAATGATATTCAATGGTTTAAGTGGAATAATGAGGCAGACATATTGTTGATTGAAGAAGCAAAAAAGGCTGAAAAATTAGGTATTGAAGAATGGGACATCAGAGATATTGTTGAAAACGCAAATCTTGAAAATATAAATAACTGGATTTCAACTTGTGATGAGAAAACATACAGAGCGTTTTTAAAAGAACTTGAAGAAAGCTATTTACGCAAAGAAACCAAAGAGAGGATTTGTCAAATCAAACTTTTTAAATTCTCAAATGGTGAGTTTTATTCAATCAACGATGTAATAAAAAAGGTTCGTTCACCGCAAAGCACACAATATAGAACTATTTATAATTTTAACTATAACATTTCAAATACCTTTTTTAAAATGACCAAAACAGAAGGCATAATTGATGAACTTGACAAAATCGGAATTATCCTTTCTGAAATATGCACATCTGAATATCCCAATATTTTTTCTTCCATTGAAAGAATGCCCGATGAAAAACAGATTTACACTTTTATTGCAGATAAATGTAAAACAAACACATTATCAGCAAAAGAAAAGAAAAAACTATTTCTCAATTTTATTAACGAAGCAACCAAATTTGATAACGTTGCAGAAAGCACATTAAAAGACTTACATTTGTTTTGTAATAGCATTTCAGAGATAAAACCACTAAATGAACTTATTGGCAATATTCAATCACCAAGTTGGTTAAATGCATACAAGATAAGACAAGACGAACACTTTCCAGAACTTAATCCGTATTTGATTTCAGACTCGGAAGAAATATTCAAAAATATTTACCTACCCAATCAAAAGGAGATAATTGCTGAATTAACCACTGCAGAAGAAATTAAATCGCTTATTAAACTTTATCAAGAAAATCAAAAAAACTTTTTCAAGGAATTTATTATTAGAAAGGAGGGTAACGGTTTTGTAATTGATGAAAAAACTAACAAAACTTATCAAGTTCAGTCAGCCGACAAGGAAACAAGGAAGTTTTTAGATGATAATTGTTCTGACAACTTATTTGTTCTTCCGTATGAATTTTTAGAATATAAAGATGAAGATGGCATAATAAAAGCCGATGATTTGCATAGTTTAATTTTGGAATTTGTTGATGCAAATGAACACAAAGAAACCCTTGTGGATATTGTAAAATATAAAGCAAAATACAAGTTTTTACAAGAACTTTCAGAGTTTAGATTTATTTCAGATACACAATACACCAAAGAGGACTATGAGTATAAAATTTTAGATTTAGCTTGTAGTGAACTGAAAGAAAACGATTATCAAAAATTCAAAGACAAAGTTGTCATCGAAACCAAAAATCAAGATTTAAAACTTACTGAAATTCCACCTTTCACAGAAAAGATAAAAATTGATGATTACGAAATAAGCCTTGCTAAAATTCTTCCTGCCAATTATAAAAACAGCGACCATTTAAGCAGTTTAATAAATCAATTTATTGGGCTTGGGTTGAACAAAGAACGAATTAGAAATTTGTTTGGCATAAGTGAAGAACCTGAACCAAGCGACATTTTTCAAATGTTTTCTAAACAGGTTGAAACGTTGGAAAATGCTGAACAGTTAGCGTTTTTGTTTCTTTACGGTTTGCATATTGAAACAATAGACTTCAATCAGTTTAAAGCCCTAAATGTAGATGAAGAAGAAATAGAATTGGGAACAGATAAATATTTAACGGAATTTGACTTTTTAAAGCATACTGAAATTCTTCATCAAAAATACAGAGGCATTACCAAGATTTTTAAAGACTTTCCATTAGCAGTGCAAGACAACGACAATTTATTACTCATTAAAGAACCATACTTTGAAGACAATAAATTCATTTGTCCATACATTGAAGATGATTTATCAGATGAGCAGAAGATAAGTTTTGTGGAGTTTTTATTTAATCAATGGAATAAGAAAAGTATAAAGATTGCAATCAAAAATATTGATTGGAGTAAAATTGATGACGTAGAAACCGTAAACATTTTAGGATTTAATCCAAGAACATCAGTTTATCCAAGTAAATACGCTTGTGAAAGTGAGGTATTGCCTGATTATCTAATAAAATGGATTGGCAAAGAAGAAATCAAAATTGATTTCCTTTCCGATTTAGGTGTCTGGACAGAAAACTCTATTGTTGTTAAATTACGAAAATATTTAAGTGATGAAATCAAAGAATTTCACAATAACAGTTTGGCCCAAGAAACACGTTTTAACATGGATGAAGTAAATCTATTCAATTCGTTTGTATGGTTAAAAGAAAAAGAAATTACACTCAAAACAGCGGAACAATTTGAAACATTCAAAAAAGCAGTTGATATTATCAATGAAAACAGAACCAATATTGGAGATTTAGAAATTTTAGAGGAATTTGATTTTGAAAAGTTGGAAGAAAACGCAACAGAATGGGAAGAATCGTACTATGAAAATTGGAAAGTGGACTCTGATGTTGCTATATATCTATATGAAGGCGAATTACCTAAAACAATTTCACTTGATAAAATTGAAGATTTTGTGTTTTATTATTTTTATAAAGGAAACATTGCAAATGATGATGAAAATAACATCTACATTAATCGTAATGCTGATGTAAAAAAAGAATTACGAAAATTAGAATTAGAAAATGAAGATTTTAATTTTGACGGACTGTGGCAAAACAAATTGGACGTATTAGAAAAAGAAAATAATAAATTAAGAAAAGCAAACGGAGCTACGTTAGGCTCTGAATTTAGCACAGATATTTCTAAGAACGACCAAAAAGAAGCAAACCGAGAAGCAAAAGAAATTGTTAAGGAAAAATTAGAAAGAGAAGGTTTTAAATTTACAAAAGGGATAGGCACATTCTCAACAATAGACGGTGTATATAAAGATAATGTTGAATTTCCGCTTGTAGTAAAAAGTTACAAATACCAAGACGAACCTTTAAAAATTGGAGCAAACGAATGGATACAACTTATGAAACCAAACTCTATGTTTTGGCTGCATTTTGGAAACGGAAAATTAGGTTGCTTAAAATTGTATGAGTTATTAAGAAATCAAGATAAACTCACACTAAGTTTCAGTACAGAAAACCTTGATGTAGAGGACAGATTACAAAAATTTGCCGAATTACTTCACTATTTCGGTAATGTTCATTTTGATTTTAATAGTATAAAACCAAGTGATTACAGCGTAGCCAAAAATTTAAGTGATTATCGTTTTGACGAAAGAAGAAACGAAGAAGATTTAAGCGGTGATGACGAAAGCATATTGTAAAAATGAAATATACAAGGCAAGAACATAGTAATTTTCTTGAAGAAGAACTTCAAGCACAAACGAAAGCATTTAATCAAAAATTAAATACTTCTGCTAAGTTTTTGCTTCAAGAAAGAGAAGAGCTTTTTGTTGCTCAATTTCTAGCTTTCAAAGACGGAGAAATGATACTAAAATTTTCTACTAAGCGAGGTTTGCCTCGCAAAGGCGAATATTTGTATTGTTTTACTGTTCCAAAGGATTTAAGAGATTATAGAAATTGGGGAGAAAAAACTTATGGAGATTTAGTAAAAGAAAAAGCAAATTTTACTGAAACAGTGTGTGTGTGGCAAGCACCATCAAAAGATAAGGACGGAAATCTTGAAAAAGATTTTTATATCGCAGGTTTTCGAGGTGTAGAATTAGAGTTCTCAGTAAATATTTCAGAAGCAGAAAAGATGATTTTGCTTTTGGGTCCCAATAGACCGCCATTTGAATACATTGCCAATCTTCAAAAAATAGTTCAGAACAACTATTCAGAAAACGTAAGTTCAATTTTAGACCAAGATTTTCTAAAAACAAATTGGCAACCTTCATTCCTAGATAACAAAAACAACATTCCGATTTTCATATTAAGTCAATTATCCTTAACAGACCAAGTTATTTTAATTGGACCGCCTGGAACAGGCAAAACATATCAAATTGCTGAAATTTGTAAACGTTTATGTGAGCAAGGCAAATCGGTTTTAGTAACCTCGCTTACAAACAGAGCGTTAATTGAAGTTGTTGAAAAACCAGCTCTATCAAATTTATTAGAAAACGGTATGATTTTTAAAACTAAAATCTCAACTGATGAGAAAAATGAATTTCCAAAATTACAACCGACAAAAGAAATAAATCCACAACCAAGTAATTTAGTTTTATCAACATTCTATATTGCAAGTAGTGAAGCCGCTAAATTAAATGACAAACCACCTTTTGATTATGTAATAGTTGATGAAGCAAGTCAGGCATTGCTTGCTATGTTTGGTGCAGCAAAACTTTTAGGAAAGAAGAATATTTGGATTGGCGACACAAAACAGTTACCGCCTGTTGTTGCTATCAATGATGATAAGGTAAGTAAAAAGAATTATGATTTTTTAGTGGATGGCTTAAAAGCTCTTTCGGATACTTCATCAGTTCCTATTTTTCAATTGACTGAAACATACCGTTTGCCCCAAAGAGGTTCTGATTACACAGGAATATTTTATAACAATAGCCTTAAATCAAAAGCTAAGACAGAAATACGATTGTCTTTTCCTGAAATTCCTGATAACATAAATGTGTTTTTTAACCCGCTAGGCGGTCCTACTCTCATAAAAACGGATTTAGAGGTTGGGAACAAAAAACCATCTAATGCCATAGAAATAGCTAGAATGTTGGTGGCTCATTTGTTGTCGGTCAAAGAAAATTTACATATATCTGTTTTAAGTAATTACATTGACACGGTAAAAGCCCTGCAAAAAAGCATCTACGGCTCTATTGAAAATCCGAGAAATTTACTTATTGAAACTGTTGCACGTATACAAGGGCTAACTACTGACATAACATTTTTTGTAATTCCAAATTCAGGCTACAATCATTCATTGGAAAAGCGTCTGTTTAATGTTGCGACAAGCCGTTCAAAACGTCATACAATCATTATTGCAGATAAAGATATTATCAGTTCTTACCCCCATTTAGACGAGGACGTGAAAATGTATCTTCAAAAACTAAATGATGAATATTCATTTTATTACACCACTGATAAAAAACTAATTGAAAGCAAAACCACAAGAAAAAATGAACCACAGGTTGAAGAAAAGTTAGAAAGCCAAACAGGATTAAAGGTTCTTGGCAAAATAGACCTTTCCAAATTTGAAAAGCCTAAGAAAGAAATCGTTAAAGGGAAGGAAAATATTTACATTATTGACACCAACGTATTTGTTGACCAACCCGACATAATTTCAAAAATAGACAAACAGTATCAAGTTGTTTTATCAGCAAAAGTTATTGATGAATTAGACAAATTGAAAGTTACATTGCCGACAGAACAACAAAAACAAAATGTTCAAAAAGCAATTAAACAAATCAATGACAGCTTCGACAAACGCAATATAAAAATGGACACAGCCGACCTGTCTTTGTTACCAAGCGACTTTGACAAAAAATCGCCAGACAATTTTATTCTGTCAGTTGCCCTAAAATACAAAGACGAAAATCCAATTATGCTGACGTCTGACAATGGCTTACAGCTTAAATCAAAAGGTTTCGGTATAATGACAATTAAACTTAAAGACTTTTTAAAACAAATGAAATATTAGCCAGCGCATTTGGTGGCACATTTTCAAAACCGCACAAGCCCAAGCAAAAGCCAAGTTTTGCAAAAGAGCCACCAAGCCAACGCACGACAAAAATAGACACTAAATGACTGATAGACAAAATAAAATGAAAGAAGGGCAGCACACAACATCGTATATAAAACATTTGGCAGTCAGTGGGTTATCGTACGTTACAGCTCGTATCAAAAGTACTTGTAACTTGACAGGAAAGTGCTTCGAAATGCCAAACGTTTCATATACGTAACCGTTGGCGTTCATTGTAAAAAGACCAGACAACCGACAGAAACATAAAGGAATTTTTGCTGCATAAAGACAATAAATAAAGGAAACCCCGCCCACATTCAGGCACATTTGGCTGCCCCAACACACGGGCGACCGCTTCGCAGCCAAAAGAGCCTTCATTTTTCCGACGCACCATTGCTGATATTGAAAATTTTAGTACTTTTGATAAATTTGTCAAAACAATAATGTCAAAATGAAATCATTTGGAGAGTACATTCGGAGAGTAAGAGAAGAAAAGGAATTGCCACTCAGAAAAGTTGCAGCGGCTCTTGATATTGACACTTCGATTTTAAGTAAAATTGAAAGAAACGAGAGATTTGCAACCAAAGAAATGATTCCAATTCTTGCCGAAACATTAGAAAGACCCGAAAAAGAAATTGAGATTGAATTTATACAGTCCGTAGTTGAAAGTAATCTTGGCGACTTGAAATATTTGAAAGATGGACTTAAAGAAATATTGAAAACTTTATGAGCAGTAAATTTTTTACCAACGAAGCGGATAATACTTTAATCAGTAAGATTGAAGGCATTTTTAAATACAGGAATATTCATTTTTTTGATGCTTTGGTTGGCTATTTTAGGGCGTCGGGTTATTTCAGAATAAGAAAATTTGTAGAAAAAGCTGATGAAATTAGAATTCTTGTTGGAATTAACATAGATAACTTAATACATGAAGCAAGTCAACAAGGACTGCTATTTGACAGTAATGCAGAAAGGGCACAAGATGAATTTTTCTTAGAAGTTAAGAAAAGCATTCAGGAGGCTGAATATGATAAGGATGTAGAAAATGGAATGCTTCAGCTTATTTCTGATATTGTTAGTGGTAAAGTAAAAATTAAAGTACACCCCAAGCAGAATATTCACGCGAAAATTTACATTTTCAGAGAAAAGGAAAAACATGACCACGGTTACGGTTCTGTTATCACTGGTTCAAGTAACTTAACAGATGCAGGACTTTCCAGAAACTTTGAATTTAATGTTGAACTTAGAGAGAATACTGATATTGACTTTGCAACAGAAACCTTTAACAAGTTATGGGAAGAATCGGTTCCGATTGCAGAAGAATACATTGAAAAACTTCAAAAAGAAACCTATTTAAATGACACTTATACACCTTATGAAGTTTATTTGAAATTTTTGGTTGAATACTTCGGCAGAAGTATTGATTTTGACCCCAACTCAATAACTGATTTGCCAAAAGGTTTTAAACGGCTTTCATATCAGATTGATGCAGTAAATGATGGCTTTGCCAAAATGATGAAACACAATGGTTTCATTTTGGCCGACGTTGTTGGATTAGGTAAAACAATTGTAGCCACAATTATTGCCAAAAAATATTTTTATACGAATGGATTTCCAACCCACCGTTCAAGAACTTTAATAATTGTGCCACCAGCATTAAAAGAAAACTGGTCGGAAACAGTTGATAAATTCAGATT
>Ga0116182_1004086_pt1 | contig 13158 bp, 16 predicted proteins | sample AD_UKC077_MetaG_FD_89805 | JGI IMG/M metagenome (GOLD analysis project Ga0116182, IMG submission 89805) | Active sludge microbial communities of municipal wastewater-treating anaerobic digesters from USA - AD_UKC077_MetaG | ecosystem: Engineered > Bioreactor > Anaerobic > Digestate | place: USA...
GACGATGACTAATATAAGGAGGAATAACTATGGCATATAGAAAATTAGGTAGAGATAATAAACACAGAAGAAGTATGTTAGCAACTATGACTAAACAAGTAGTTAATAATGAAAGTATTACCACTACTGATACTAGAGCTAAAGAAGTTCGTAAGTTCGTTGAAAAAATGATTACTTACGGAAAAAAAGGTGACTTAGTTTCACGCCGTAAGGCTTTAGCATTCTTACATAACGATAAAGCTACTGTTGAAAAAATATTCAATGATTTAGCTAAACGTTATGAAAATCGTGAAGGTGGATATACACAAATTTTAAAATTAGCTGAAAGACGTGGAGATAATTCATTAATGGTTATTTTAAAATTAGTAGATGAAGCAAAACCAGTTGAAGAAAAAAATCAGCAAAAAAAACTAAAGACGCTGAATAATATATAAAAGACAAGTAGAAATACTTGTTTTTTTGTAGTAAAAAAAGAATGTTTTTGATATAATTAACTTAGGAATGGGTGGTTTTATGAAGGCTTTAATAACAGGTGCATCATCAGGAATTGGCTTAGATATGGCTAGATATCTTGCAACAAAAAAATATGAATTAATCCTTGTGGCAAGAAATAAAGAAAAACTTGAGGAAATACAGGAAGAATTACCTACAAAGGTAACAATTATTGTAGCTGATTTATCAAATGAACAACGTGTTAAGGAGTTATATGTATTAGTAAAAAAAGAAAATATTGATATTTTAATTAATAATGCAGGTCTTGGTGATTTTGGATATCTTACTGATACAGAATTATCTAAGGATCTAGAGTTAATTAATACTAACATAAAAGCTGTTCATATATTAACTAAATATTTAGTAAAAGAAATGGAGAAGAAACCTACAGATACATATATATTAAATGTTGCATCAAGTGCTGCATTTCAACCAGGACCACTAATGAGTACATATTATGCAACTAAAGCATATGTCACGCAAATAACTGAAGCACTATATTATGAAGAAAAAGTAAAGAAAACAAAGGTTCATGTCTCTGTTTTATGTCCTGGACCTGTGGAAACAAACTTTAATAATGTTGCAGGTGTTCATTTTTCAGTAAAACCATTGAAAAGTACTTTTGTAGCAAAATATGCAATAGATAAAATGTTTAAGAATAAGATGATGATAATTCCCGGATTTAAAATGAAATGTGCAAAATTTTTCAGTAGATTTGTATCTGAAAAATTCTTATTAAAAATTATTTATAACATTCAAAAGAAAAAAGCCAGCTAAAAGTTGGCTTTTAAAATCAGGAGGTTTAGTATGGCAATAATTAATATAAAAAACTTAAATTATGGAAGTCTATATAACAATTTAAATCTTCAAGTAAATAAAAATGAATTTATAACTTTATCAGGTGCAAATAATTGTGGCAAAACAACATTAATAAGAATTTTAGATTCTCAAATTAAAGGCGATTTTGATATCAATCTATACGAAAAAAATATTAGTGAGTATAAAATAGATGAATTAAGTAAAATAATTCAAACTGTTATTCCAAATGAAATTAGATTTTTTGAAAAAAATTTATATGAAGAAGCTTCGCTATATACAAATGGAGATAATAGATTATTTGAATCAATAGTAAAAGGACTTAAAATTAGAAGATTAATTGAAAAAGATTTTGATGAATATAATCAACAAGAGGTTATTCTAGCGCAATTATGTATTGCATTAGCCATTAATCCAAAAATTCTTCTAATTGATAACATCAGCGGTTACTTCTGTAGTAAAGAAATGGAACAAATATTATCATTTTTAAAAGAATACTCAGAAAAAAATGAATTAACAATAATAAATACAACTATTAATCTAGAAGAATCTTTATTTACTGATAGATTAATTATTATTAATGATGGAATAATTGAATTAGATGGAGTACCAATTGAGATATTACAAAAAGATAACATAATTAATAAAATTGGATTAAGTATTCCATTTATGATTGATTTATCAGTAAAACTAAAAGACTATGATTTATTAAATGAAATAGAAATGGATAAGAACAGGATGGTTGATAAATTATGGAATTAATATTTCAAGATTATAAATTAGAAGATGATATAATTAATTTTTCAATTCATCACAATACATTTAATGGAATTACAGGAAAAGATAAAGAAAAAATAATGAATATAATTACATTAAACCATAATTATAAAGGAAAAATAATAATTAATAATAAAGAAATAAGCAAAAAAGAAATTAATGCATATAAACATCGAATTCAATTAATTAGAGATGATAATTCAATTTTTAAGTGTTATAAAACTATATATGAGTTAATGCGATATGAAATAAACAGAAGAAAGATAACTTTAAGAAATGAAGAAAAAAAGATGATGGATTCATTGAGAATAGTAGGATTAAATCAAAATATTCTTGATCAGAATGTACAAAAATTATCTTCATCAGAAAAAAAGCTACTTCAAATAGCATTAGCATTATTATCAAATCCAGATATATTAATTCTTGAAGAACCATTTAAATTTCTAGACATGAGAAATGAAAAACAACTTGTAATGTTATTAACAAAAATCAAAGAGCAATATAATAAAACAATAGTATTTGTAAGTGATGATAGTAATATGCTATATAAATATACAAATAATTTGATTATTGCTAAAAACAATAATATTTTAGTAGAAGGAAATACAGCTGAAATATATCAAAGGGTAGACTTTTTAAAAAGAAATAGTATAATAATACCAGATTTGGTTGAATTAACATATTTAGCTAAAAAAAGAAAGAATGTAAAGATAGATTATCATAAAGATATAAGAGATATTATTAAAGATATATACAAGCATGTATAGGAGGGGTTATGAGATTCTTAATTAAGTTTTCATATGATGGAAGTGCATATGCAGGTTTTCAAAGTCAAAGAGGATTAGAAACAATTCAAGAGAAACTAGAAACAGCACTTACTAAAATTAACAATGGAAAAGAAACAACAATTACTGCAACCGGAAGAACTGATAAAGGTGTGCATGCACTTTGCCAATACGGACATGCAGATATAGATGTTAACATAAATGAAAAAAAACTAAAAAGAGCAATGAACAGTAATTTACCAGATGATATACATGTTATAGAAACGACTATTGTACCTGAAGATTTTCACGCAAGATATAATGTTAAATCAAAAGAATACAAGTATTATATAAACACAGGCGAGTATAATCCGCTGGAGAGAAAGTATTGTTTTCAATACAATCACGACTTGAATGTGGAAAATATGAAAGAAGCAATAAAATATTATAAAGGAACACATGATTTTAGAGCATTTGTTACTGAGAACAAGGAAAAGAATAATTGCGTAAGAACAATATCAGAAGCATATATAGAAGAACAAGATGAGAAAATTATAATTACATTTAAAGGTGATGGATTTTTAAGATATCAAGTTAGAAACATGGTTGGAGTTCTAATTAAGATTGGAGAAAATAAGTTATCCCCAGATGCTGTGGAAAAAATAATTGAAAGTAAAGATAGAACAAAAGCAGGGAAAACTGCTCCAGCTCAAGGATTATATTTAGTAGATGTTGAATACATATAGGAGGAACAAATGACAATTATAGTTGAACCAGATACATTAACTACTGCATATTCAGCAATGACTACATCAGCAGATGGTGATGTAGATTTTGACGATACATTAGCAAATGCATGTTTAACCACAACAACAGTTAGTACTACTTTATCATCATGCTCTAATGATAGAGTATATGCAGAAGAAGCAAGAAGATATGTAGATTCTCTTTCCGATGACGAGTTATATAGATTTGAACAGATGTTATCAGAAAAGGAACAAGAAATAGTTGATATGCCAATTGAAGAAGCAATATATATAAGATAAAGGACCAAAACTTGAAATTTCGGTCCTTTTATGTTATAATATAGCCACATTTGAAGAAAATGTATCAGGGGTTAATATATGAATAAAAAGGAATTGAACAAGAAATTAAAAATTTATAAGCTTCTCGGAGCAGAAGAGTTTCAAAAAGTTGTGTTTGCAGTTGAAAAGATAAAGTTTAAAATACTAAAAAAACTATGTCCAAATTTTATTAAATATTTTGATAAATATTGTGATAGAAAAAAAAGAAAAGAACTAAAAAAAGCATTATCAGATGAGGAAAGAAGAGCAATAATAAAAAAATATCAGTTTTCAAAAATGGCAATGCGAAAAGAAATGAACTTTGAACAAAATAGAAACTATCACATTGATCAGAAAAGGCCAACAGAAATACAACAATATCTTGAATGGAACAAAAGTATTCATAAAAAAGGTTTAGTAAAAAACTTAATTATTTTACCATTATCAATTATAGGAGTTATAACTGGATTTCCATTTTCAATGCCAATATTAGTCTATGAACTTTTTAGTACACTTATTAATTTTGAATGTATAAATATTCAAAATTATAATATATGTCGATTTAAAAAAGTAGAGCCAATATTAAAAAGAAAAGAAGAAAGAGAAATACAAGAGAGTTTTGAAAATTATGGTGAAGCTGCTAAAGTAATTCATAAAAGTATGGATAATACAGAAATTTTACCAACATTTGAAGAGATAATTGCAAATATAAAAACACCTGAACAAGCAAAACAAATGAGAGAATTATTATTGAGTACAAAAAGAGATAGAGAAAATATCTCAACTAAGGGGGCAAAAAAATGAGTATATATTCCACATTAGGCACAACAACCACTGTAGGTTTAGCATCATATATCTACAATGGCTATGATAAAGAAAAAGGAGAATATGATCCAAAAAGAGCAAAAAAACTTGGAACTACAACATTATGTGCAACAGCAACAACAGTTGTAGGACAAATTTCAGACAAAAAAACAATGGATAGAATTCACAATGAGTATGCAGCTGCATATGTAGATTCAATGTCTGACGAAGAACTTGAAAGAGCACTAATTGCACTAGGGCAATTAGAAAGCGATGAAGATGTAAATAATTTAACTAAAACTATATAAATAAACGAAAAAGTATTGATTTTTAATACTTTTTTTAGTATAATTACAATCGGTACATTCAAATATCCCACCTAAATTAGGCCGTGGGAAAGTCTAATTTAAGTAAAAGGAGAAATATTATGACAAGTTATATGCAAAAAAAAGAAACTGTAGACCGTAAATGGTATGTAATTGACGCTGAAGGAAAATCATTAGGTAGAGTTGCTTCATTAGCTGCAACTTACTTACGTGGTAAAAACAAACCAACTTACACACCACATATTGATTGTGGAGATTACATTATTGTAATCAATGCTAGTAAGGTTAATCTAACTGGTAACAAATTAGAAAACAAAATGTACTATAATCACTCAATGTATACTGGTGGATTAAGAGAAAGAACTGCAAAAGTTATGAGAGAAGAATATCCTGAAGAAATGATCGAAAGAGCAGTAAAAGGAATGCTTCCACATAATAGACTTGGTAGACAAATGTACAAAAAGTTATTTGTTTATGCAGGAAATGAACATAAACAACAAGCACAAAAACCAGAAGTGCTTGAGGTTAAGTAGGAGGGTTTAGTCATGGCAAAAGATAAGAAAAATATTTACACTGGTACTGGACATAGAAAAACAAGTGTAGCTAGAGTTACATTGACTCCAGGAACAGGAAAAATTACTGTTAATGGTAGAGAAGTAAGAGAATACTTCCCATCTGATATCTGTGTTATGGATTTATGCCAACCTTTAGATTTAACAAATACAAGAGAAATGTTCGATGTAGATGCTAAAGTTAAAGGTGGAGGATTCCAAGGACAAACAGGTGCAATTCGTTTAGGAATTACTAGAGCATTATTAGACTATGATAAAACAACTCCAGCTGATTCTGAAAATAGCTTTAGAAAAGCACTTAAAGTTGCAGGATTCATTACTAGAGATTCTCGTAAGAAAGAACGTAAGAAACCAGGTTTAAAGAAAGCACGTCGTGCACCACAATTCTCAAAACGTTAATTTTTACATACAGTTCAAAGTTTCAAAATTGCGAAAGATCCGTATTACGGATCTTTTTTTTGTAACACTTTTTTAATCTATACATAACATATTACAAGGAGGTTAATATGTTAAAAATAGAATTTTTAAAACAATTACTAATAATATCAATTACTTTAAGCACAATAACATGTACAATGGTTCAAAAAACAAAATTCTTATTTAAAAGTAGTAAATATATTACATTATATTCATTAGTTATAAATATATTGGTTGGTATTATATTTAGTTATACATTTACTAATATAAGATTACCAAACTGTTTATGGATTGGTTTTTTCTCATTTTTAGGAGCTGATTCTATATACAAGTCATTAGAAGGTACAATTTCATCATATTCTGAACTCACAGATAAAAAAACAATCGAAATAAAAAAAGAAAATATAATAAATAAGGAGGATAAATAATGGAAAAACCAATATTCCCATGTGAGTATATGAGAATAACACAAGGATATAATGAAGGTACACATAAAGATAGTTATGCTTTTGATAATGCAGGTAAAGATACAGGAATTGGAAATATATATGCTCCATTTACTGGAATAATCAAAAAAATATATACTAATGATGCAAATGAAGTATGGTTAGAAAGCATTAATAAGGTTGAGTATCCAGATGGGACAATGGATTATATGACTATATTATTTGCACATGATAATGATATAAGTGATTTGTTTGTTGGTAAAAAGATAAATCAAAAGGAAATATTTTACCATGAAGGAACAAAAGGAAATGCTAATGGAAATCATTGTCACATAGAATGTGGAAAAGGAAAATTTGATGGTAATGGATGGTATAAAAATAATGCTGGATTTTGGAGTATCAACAATTCAAAAAAAACAGAAGAATGTTTGTGGATTGATGATAGTATTAAGATATTAGATAGCCATAACTATAATTTTAAGAAAATTTACACAGAAGTTGTGGAAAAAACTAATCACGATACCAATAATCTTAATATTAATAAACAAAATAATGAGAAAAAAATAAAATTTGAATTTATTTCGCCAAAAAAAGATTTATATGGGTTGTATCTAAATGAAAATGATATTATAAAAGTTTATTCAACTGAACAGTAATTCTAAAAACATCATAATACTAAAGCCAATTATATTAATGAAGGCAATTAGGCCTTCTTTTTTATTTTTTTGACTTTCGGGTATTAGTTCAATTATAATTACATAAATCATTGCTCCTGCTGTAAATAACATAATAAAAGGAAGTATAAATTGAATCTTTAAAATTAATAAAGCACCAATAATTGCAGCGATAGGTTCAACAATACCACTTAGTACTCCAAATGAAAAAGCCTTAAAAGATGAAAAACCTATTCGCTTTAAAGGAAGAGAAATTGCAGAACCTTCTGGAAAATTTTGTAATGCTATACCTAAAGTAAGTATTAAAGCGGATACTAATGTAGAAGATTTGTAAAAAATAGCTCCAAATGCAATACCAATAATAAGACCTTCTGGTATATTATGAAGTATAATTGAAAAAAATAATAAGATACTTTTTTTGTGATTATGACTTAAATCATTACTATAACATTTATCGATAAAAGTACTACTGATATATATAAAATACCCTCCACTAAGAAAAGATATAATAAGAAAGATAGATACAGTAATATCTATAGAATTATAATATTCTAGTGCTGGAATAATTAATGAAAAAATTGAAGCAGAAAGCATTATTCCTGCAGATAGTGCAAGCATACAATCCATTACAGTATTGTTTATTTTCTTAAATAGAAATACAACTCCAGAACCTAAACTGGTAAATATAAATGCAAAACAGCCTGCAAGAAAGGAAAGTAAAACATAAAAGAAATAACTAGAGTAACTAATCAACATACATCACCAATATAAAATATGCACAAATATAATAAATGTTAAAAACTAATACATATAAAAAATAGAAAGATTATTGTAAAAAAATGTAAAAGAATATATAATAAAATATATAATCAGAATAATACGGGGTGATTTCTAGATGATTGTAAGATTGATAAAGAAAAAAAGAATTTATAACTTTTCTTTACCTAATAAAATTGAAGGAAACTATTGGATTACAGACAATGATTATTTAGGCAATACTAGAAATCTAATCAATGTTGAAGAAAGCAATGGTAGATGGAAAATAAAAAGTGACTTTGAAACTAAAATAATGTCTGGAAAAGAAGAGGTAGAATCTGCAATTTTAGTTGATTATAATGTCTATTTTTTAAAGGTAAATACCGATAATGAATATGTAATATTATATTGTTCTCCTAGTGTTGACAAACAAGTTTTTAAGTTACAAGCACCACAACAAAAAGAAATATTGATTGGAAGTAACAACAGATGTCAAATATATTATAATTTTCCACTTGTCTCACAACAACAAGCTAAATTAATTAATAATAACGGGAAATGGATCATACAAGATTTAAATAGTAAATATGGTACATATGTAAACAACAATGCTGTAACAACAAGACAACTTGAATATGGTGATGTTATATTTATAATGGGACTTAAAATAGTTGTAATGAAAGATACAATTGTTGTTAATAATATAGGAAACAATCTTCAAATAGACAACGGATACTTTTCAACAGTAAGTGATATTGTGCAAAAACAAACTGAATTTGACAATCCTGATGAAGAAAATGTAGAATTCTTTAAGGAAGACGATTACTTCTATAGATCTCCAAGATTTAAAACAGGTATTGAAGATGTTGTAATTTCTATAGAGCAACCACCAGGAAAAACTGAAGAAGACAAAACACCACTTATATATACAATTGGACCAATGTTAACTATGGCAATGACATCAATGTCTATGTTATATAATACTTTATCTGGACTAATAAATGGTTCGGCTGATTTGATGGCATCACTTCCATCGTTATTAATTTGTACTGCAACACTTTCAACAATGTTATTATGGCCAACGCTTCAAAGAAAATATCAAAAAAAGCAGACAAAAAAGAAAGATAAACAACGTCATGATAAATATGTAGAATATCTAAATCAGAAAAAAATTGAAATTCAAACAGAAATGACAAAACAAAGAGAGATATTAATTGATAATTCGCTTCCTTTATCAGAAGTAAGAGAAATTATATATCAAAGAAAAAGAAACTTATGGGAAAGAGAAATTGAACAAGATGACTTTCTTGAATTAAGAGTTGGAGTTGGTTCAACTGAATTAAGAGGAAGAATAAGTATTCCCGAAGAACATTTTTCAGTTGAAGCAGATGAATTATTGAGTGAAGTATATAAATTAGGTGCTTCATCAAAAATGCTTGAAAATGTACCAGTATCTTTAAATTTTATATATAAGAATATCGTTGCAATAATAGGAAATTCATCTAATAAAAAAATGTTTTTAGACGGATTAATTCTTCAAATGTTAACATTCCATAGTTATGAGGATTTGAAAATAGTAATTTTAACTAATGAATTAAACGCCGAAAATTGGGAATATATAAAGGTTGCACCACATAACTGGAATAATAATAAATCAGTTAGATATTTCGCAACAAACCTTGATGAAGCTAAAGAAATATCATTAGAACTTGAGAAATCAATGCAGGAAAGAAAATTTAAAGATGATAATGGTAAAATGGAAATAAATAATGCTGATTACCATAAATATAAACCTTATTATATGATTATTACTGATGATTACAAAATGATAAGAGATATTGAATTAGTTAAAGACGTTCTAGAAATGCCTGTTAATTATGGATTTAGTTTAATAGTAATTAGTCCAAGATTAGTAAATATTCCTAATGAATGTAAAACATTTATAAGCATTGGTGATAAAAAATCTGGTATTTTTGAAAGTGAATTAGTTTCTAATAAACAAAAAGAATTTGATGCAGATGTTGATCCTGCACTAAATATATATGAATGTTGTAAATTACTTGCAAACATACCAATTGATATAGCAAAAGAAAGCAGAGAATTACCATCAAGTGTATCATTCCTAGAAATGTATAATGTCGGTATGATAGAACAATTAAATATTCTTAACAAATGGAAATCAAATGATCCAACAAAGAGCTTACAAGCACCTGTAGGATTAGACAAATCAAGAGAATTATTTAAGTTAGATTTACATGAAAAAGCTCATGGACCACATGGATTGATTGCTGGAATGACTGGATCAGGTAAATCAGAGTTTATAATTAGTTATATTTTATCAATGGCAATAAACTATCATCCATATGAAGTTTCATTTATACTTATCGATTATAAAGGTGGAGGTTTAACAGGAGCTTTTGAGAATAGAGAAACTGGAGTTAAATTACCACATTTAGCTGGAACAATTACAAACTTAGATACTGTTGAGATGAATAGATCACTTGCATCAATTCAGTCAGAATTAAGAAAAAGACAAAGATTATTTAATGTAGCGCGTGATAAGTTGGATGAAAGTACAATCGATATATATAAGTATCAGAGCTTATACAGAAGAGGTTTAGTAGATAAGCCAATTTCTCATTTATTTATTATTTCAGATGAGTTTGCTGAGTTAAAAGACCAAAGACCAGAATTTATGGAACAATTAATTTCTACTGCACGTATCGGACGTTCATTAGGAGTTCATTTAATTTTAGCAACGCAAAAACCTAGTGGTGTAGTTAATGATCAAATTTGGTCAAACTCTAAATTTAGAATATGTTTAAGAGTTCAAGATAAATCTGATAGTATGGATATGATAAAATGTCCTGATGCCGCAGAATTAAAGACAACAGGTAGATTTTATTTACAAGTTGGTTATAATGAGCTATTTGCTATGGGACAAGCAGCATGGGCAGGAGCTCAATATTACCCAACTGAAAAAAGAAAGAAAAAAATCGACCAATCAATAAAAATTGTAGATAATGTTGGAAATACAATAAAATCTCTTGATACAAAACAAAACGAAGTACAAGTTCAATCAATGGGTGAGGAAATTACAAATATTATCAAATATATAGTAGATACAGCAAAAAAAGAAAATATATCTATAGAACAACTATGGTTAGACAGAATTCCAAATGTAATATACATAGACAAATTAAAGGAAAAATATAGTTATAAAACTGAAAAAAATGTTATTAATCCGATAATTGGTGAATATGATGACCCAGATAATCAAGCACAAAATATTTTAACTCTTCCATTATCTGCAGAAGGTAATACAATCGTTTATGGTGCTGCAGGTACTGGTAAAGAGCTTATGTTATCAAGTATTATTTATTCATGTATAACGACACATGACTCGAGAGAGGTTAACTTCTATATTATAGACTTTGGAGCTGAAACATTAACAATGTTTAAACAAGCACCACATGTTGGTGAGGTTATATTATCATCTGAACCAGAGAAGATTGCAAATTTATTCAAAATAATAAATGGGGTAATAGAAGAAAGAAAGAAAATATTTGTTGATTACAATGGATCATATGATTTTTACATAAATCATGGTGGAAAACAAATTCCATTGATTGTAATTGTAATAAATAATGTTGAAGCGTTCATTGAAACATATGAAGATTATGAAGATATTATTGGTCAAATGACAAGAGACTGTTTGAAATACGGAGTAGTATTTATATTAAGTACAAATGGACCAAATACTGTAAGATATCGTTTACGACAAAACTTTAAACAAAATGTTGTATTACAATTTAATGATCCGATGGATTATTCTTCTGTATTATCAGGTGTTAGAAAAAAAGAACCATCAAAAATATTTGGTAGAGGATTAATAATGTTAGATGCAGCATATGAATTCCAAACAGCATATGCATATGCAGAGGAAAAGATGAATGACTATATAAAAGTTGTATCTAGCAAATTAAATGAAATTTGTACTTATAAAGCTCAAAAAATACCTGTATTACCTGAGGTAGTTAATAGATCATTTGTAAATGATTATTTAGGTTCTATTTCAAATATTCCAATTGGTGTAGGAAAAGAAAGCCTAGAAGTTGCTACAATTAATTTAAGCAACAAATATGCGTATACAATTACCAGCGAAGATATTACTGCAGAACCAGATTTTATAACTGGATTAATTCATAACTTTTTAACAATCCCAAACAGTGAATGTATAATATTTGATACAAACAGCATTATGTCTCAAATAGATGAAGAAAGAATTACATACTCAACTAACTTATGTAATGAAAGTTTACAAAAGCTAAATTTTGAATATGAAAATGCCAGCTCTGAAAAAATGACTTTCTGTGTATTATTAAATATGAATAGTTTCCTTAATAAAGTATCATTAGATGAGAAAAATAGATTTACTAATTTAATAAATGAATGTAGAAATATAGGAAACATAAGAATCATTGTAATTGATAATATTGATGGAATAAAAGGAATTACCTTTGAACCATGGTTTAAAGCAAATGTTGATTTGTCAGAAGGTATATGGATTGGAAATGGAATCAGCAATCAATTTACATTAAAGGTTACAACAAGCTCAAGAGTATTAAGAGCAGAGTTACCTCCTGGATTTGGATATTCAATTCAAAAAGGTAAAGCTGAACTTATTAAATTAATGGCAGACGAATAGGGGGATATGTATGAATAAAAATAAAATATTAATCGAATTAGAAATTCCGTTAATTGAAAAATATTATGACTTATTTGTTCCAATTAATAAAAAAATAGGTACAATAAAAACACTTATAGAGAATTCTCTTGTTGAATTAACTGATGGCGCTTATGTACCAAATGAAGCAAGTAACTTCTATAGTAAAGAAACTGGGAATATATATGATGTTAACCAAAGTGTTCGAGATACAGATTTAAAAAATGGATCAAGAGTTATACTAATGTAAGGAGGATTTATGTCAGAATATAAGGAATATGTCACTGCAGTAAATAAAATATTTGATTATATTTATAAAATGAAAGCAGGATGGAATAGTCAAGATAATATAAATTATATAGAGACAATAGAAGAATATAAATCTACTGTTGCAAATAGTGTAAACTTGTTTAAACAAAATGAAAGTCAACCAAGTACTCCACCAAAAGAAAAACTTCCAGAGACTAATACTAAATTGGAGGCGTTAGGAAATGATTGATAAACTAACATACGATGAGGTTCAA
>Ga0116182_1004099_pt1 | contig 13127 bp, 12 predicted proteins | sample AD_UKC077_MetaG_FD_89805 | JGI IMG/M metagenome (GOLD analysis project Ga0116182, IMG submission 89805) | Active sludge microbial communities of municipal wastewater-treating anaerobic digesters from USA - AD_UKC077_MetaG | ecosystem: Engineered > Bioreactor > Anaerobic > Digestate | place: USA...
CCGGTGAGCAGGTAGCGCACGTAGTCCTTAACGAACAGGATGTGGCGCGTGCGTTTCAGCGCGCGCGGCTCGTTGTTGCGCAGCCACAGCATCTGCGGCAGCGTCCAGGTAGGGGTCGGCGCTTGAAAGGCGGTCTTGAAGATCAGGTCGAAGTGATCGCGCTTCAGGGCCGCGCACTCCTTGACGCTGCGCTGATCGGTCCAGATGATGGTGGGGCGCACCACGTTCAGGCTGCGGTCGAGAAGCACCGCGCCATGCGTGTAGCTGTCGAGCGCAACGGCCGCGATGTGGCGCCGCCGCTTGAGACGATTGAGCACGTCGCACATGACGCGGTACCAGTCGGCAGGGGCCTGTTCCGCCCAAGCCGGCCGCGGGTGGCGGGTGGGGTATTCGCCGGATGCGCTTTCGACCACGGCACCGGACGGGTCGATGACCGTCACTTTGCAGCCGCCCGTGCCGAAATCGATGCCGAGCAAGAGATCGGTTTTCATTGGCCGAGAATCCATTTGTGGTCGGGATCAGGCACCGAGAGGAACTTGCGGTGGTTGGGGCCGGCCATGATCCAAAGATAGTACATGGTGTACCCCGGCGCGTTGATCACGGGATGGTATCCGCGGGCGATCAGCGTGGTGTCATTCTGACGGACCGTGCAGGTGAAATCGATCGAGCGGTCATCCGTGTAGATCTTCTGGATGCCGTACCCCTGCGAGGGATTGAAACGGAAGAAGTAGACCTCCTCCATATCCACTTCGACCGGCAGGTTATCGAAATCATGGCGGTGGGGCGGGTAACTCGCGTGATTGCCCGAGGGGACAAATGCTTCGCCGATGAAGAGATGACGCGAAGGAAAGGCGTCCGTCAGCATGAGCAATGCGTCGCGCTGATAATTCTCCTTGCCGATATGGGCTTCCTTGACTTGCTCGGGCGTAATCTCATACGCGGCAGTTTCCAGGTCGGAGGGCGAGGCGGCCCAGGCGATTTCGACATCGGTTGTGCCAGTAACGGTGTAAGGGGTGGCGCACGGGATGTAGACGGTATGCGGCTTGCCGGAGAAAACGTCCTTGCGCATGCCGACGTTTGAAAAATCGAATCCTTCTCCGGTAACCGCGCAGGTGCCGCCCAGCACGATCAGTGCGACTTCAAACGTGCCGGACTCGGCAACGTACGACTCGCCCGCCTTGAGCGTGATAATGCCGAATTCGGTCAGTTTCAGCCCGCCGTCGCCGATTGAGGCGATTTTTGTGAACGATCCTTGATTCGTGTAGTGCTTCAGGTAGGTGCTCATGATCATGCTTTCTGATGACGGACGGCCCGCGTGCGGGGTGCGTCACATCGTGTGTTTGCAAAGTCCTTGAGATGGCGCTCGGCGGTCCGCAGGTCCGGGATGCCGGTCCGTCCGCCGAGACGGGTACATTTGAGCGCGGCGACCACGGTCGCGAAACGCATGCAGGCGTCCCAAGGCCGTCCCTGTGCGGCGGCAAAAGCGAAGGCCCCGTGGTAGGTATCGCCCGCGCCGGTGGTGTCGACCACACGGGGAACCTCAAAGGGCGGGCAGTGCAGGATGCGCGTGCCGTCGAAACCGATCGAGCCGTGCTTGCCGAGCGTGACGCCGGCGAAACGGCGTCCTGCGGCAAAGAGTCTACGGACTGCGGTTTCGGGCGAACGCGAACCGGTGTAACGGGCAGCGAACGGTTCAGAGGCGATCACGATATCGCTCAGCGCCAGCAGGGCGTCGATGCCCGGCACGAGCGTGCCGGCATCGATCGAGACGCACACGCCGTGTTTGCGCGCGACGGCAGCCGCAGCGAGCGCGGCCTGAGTCTGGTGGCCGTCGAGATGCAACAGGTCGCAGGCTCGGATCTGATCGCGGCAGAGTTCGCGCGGCGTGAGCGGACGGGCCGTGCCGCGTGTCCAGGCGATGCTGCGCTTGCCGCTCTGCTGGTCGATCCAGCAAAAGCCGGCCGGCGATTCAGTGTTTTTACGGACCTTGACGCCTGCGGTGTCGATGCCCTCGGCGGCGATGCCGCGCACGATCTGCGCGCCGCGCTCGTCAGCGCCGACCACGCCGAAGAACGCGGTATCGGCGCCCAGCCGTGCCGCGGCGACGATGGCGGTGATCGCCGGACCGCCGCCCTGGATCAGGCTTTCGACAATCTCAACCTTGTCGTCCAGCGGGATGTGTGGCAGGACACAGAGATAGTCCATGCCGCAATAGCCGATACCGATGATCGTGGGGGTTCGCTTCATTCTCGCGCGACGCTTTCCTCGTTGATGAAGTCATCCTTAAAACTGGTGAGCGCGGCGACCAGCAGAACGACGCCGCCGATCAAGAACCCGATGGAGAGGTAGGACATCGCGGTGGTCAACCCGATCGTCTGCTTGGCCCAGCCCAAGATGACCGGGGCAAAGGCACCGACAAAGAAGATGCAGGTCAGCATCAGGCCGGTGGCCGAGCCGCGGTATTTGGGCTCGATCACATCAAACAGGGTGGCATAGATATTTGAGTCAAAGATGCCGCGGAAGATGCCGAAGCCAGCCAGTGCGGCGTAGCAGACCCATAGCGTACTGGTCGCTCCCATCAGATAAACAAAGGGGGCGGCCATGAACAGGCCGAAGACCACGACCTTGATGCGGATGCGAGGGAAGCGCACCGCCAGCAGATCAGAGATGCGTCCGCCCAGCAACACGCCGGTGGCGGCTGCGACCTGATGATAGAACATCGAAGAAAAGCCGACTTTGGCCAGCTTGAGATCGTACTTCTCATACAGGAACGTGGAGATCCAGGTGTTGAAACCGCAGATTACAAAGAAAAACGCGCTGAACGAGAGGCAGAGCGCCCAGAAGGTGGGTTTGCACAGAACGCCGTGGAATAACTCTTTGAGAGGGATACGGCTGACCTTTTTGCTGTCATCGGCCTGCGAGGGCTGGCCCACATCTTTGACGCGCCAAAGGATGACGAAACAGAGGATCAACGCCATGGTGCCGAAGAAAAAGAAGGGGGTCCGCCAGCCGTAGCGCTCGCCCATCCATCCAGCAATGAGGCCGCTGAAGATCAGGCCGAAGTAGAGCGCCGTCTGATGGATGCCCATGGCTAATGCGCGGGTCTTGTGATGGTACTGGCCGATCAACGAATTCGCGGATGGGAAATAGCACGCCTCACCGCCGCCGTTGCCGAAGCCGCGGATCAGGATCAGACTTGCCATACCGCCTGCAATGCCGGAGAGGAAGGTGCATCCGCTCGCCAGCAAGAGGCTGAAGAAAAGCACCCACTTGCGGCGAGAGATGTCGCCCAAATACCCGCCCAGCGGAACCAGCAGCGCGTAGCACCAGAGAAAGATGGAGCCGATGAGCCCGGTCTGCACCGAGGAGAGCCCCAAGTCTTTCGTCAGCAGCGGCAGAACCACGTTGTAGGACTGTCGGTCGGCCTGGTTAAAGAAAAACGCAAACCAGAGCAGCGCGATCAGTTCCCATTTGTAGGGCAGCCAGTTTTTTTTCGTGTCTGTCATCCGGGTTCTCTTTTCACTAATTTGTCTGTTTTACCACACTAAACCGTGTTGAAAACGGTAGGGATGGGTCGCCGAACGAGCCGCGGACGGTTCGGCGAACCGTCCCTACCGGTAACTTCAGCATTGAGCGTTGAGCGTTCTACTTGTCTTTGCCCGGCCTCGGAGCCACGCCTTCTTCCGGCAGAACGACATCCGCCGATCCCTCGAAGTCCAGCGCTGCGGGTTTGAAGTTCATGGTGTAGAACGGCGAGTCTTTGTTCGTGAGGATGTCGGACATGCGGACAACCTGCCCGGTATAGGCTGAGAGGCGCCCCATGACCGCAGCCGCCGTGGCGTAGGCAATCGTCTCGCCCTCATTGAGCTGCTTGCCGTTGATCACGCTGTCCAGCAGGGCCGAGTGCTCGTTGACGTAGGGGTTGCCCTCGTTCCCGAGGTCCTCCAGTTGCACCTCCTGCCCGTCGTAGCGGCGGATTTTGCCGCCGCCAGAGATCTCGGCCAGCTCGGTCGAGAAGAGTTCGCCCACGCGGTCGGCGCAGCCCGGGATCTGGCGCGCGAGGCTGTGGATGTGCAGCCCTTCGCCGTAGTCGAAATCCACGCTGAAAAAGTCATATTGGTTGCCGGTGGGGCGGCGCACGCGGGCGCCCACGCCCATCGCGGTGCGCGGGTAGCGCCCGATGAACCAGTTGGCAACGTCGATGTTGTGAACATGTTGTTCGACGATGTGATCGCCCGACATCTCGGCCCAGTTCATCCAGTTGTTGCACATGTACTGCGCGTTGGTGACGCCCTCCTTGCGCGGACGGATACTGCCGCGCGCCTGGCACCAGTAGATGTTGCCGCCGCGGATGGTGCCGAGCTGCCCTTTCTGGAAGGCCAGCGCTTGGCGCATGTAGGCGCCTTGATGACGGCGCTGCGTACCGGTCACCAGCGTCAACTGCTTGGCTTTGGCCGCCGCCGCGCTCTCGAGCACATGACGCACGCCCTGCGGATCGACCGCGATCGGCTTTTCGGCGAACACGTGCTTGCCGGCCTTGATGCAGGCGTCGAGATGACGCGGGCGGAAGGCGGGCGGCGCACCCAGAATGACGATCTCAATGCCGGGCACTTCGAGCATCTTGAAATAGCCGTCACCGCCGCCGAAGGCGAATTTTTCATCGCAACCGAACTGCTTGCATCGGCGCTGGGCCTCTTCGAGGAAAAAGTCATGGGCCGCCACCAGTTGAATGGCGTGGCCCATCTTTTTGGCGGCTTCCGCCATGTTGGTGAAGGCCTCGGACGCGCGCCGGCCGGAACCGATCACGGCGACTTTGAAGGTGCGCGCGGCGCCTTGCGCGGACACGATCGTGGGGGCTGCGGCCATCATGGCCGAGAATACGGACGCACTCTTGATGAAGTCTCTGCGGTTCTGCATGGTTGGTGCCTTTTTTGTTATGTCGGACAGGTCGGACACGTCCGACAGGTCTGACAGGGTGATTACGCCTGATCCCACTGTGTGCGCATGAGCGTGGCGGCTTGCGCCAGCAGATGTTTTTTCTGGTCGTCAGACGTGTCTTTCGGATAACCGGCCTCGATGCTGACCGCGCCGCGGTAGCCGATCAGTTTCAAGCCTTTGAAGCCGTCAACGTAGGTGTCAGCCTCGCGGTCGACGCCTGGGATCTTGCGGGTCTTGCGCGAGGCGATGTGGACGTGCTTTAAAAACATGCCGGCAGAGATGAACGCACCCATATCGCTGGTTTCTTCGGAGGTCATGTGCCAGAAGTCGCCCATCACGCCGATGGCCGGGCTCTTCGCATCGCGCGCGATGGCCGCGCCGTCCGCAACCTGGCGCAGGAACATCGTCTCCCCACGGTTGAGCGGCTCCAGAACGATGCTGGTTCCGCATTTTTCTGCATGGGCCAGGATCTCGGGCAGAATCTCGTTGAGAAAGCGTTCGCGCAGTTCCGGGAAGGGCAGGTCGATCTGCTTGCGCGCAGGACACATGATGACGCCGACGGCACCCAGTTTCCCGGCACTTTCGACGATACTCTTGGTCGTGTCGATCACCGCGCGGCGCTCTGCGGGGTCTGCCATGCCGGCGTTACCGCGCGCGCCGATGCAGGTCACGCAGAACCTGAGCTTGCGTCCTTTTATGGCTGCGGCCATGGCGTCCGCGTTCGCGGCCAGCCAATCCCACTTACCGCCGTTGATCTCGACGCGGTCATAGCCGTTGGCTTCGAGAAAGTCATAACGTTCCTCAAAGGTTTTCCCCGGCACCAGCATCTGCTGGCAGCCGAGGTGTAGTTCGGCCGGTGGCACGGGAACATTGAGGACGGGCATGCCGTTCTGGGCCGCGCGCGCTTTGTCCGCACCGAATAACGCCGCGCCGCCGAGGCTTGCGGTGCCGAATTTGAAAAACTGTCGTCTGTTTAAGTTCATGCTCTCGCCTTAATCGTTGGCTCTGAATTAAACCTTCCAGGGTTCCCGCATGCTGCGGCTCAGCATCGCGCTCGCCGCGCCGTTGCCGATAATCTTTTCTGCGACGGGATCCCACTTGAGGGTTGTGTGTCCCAGGCGCAAGCCGATGACCGCCAGCGCGCCGATGGTGTTCGAGCGGTGGCCGACCTCGCAGGGGGCGACGGTGGGCTGGCCGCTGTAGATGCAATCGATGAAATTCCGTTCGTGGGCGCGGCTGGCATAAACGTGGATCTCGTTCTCCTTGATCTTTTCACGGATCAATTCGGCGGGATCCGTCTTGATGCTGCCGCGCGTGACGAAGAGCGATCGGCCGTTTTCCCCATAGAAACGGATGCCGATCTCGAATTCGTTGTTTACCGTCACGCGCGGGCCTTCCGGATAGACGAAATCGTAAGAGAAGCCCTTGGCCACGTTGAAGACGCCGCCTGCGGGCGGCATTTCAACGGCCTTGATGTTCTCGATCGAGGTCGGACCGGAAAGATCCTTGTCAAAAGCCCACTGCACGATGTCGGAATGATGCGCGCCCCAGTCAGTCAGCACACCTCCCGCAAAATCGTAGTTGCTGCGCCACGAAAGCGGCTGCAGCGCGGAACAGTAGGGGCGCATCGGAGAGGGGCCTGTCCAGAGTTCGTAGTCCAGTCCGTCCGGGACCGCGCACGGCTCGAAGCTGGCCAGCGCGCCGGTACGGCCGTAAAACTTGTGCCACGCCTTGGGCAGGCCGATCTCGACCTTATGGATTTTGCCCAATCGGTTGTTGCGCACGAATTCGACGGCCATCTTGAAATAAGTGTCGGAGCGCTGCTGCGAGCCGGTCTGAAAGATCATCCCGGTCGCCTTGGCGACGTCGGCCATGGCGCGTCCCTCGGCGATCGAGAGCGAGAGCGGCTTTTGGCAGAACACATGCACACCTTTGCGCATGGCGGCGATCGCCATGACCGCATGCCAGTGGTCGGGTGTGCAAATCATGACGGCGTCGAGGCCCGGGATATCCAGCAACTCACGGAAATCGACAAAGGGCGAACAGCCCTTATACGATGGCTGGCCTGTCTTTTTTGCGTAATGCTCGTTGACCGTGCGGGTGCCATAGTCGCGTCCGCCCGGCTCGCCGGAGCTGTATCCGTACAGCTTGGATTCGCGGTTGCAGTCGCAAACCGCCACCGCCTGCACGCGGTCGTCCTGCAGAAAATTACTCGCGTTGTAGCGCCCTTGCGTGCCGTAACCGATGAAGCCGAGCGTAATGCGCTCGGACGGCGCAGGCCGTCCTGCGCGGCCGAGGGCGGAGGCGGGGATCAGCGCCGGGAATCCGAGGACAGCCGCGGTTGCTTTGATGAAGGAACGGCGATTCATGATAGGGTCTCCAATCCGTCAAGTGTCCAGCCCTGGCGATAAGCACGACGCAGAAAGCGCGTCGCCTCCGGCGAATTCGAGATGCGCATACGGCGCGCATCCCAGTTCAGCAGTGTTTCCGGCACGCGCTCGGCGATGTTGCCGAGCAGTACGGCCTCAACCATCGGCGCGATGGCCGCGAAGTCGGCGCTCGTGCGGCGGCCCGCCACGCAGCCGTTTAGAAACTCATGGTAGTGGTTGGGCCAGGCTGGCAGAACCGGTTTGGGCGGTTTGGCGGCCTGCCGGTTTTTGAAGACGAGGCGCGGACCGGCCGAGTGCGGCAGGATCATCCAGCCTTCCGAACCGGCCACCACAGAGCCTTCGTCGGGCAGCCGTTCCAGCCCGACCTCTTTGGCCAGCGCCTGGATCTCCGGCGGCGGCAGCAGGTGGGGGGCAGCCTCGCCGGTCATGCCGTCAAACCATTCCACGGTGATCGGCTTGCCGCCGCTGGCTCGGGTGCCGGGATACATCCATGTGATGTGCGCGCCCTGAGGCCAGGTCTCCTTGAACCGGGCCGGCTCACGCTTCCACTCCTCCTGCACCTCGGCCTTGACGGAAATCGGCACGGTCAGCCCGATGCCTTTCCAGACGGAGCTGTGCAGGTGGCAGCCGATGTCGCCGATCCAGCCGGAGCCGAAGTCCTGCCAGATGCGCCAGATGAGCGGATGATAGACTTTCTCCGCATAGGGGCGGAACGGCGCGGTGCCGATCCACAGGTCCCAGTCGAGCGAGGCCGGCACGGGGTCTGTCTTTTCAGGGCGCAGCGTCCGAATGCGCGATATACCTTTGCGGTTGGAGAAGAGATAGATGTGTTCGACCGCGCCGATCACGCCGGCCTGGTGGTACGCCACGGCCATACGGTCGCCCACGCCTGCCGAAAACTGGACGCCGAGCTGCGTGACGACGCCGTGGCGCCGGGCGGTTTCCTTGAGCAGGCGGCACTCCGCGATCTCGTGGCAAAGGGGTTTCTGGCAATAGACGTGCTTGCCCGCGCGCATGGCGTGGGTCGCGATGATCGTGTGGTTATGGTCGGGCACCGCGATGTTGACGGAATCGATGCGGTCGCCCTCCTTGGCCAGCAGTTCGCGCCAGTCGGTGTAGGTGCGCGCGCCGGGAAAGGCTTTGGCCGCATAGGCGAGCCGCTCGCGGTCGACATCGCAGAGCGCCACAATTTGGGTGTTTGCGTGGGTCTTGATGTTGCTGATGTCCGCCCCGCCCATGCCGCCCACGCCGATGCAGGCATGGTTGAGCTTGCTGTTGGGCGCGATCGGCCGCGGTCCCCGGGCGGTGGCGCAGCCGGTGAGACAACCGGCGGCGCCCAGTGCCGATGCGGTCAGGAAACGACGGCGGTTCATGCTAGGCCCTCCCCAGTTTCTTCATGTGCGCGAGACAGCCGCGCACATCGTCCAGCGTGTCGGGCCGCACTTCGGCCTCAACCACATACCATTCCGTGATGTCCGCCTCGCAGGCCGCGAATGCCGGTTCCCAATCCACACCGTCAGCCCCGATCATGCCGGTCGTATTAGAGGACGCTTTGACGTGAACGGCGGGGTTGCGGTTCGGATACTTCCTCAGCCAGAAGGCCGGCGACTCGCCGGCCAGCATGCAGTGGCCCAGATCGAGCTGCTGGTACACGTCCTGCGAGGCGTTCTGATAGAGGATGTCCCACTTGCAGACGCCGTCGAAGCGGTCGCGGAACTCGTGCTGGTGATTGTGATAGCCCAAACGGATGCCTGCCGCCTTGAAGGTCTGCGCCGCGACGGACATCTGCTCCGCGAAGCGTTTCCAGCCGTCCGCCGTCTTGGCGTCGAAGTGGGGGACGAAGAGATAGGGTGCGCCCAGCTCGCGGGCAAACTCGACCGACGCCGCCAAGTTCTCGGGCTTGATGATCCGGTCGGCCTGCATCTGCATGCCGGCCGCCGCCAGGCCAAGGTCTTTGAAGAGCGTGTTCAGCTCTTTGGCGGTGCGTCCGAAAAAGCCTCCGCACTGCACGCCCTCGTAGCCCATCGCCTTCAGTGCGCGCAAGGTGCCGGGGAAATCCTGCTCGCAAAGCTTACGCACGGACCACAGTTGAACCCCCGTTTTGATGCGCCGGGCCGGTGTGTTGGCCCGTGCATTCAGCGCCAGTCCCGCCAGCGCGGCGGCGCCTGCCTTCAGAAAGGACCGTCTGTTCATCGTTGCTCTCCCTGCATTCATTTGCCGGTAGCATAGCAAACCGGCAGAAACGCATACCGCCTAATGCGAAAAAAACATACTGCATTTTGCGCAATGGCAGGCGCCTGACGGCGGTAAGGCGCTGATCCTGGTGATCTGGGCCCATTCAGACGCCGCTACTTCTTAACTACGTACTTAACGCCGTCGAGGCCCTTGAAATGGGCGTCTTGCGTCCAGAGCGTGGCTTCGAACGCCTGAGCGGTGGCAAGGATGATCGCGTCGGCCATGGGCAGGGCGTGCTGCAGGCTCAGCTTGCTGGCGGCGAGCGCCAGCTTCGGGCTGAGGTCGACGACCGTGCCTTTCTGCATGGCAGCCACGGCCTGAAGCGCGGCGCTCTCGCTGGACTCCCGGAGAACGACCTTGAAGACCTCGTAGAACGTGACCGTGGGCACCACAAGTTCCTGCGGCGTCTGGAGGGCCGGGGCGAAATGCTTGGCATTCGGCTCTCCCGCGAAGTACGCCAGCCACCCCGAGGTGTCGACCACGTTCATACGCGGTCCTCCTCGCGCTCGACCGCCGTGTTGATCCCCTTGAGGAATCCCTTCAGTTCCGAAATGTCACGGTCAGGAATGAGTTCGATTCGGCCCTCGTGTTCCACGACCTGCATCTTCTGGCCGGAACGCAGGCCCATGTTGCGGCGGACCGGCAGCGGGATGACGACCTGAAATTTCGGCGACAGTGTAACGGCATACATAACAGAATCTCCATCGATGGATGACAGTATTACGGTATCATGATCGATATGATTCTGTCAAACAGATGGAGAATCGGTTAGTGACAGGGGGGCATGCGAGTTGAGCACCTGTTTGATGCAAAGCCAGTCGGGAGCGCGAGCATCCCCGCCCGCAAGGTGAAAGCCTCGTGCGATTCTGGTGCGCGGTTGGATTCCCGACAGGAATGTGTGCGTCAGCCTTTTGCACGGCACGTTGTTGCGGGCGAGGACGCCCGCGCTTGTCTCGCCATCCCCCCTTTCACCAGAAACGCACGATCTTCGCACACCCCCGTCGCTAACCGATGATTACGGCTTGAAGCAAGGCGGGGCGTGTGCTAACGTTCAAATATGTTTGCGAGGGGGGCGGAGGTTGCGGCGGTCTTTTTGATCCTTAGCAATGATCCCTATTGCGAACGAAAAGGCTCAGCGGCAAGTCGTAACCCGTTGCATTCCAGTCGGAGGGTTGATCTATAGCAGAGAAAACCTCGCTATTTTCCCTGCTATTTTTGATCCTCAGTAAGATGTTCGACAAAGGAGACAACATGACACAAAACACAGTGCCAGCACTAATTCTGGCTACAGGACTATTGGGTTCAGCACTGATCACGGCGTTTGCCCTTGATCGTTTCGGGGCCTCAGTGGATCGCGGATGCTCCACGATTGGCGATGCCGTACGCTTTCTCACCAACATGCCATCTTTCCCTTCGACCTTGCGGATCGACCTAGGAGATATCAAACTCCAGAATGCTGATGGCAGTAGGCCACTGAAGATTGAAACAACCGGCAAATGATGCGGCGAACAACCGGCGGAACCGTATGTCGCTAACGCGCCGCCGGACCGGCGGGGCGTTCGATGAGAGAATGAATGGAGAGGCCAATGCGAATTGTCATAGTTGGCCAAAAGAACGGGAAGCCTGCCATCCGATGGCCCCAGTACCTTGGCCTTTCGTTTGCCCTGTCAATGATCATTGGCATCGGTATCGGCGCAGTGTTCTACCTGCTCGCCGGGCGATGGCCCCACGGCACAGTGTTGTGCGGCATCGCAACAGGCCTTGGCATTGCTGGAGTCGGATTGATCAACGGCCTAAAGACACCTCCGGAGAAGTTGCCCCCGATCACTTGAACAGGAAGATCATCGAATCAGCGACGATACCGAACGGGGCTGACCGCGACGTTGGTGCGTCGCAACGTTAGGCAGAAGAAAACCGAAATGGACATTCCACGGATATTCAACATCACCGAGAGCGCTCACCGCATCCACAATCCGATTACACCCGAAAAGCTAGCCACCCTCGGGACAGCATTGCGTCTGGAATCGGGAACCCGCGTGCTTGATCTCGGCAGCGGTTCAGGCGAGATGCTTTGCACTTGGGCGCGCGATCACGGCGTAGTCGGTATCGGCATCGACATGAGCCAGTTATTCACCGCGCAAGCGAAACTCCGTGCTGAAGAGCTCGGCGTCGCGGATCAAGTCAAGTTCATCCATGATGATGCCGCCGGCCATGTCTCTAGCGAGAAGGTCGATGTTGCAGCCTGTGTAGGTGCCACCTGGATCGGCGGAGGCGTCGCTGGCACTATTGAACTTCTGGCACGAAGCCTGCGCACCGGAGGGATTATACTCATCGGCGAGCCTTATTGGCGGCAGTTACCGCCGACTGAAGATGTTGCCAAGGGATGTTTCGCTAACTCGATCTCCGATTTTCTCACGCTTCCAGAGCTTCTCGCGTCCTTCGGACATCTTGGCTACGATATTGTTGAGATGGTTTTGGCTGACCAAGACGGCTGGGACAGATACGAAGCCGCCAAATGGCTGACCATGCGCCGATGGATTGAAGCCAATCCTGAAGACGAGTTCGCAAAAGATGTTCGAGCCAAACTCACATCGGAACCCGAACGCTATGCCTCTTACACACGCGAATATCTAGGTTGGGGTGTCTTTGCATTGATGGTACGATGATGCGTTGATTGATGAAAAGACAAAATGAATGGGCCTAACAAGGCGATGCAGCCAACTCCGGTAGCTGTCACGCCACGTGCTTGCGCACGGGTCGCACCATCTACCTCCGTGGCTGATTTTTGACGTTCGGCCCCAGAGAGAATAGGATTGAGAAACCCCGTAACTTGTGAAACGATAGCCCAATGAGAAGTGCCCTTGCATATCAGCCTGAACTATTTGCCGAAGAACCGAATATCGCTCTCACCCATGCTCGATTCAACGGGCGATCCGGTGCATTTGGGGACAACATGTCATTGCCGGTTCATCGCTGGTACCGTTATTCTGCCGGTTTCTCTGCCGACTGGGTAAGCTCGCTCATCCACGAGCGTCGTTCTGGCGCAGGCCCGTTTTCAGTTTTGGACCCATTTGCCGGAGTCGGCACGACAATACTTGCCAGCGAAGCAGCGCAGGTTCAGAGTTGGGGGTTTGAAACACACCCATTCATACATCGAGTCGCCACCGCAAAACTGAAAGGAATTCATTGCGAACTCTCGGACATCCGCAAATCCTTTGACGAGTTTTTGAAACGCCTTCCCGAAGATGTGGCGGTGCTTCCGTCTAAGATCCCATTACTGTTATCCAAGTGTTACACCACGGATTCTCTTCGGGTTCTGTTTGCCATGCGCAACCTTTTCCTTTCAGACTTTGACAACAAGGCACCCGAAAACGAATTGATTTGGCTTACCCTGACCTCCATTTTGCGGATGTGCAGCGGGGCTGGAACGGCGCAATGGCAATACGTGCTGCCAAACAAGAGCAAGACCGGTGTGCAACTACCCATTGCAGCATTTAACGCCAAAGCGGCGGACATTCTTCAGGATGTCGAGTACGCCCAGCGTAATGCTTGGTCTTCCCAAGG
>Ga0116182_1004102_pt1 | contig 13123 bp, 11 predicted proteins | sample AD_UKC077_MetaG_FD_89805 | JGI IMG/M metagenome (GOLD analysis project Ga0116182, IMG submission 89805) | Active sludge microbial communities of municipal wastewater-treating anaerobic digesters from USA - AD_UKC077_MetaG | ecosystem: Engineered > Bioreactor > Anaerobic > Digestate | place: USA...
ATTGCCTTTGGTGAAGAGAATGTCGGCATGAAGGCTGAGGGTATCGACATAAAGCTCCCACGGGTAGTCGTCCCGCTCACCGATCGCCATCCGGAGAACCCAATCACACACCTCCTGAGCTTCTTTGATCTGCCCATCCTGCAGATATGCCCGACCGAGAGCGATATATGCTTTGTAGCTTTCATGGTTTTCTTTGCCAAGCAGGTGAACGTGGGCCTGATAGGACGTCTCGGCGGCTTCGATCTGGTTGGGCGTATCGCCGGCGTTCTCATACGCCCCGAGGAGCAGATCGTTGATCACCAGATAGCGCTCATGGAGCGGGCCATATTCATTGAATGAATTGATCCGTTTCTCCTCCAGCTCGGCGATGCGCTGCTGAGCCTTGGCAAACGCGATCGGGTCATCAAGGCCTTTCGTGATCAGGACTTTCTTCAAGTAGTTCTCCATACCTCTATGATACTCAAGCTAAGAGCCGATGGGCAAGCGTTTGGTCGCTCGTACCGCCAAGTACGCATCGGCGATGTAGGAATCAAGCAGTTCGAAGCCGCAGCGATCCGAATAGACGCCTTCGATGACAAGGTCCGCCGACCCGAGACCACCGAGCAGATCGTCGAGGGTGTGACTGAATTCGAAGGTGTCACCGGTCTCGATCATCTTTTGGATCTGTTTCCTGCTCAGGCTCCCCAAGTCGCTGTACGGAAGGGTGTATTTTATTTTCAGCTTGTTTTTGAGAGCCAATCGTTCATCGAAGAGGTAGAGAACGGGATTGGCAACACAGGTGAGAAAGACTCCTCCCGGTTTGAGAACTCGAGCGCATCCCCGGTAGAAGGAGCGAACGTCATCGATGAACACCGTGGAAGCGGGGTTGAAGACGATGTCAAACGATTCCGCATCAAATTGAGAGAGATCGCGCATATCGCCTTTGATCAGCATCAGCATCAAGCCCAACTGTTCGGAGATTTTTCGATCCTGTTCAAGCTGTTTGCCTGAAAGATCGAGAAGCGTGACCTCGCTGCCCGCCAAGGCGAACAGAATCGCTTGTTGACCGCCGCCGGAACCGACGGCAAGAACTCGTTTGCCTCTCAGGTCGCCAATCCACGAGGAGGGCATCGGCTTGAACGTGGTAAGACGGATTTCGATTGTTCCCGACAATGCCTTTTGCAGCTCCTTCTCGGTCAACCCATCAGTCCAGATGCTCTTTTTATCAACTTCACGGTCCCATGCTCGTTCGTTGTAGTGAATGTATTGGTTCTTATCCATCGACTCCCAGCTCCTTTTCACAGACAACGGTATACGTCAAGAGATCATGCTCCCGATGGGAGTGAAACAGGGCTAAAGAGGTTGGAGAAAGTGTCAGAGGTTCAATCATCGGCACGATTGGAATGAGGGTTTGGCGAAAGAGGGTGATATGAGGCCGATATTTTCCCCCTTTGGTGATGAGCTGCCTGGAGACGAGTTCCTGCTCCAGCGTCTGCTGCAGGCCGGTAAGCCGTTCATTGGGTTCGACTTGGAGAAAAAGGGTATTGTTCCGGCGGGAAGCGAAGAGTCCGAGGCTTTTCATCCTCAAGGTGAGGGAGGGGGGATCAATCCGATCGAGGATCGAATAAAACACGTCCAGGTGCTTTTGTTCCACTTCACCGATGAAGGAGAGGGTGAGGTGATAGTTTTCCTCGCGAACCGCCTTCCCTTTGATGATATACGGATCGATCGATCCGCTTAAGCGGGCGAGAGCGATTTTATCTTCTTCTGAAAATGTCAAACCAAAAAAGAGCCGCATACGCAGAGTATACACAATTATCGATAGAATAAAACTCTCCTGATGTGTATAGTTGGGGAGGAGGCAATAATGCACATTGTTTTGATAGGGGCCGGAAGTGCCCAGTTCGGTTTAGGATCCTTAGGGGACATCATGCAGAGCGAGCTGCTCGCAGGCTCTTCGATCGCATTGGTTGATATCGACGAACAAGCACTTTCCCGAGTACATACGATTGCTCAAACCTTCATCGAAGAACATGGATTGAACTTCACCGTTACCGCGACCACCGATCGGAAAGCCGCCCTCAAAGACGCTGATGCTGTAATCATCTCGATCGAAGTAGGCCAGCGCTTCCCGCTCTGGAAGGAGGATTGGACGCTCCCTCAACAATACGGGTCTCAGCAGATCTACGGTGAAAACGGCGGACCCGGCGGACTCTTCCATGCCCTCCGGATCACTCCGGTGATCCTCGAGATGTGCGATGATGTGATTGAAGTCTGTCCGGATGCATGGGTATTCAACTACTCGAACCCGATGACCGCGATCACCACCACCGTCTTGCGAAAATACCCGGATCTGAAGTTTGTCGGCATGTGCCATGAAATCGCCTCGTTGGAGCGGTATCTTCCTTCGATTCTCAATACGCCGTTTGAAAACCTTGAGCTCAGAGCGGCCGGGTTGAACCACTTCAGCGTCCTGCTCAGCGCCCGCTATAAAGACAGCGGCAAGGACGCTTATCCCGATATCCTTGCCAAAGCACCCGCTTTCTTTGAACGTGAACCGGGTTACAGCGATATCCTTGCGTATCTCAAGGCGAATCCTCAGGAGCTGCAAACCGAAGGATCGACCAACCGGACTCTTCCACCTGAGATTCGGAGCAAGAAAAGTTGGGCGGATCGGGGATTGTTCAAAGAAATTCTTGAAACCTACAAGCTCCTTCCGATAACCGTTGATTCACATATCGGCGAGTATATCGCATGGGCACATGAAGTTGCAGATCATAAGGGCATCAAGGACTTCTTTGAGCTCTATCAGATCATGCTCGGTTTCAAAAAAGCCAAGATCCAGCTCAAAGCCCATGAACGGATCTCCTTCATCTTGGACGGCATCGTCTCCAACTCCGGATATGAGGAGAGCGCGGTAAATATTCTGAACGATCGGTTGATTCCGGATCTTCCATCCTGGATCGCTGTCGAAGTTCCCGCTCAGGTGTATGCCAACGGCTTGAGGGGAATCGCGTTTCCCGACTATCCGAAAGGCTTCGGAGCGCTGCTGAGAAACTATACGGGAGTGTATGACCTGACCGCCGAAGCGGTTTTGCGGAAGAAGAAGGAGTATGCGGTCCAAGCGCTTTTAGCCAGTCCGATCGTTACTCCCGTCAAAGCGGCGGGCGAGCTGGTCGAATTGGTGATTCAACGTCAAGAGAAGTGGCTGGGGTATCTGAAATAAGAGAAAAGAAGAGGCCTCCTCAAACTTCGAGGAAGCCTTTTAGCGGCAAAGGGACTCGGACCCCTGACCTAGCGGATATGAGCCGCTTGCTCTACCAACTGAGCTATGCCGCCGGACAACGTGCTTACTATAGCTAAACCTCTTTGCCTCCGTCAAGGGGGTTTGAGGATGAATCGCCTTTGTGGTAGGATAGGGCACTGAAGAGAGGAATGAAATGAAATATAAGACATTCAGCAATGGGGTTGCCATTCCCGTCGTCGGTTTTGGAACGTGGCAAGTCTCCCCTCAGGAAGCATATGAAAGTGTTCGATCGGCATTGGATGTGGGATACCGGCACATCGACACCGCCGCTGCATATGAAAATGAAGCGGAAGTCGGTCAAGCGATCACCGACAGCGGCATCAAGCGCGAAGAACTGTTTGTCACCACCAAGCTGGGGAATAAGATCCGCGGTTATAAAGAAACGCTCCAAGCGGCAAAGGAATCGATGGAAAAGCTCCAAGTCGAATACCTCGATCTGTACCTCATCCACTGGCCCAATCCCGCCGCCCATCGTCATTGGTGGAAAGAGGCCAATGCCGAAAGCTGGAAGGCGATGGAAGAGCTCTACCGGAAAGGCGTGATCAAGACGATCGGAATCAGCAACTTTGAAGAGCGGCATATCGAAGCGCTTCTTGCGAGTGCACAAGTCATCCCCCACACAAACCAGATTCGGCTCTTTGCCGGCGAGCAGCAACGGGCTCTTGTCGCCTACTGCCGAAATAAAGGGATGATCACCGAAGCATACAGCCCGCTCGGGGTAGGGGGAATCCTATCCAACGAGGTGATTTTGCGGATTGCAGGAGAAACGAATCGCACTTCCGCTCAGGTCGCTCTGCGCTACAATCTTCAAAAGGGTCATGTCGTTCTTCCGAAGAGTGTGCACCGCCGGCGGATGGCGGAAAACCTCGATCTCTTCGATTTCGAATTGAGCCAAGAGCAGATGGTCAGCCTTGATGCTCTTCCGAACACGATCAGCGCGACGCGCAACCCGGACGAGGTGCCCTTCTGATGATCGGCTTTTTCATTAAAAAGGCGTTTTTCGATGGATGGGACAATCTGATATCGATGGTAGTCCATAACCTTGGCTACCTCGTTCTTCTCTTTGCGTTCTTTGGAGTGCTTTCGCTCGTCCCCTCCAATCTTTTATTCTTTCTCATCATCATCCTCGGTACCGGACTGTTCGCGTTCTATACCGCCGGAGCTTCTTCCGCTTCCTGGGCGTATGCACACTATCAGCGGCCGGGGTGGAGTGATTTCAAACGGGGAATTCGGATTTCCTGGCGCCACGCTCTGCTCTTTTGGGTGCTCCTGCTGCTCATCGCGACGCTGACGTTCCTGGTGATTCCCTTTTACTTGAGTTTCGAGAACATCGTGGGGACCATCCTGAGCGTCATCCTCTTCTGGGTAACCCTGCTTCTTATCTTCGCCCAGATGTACTTCTTTCCCTTGTTCTTCGCGATGCAGGGCGACCGTCCGATGAAGACGCTTAAAAAATCATTTCTGCTTGTCTTGGACAATCCCTTCTTCACGCTGTTCCTGGTTGTCTACCAGACGATCAACATCCTTTTTTCGCTCCTGTTCGCATTGTTGGCACCGGGATTTACCGGCATCGGCCTCGCCTGCAGCGTGGCGACGAAGCTGCTTCTCTTCAAATATGATTATTTGGAAGAGAACCCCGAAGCCAATCGAAAAGCGATTCCCTGGGATGACTTGCTCTATGATGAGCGCGAGGCGGTCGGCCCCAGATCGCTGAAGGGAATGATCTTCCCGTGGAAGGACTGAGATGACCTTTGAAATGGAGCTCAAAGCGTGGGTCCGCAACGTCGAGGTGATGAAGCAGCGTCTTGATACGATGGAGGGCTTGCTCTATATAGGTTTTGAAGAAAAAGAGGATCTGTATTTCGCCCTCGAGCAGGACCCGCTCTTTCGAATCCGCAAGGAAGTGATCAACGAGGAGCGAACCCTTGTAGTCACCCACAAAAAGCGCTCCACCGTTGATGGAATCGAAGAGAACATTGAATATGAGTTTTCCGTGGATCCTCTTCAGGAACAAGCGGTTCACTCCTTCGTAACCGCGTTGGGGTACCATGTTGCGAAGCGGAAATTCAAACGTGGCTGGCGCTATCGGAAAGTTCACACAACCTCCACCCTCGGATTGACGGTTGAACTTGTTCATATTGAAGGACTTGGCTGGTTCATCGAAGTGGAAGCGCAAGCGAATACAAAAGAGGAACGCCATCAAGCCAGAGACGAGCTGATGGCGTTTCTTGCCTCACTGGGAGTTGATTCTTCAGCGATCGAGCCGAAGCCCTACCTTCAGTTGATCGGGTAAGAGAAGAACTATAATATCACTCCAAAGCATTTCTTAACATTTTCAGTGCAATAGAGGGAATGAGGTGATATTTTAACAACCTCATTCGTTGCTTAAAAAATCGATTCCAATTGGGATGTTTTGCTTAACAATCGTGTAATTGAATTGCAGCGGCGGTAAGTTTATCTGGTCTTTAGTATATGTCTTGCGAAAAGTAGTCGGACTCATTCCATAATACTTTTTAAAAAGATGGTAAAAATGACTAAGATTTTGAAAACCTGAATCCAGAGCAATTGTGATAATCGTATCCTCAGTATTGATAATCTCTTTCGTAACATAATCAATTCGCAATTCATTAATGATCTCAGTTGGTGTTTTGTTCAAATATAAGCGACAGGTTCTAGCAAGATGTTCATAGCTTCTAGTAGAAAGTCGGACCATCGCAGGCAGCCCTTCGGTAAAATTCTCCTTTTTCATCATCTCCAAAACGACCCATCTCAGCCATTCAGGTATATTAGAATTCTGAATTGCACCAATGAGTGGATAACACATAGTAAATATCTTTAAAAACGAAATTCTGAAAAATGTTTCAGATTGATCTTTTAAAATATTCTTGGAGAGAACCAACTGTTCCAAATCCTGTAGAACACATTCGAACTCTCTTTCTGATAAACTGGATTTTGGAGGTAACGAAGACGACATGAATTTTTCGAGACTATAGCCTGATCCCAGATAGGAAAATAAAGAATCAATTGTATGTCCATCGATTAAAATATTAATAATGACGAAATCATCAGACATATGTGAATAGCAATGAAAATCATTTGGCCTCATGAAAACCACTGATCCCTTTTTTAGTAACTGAGTTGTGTTGTTTACTATGTGATATGCTTTGCCTTCTTTAACGAGAAACAGCTCGAAATAGTCGTGCGTGTGCATTGCTTGCAGCTGTTCATGTTTTTCAATCAATGCAACATACCGATGAGAAGGATCAGTCGTAAATTGTTTTAATGTTAGTTTTACAGCCATAGGCTAATTTTCTCGATATCATTTTAACACAACAATAATATCAGCACAAGACAAGACTGCACCAAATATTAAGTGTATAAATATCATAAAATAACAATAAAGATACGGGGGTGATGATGTGAATAATTTTAAAGTAAACAATCCAAGGAAAAATCTTAATTTTGAGATTTCATTTACGAATGCGTATAGAAATGCAATTAAAAATACAACTCACCCTGCAGAATTAGAGCTTGCATGCATGCGAGCTCAGTATCCTGCAATTTTTCACCCCATACAGGATGAAGATTTAATCGCCGGAAGAATTCAAATGGGACTTGTTGGCTGGGGAATCCAACATCAGACCGGTGGATTCGGGTTTTATATAAATGAACAAGAAGTTGTTAAAGAATTGGAGAAAGGAAATGGTGATGCACAATATCGAGAGGATTTGCATGACATCTTAACCTTCTGGAAAGGCAGAAACACGACAACCGTTGTATTGAACAATACCCCTGAATCATTAAAACCTTGGATTTTCACCGATCAGTGGCGTCATTTGCCTTTACCCATTTGTCCGATTTTAAGAATGGCAGGTGCTTACTTGAATTTTCATAAATTAGTAAAAATAGGGCTGCCGGGATTAGAAAAAGAAATAAAACAATTCATGGAAAATGCAGAAGACCGCGTTTTGTTTGAGAGTATGCTGGGGGCGCTGCAACTTGTTAAAGACTGTGCTTTGTTTTATGCAGAACAAGCACAGGAACAAGCTGTTACCGCCTCTGCAAGCAGAAAGTCAGAATTAAACAGCATATCCTCTGCTTTGCTGGCAATTAGAGAAAGGGCTCCACAAACCATGTTGGAAGGGCTTCAGCTCGTATGGCTTTACGGCATTATGACACCCGCAATTGAATATGGAAGATTGGATGAATATATTGGTGATCTATATGTTCATGATGTTGATAATGGGATCATCACTGAGGATCAGGCCATACGCTATGTGGAAAGTTTTTTCAGACTAATCGATCATCTAGATTGTGAAACAGATGGTAGAGTTATTATCGGTGGTTATGGCAGAGAAAACACAGAAAATGCGGATCGCTTTTGTCCGGTTGCAATTGAAGCTTGTAGAAACGTGAAGGAAGTGCTTCCTCAATTTACTCTTAGATTCAATAAAGATACACCTGAAAATGTATGGCGCGATTCATTAAGATGCATCGAGGAAGGTAGAACGTATCCACTATTATACAACGATGATGTCTTGGTTCCTGGAGTAATGAAAGCGTTTGATGTCAGTCGGGAATTGGCTGAGACTTATGTACCTTTGGGGTGTGGTGAAATCGAGTTTGATCATCATAGTATTGGATCCCCAAACGGATCAATAAATACCCTTAAAATTTTGGAATTGGTTATGAGAGGAGGATATGAACCAATGACAGATTGGTACATTGGTCCAAGGAACCCCAAATTATCCGAATGCAAAACGTATGAAGAGTTTTTATCATACTACAAGGCTGCATTGGTTGAATATATTGAAAAACAAGCTGAATTCCAAGTGTATGAATATGATATAACCGGAAAAATTCATCCATTTATGATGGTTACTATGCTTTATGATGGAACATTAGAAAAAGGTAAATCAATTTTCAATGGGGGTTGTGCATATCTGGCAGGAACACTTGAATTCTACGGTAATGTTAATGCAGCCAATAGCTTGGCTGCAATAAAGAAAACAATCTTTGAAGATAAAACCATAGATGCATATGAGCTTGAAGATGCACTAACCAACAATTTTGTAGGCAGCGAACGAATACGGAAACTCTTGTTGGATGCTCCAAAATATGGGAATGATGATGATTATGCAGATTCAATTTTTACAAATCTCCATAACTTCGTGTCAGATACAACAAAAAAACAAGCCAGTCGTGTAGGTCTTAAAAGTTATCTTTCTGTAACAATTAACAATGCTCAAAATACAACTTTAGGTCGATGGGTCGGAGCCACTCCCGATGGTAGAAAAGCCGGAACACCTATGGCAAATGCCAACAACCCCCATCCTGGAACTGATCGTAGAGGTCTTACGCCTATGATCAATTCGATTCTGAAACCAAGACACGACAATCATGCCGGAATGGTCAGCAACTTGCGGTTTACAAGAGAGAACTTCACATCCGCGAGGAATAAAATGCATTCACTGATTGAGAACTATTTTGAACGAGGTGGCGCTCACGCAATGATTACCGTTATTGGCAAGGACGATCTGAAGAACGCCTTGGAACGCCCTGAAGAATATAAAGATTTAATCATTCGAGTTGGTGGTTTTTCAGCTAGATTTGTTGATTTGAACAAAGATGTCCAACAGGAGATTTTTGATCGTGTCACCTATTGATAGAGAAAAAGCAATCGTGTTTGATATCCAACGATTTTCGATTCATGATGGTCCAGGAATCAGAACGAGTGTTTTCTTGAAAGGTTGTCCACTGTCATGTGAGTGGTGTCATAACCCTGAGGCGCAAAACAAAAATCCAAGATTGATGTATAAAAATTCTTTATGTCGAAAATGTGGATTATGTATTTCAGCATGTGAGCAGGGGGTTCATACTTTTGATGCAAGCGGCAACCATATTGTTAATTTTGACTTTTGTAAAATTTCAGGACAGTGCATCAAAACATGTTGCTATGAAGCGCTAAGTATTTCCGGTACTTGGTATTCTGTTGATGAATTGCTTGAAGAGATTAAATCAGATTTTCCTTATTTTAAAATTGGAAATGAAGGAGGTGTTACTTTTACTGGTGGGGAGCCAATGTTATGGTCTGAGTTCATTGCAGCTTTTGCAGAGATTGCTAAAGATATATCTATTTGTATAGAAACATCCGGATACGCACCGACAAAGGCTTTTAAAGATGTATTGCCAAAGATTGATATGTTTTTATTTGATTGGAAAATTACCAACAAAGAAAAGCATGTCAAATATTGTGGAGCGTCTAATGAGCTGATATTAGAGAATTTGAAGTTTTTGCATGAACAGGGTGCCAATATAATATTGAGATTGCCTATAATACCGGGAGTTAATGATGATGATGAGCATTTTTTAGGAATTGCAAAAATCATGCATGACTTCAATTCAATAATAGCAGCAGAAATATTACCGTATCACAGCATTGGAAAGTCAAAAGTCGAGTGGTTTGGATTAAAAAATCAAAAGATGTTTTCAGTGCCGACACAAGATCAAAAATTGTTTTGGCTCAAAAGATTAAAAGAATTGGGTGTAAAAAATATTTTACTGACTTGAGAACAATACCCTAAAAAAGGAGCAAAAAGGAGAAAAAATCTGAAAAAGAAAAACCAGCTTTTATTGATTACAATAGTTCTGCTTATTGTAGTCGGCGCTCTATTTGCTGGAGGTGCAAAGGAGACGAAAAAATCATCTTTGCTTGTATCTCGGTGGGCTGGACCTCATGCAGACTGTAAGAAAGTTGTAGTGAAAGATTATCCCAGAAACAGTTGACAATTTTCTTCCACAACGGGCACTGGAAACTATGATGTAGTTTAGGTGGATATTCAATGGATGAAAAAATATGTTGATGCCGGATATCTTTCGCCGCTAGATGATTTTATTGATTCAAGAACATGAGGTTCTCTTGGAATGAGTTAATGTTTTCTTTACAGTTGACGAATATAAAAACGTATCCATTGACTGTTGGTATTGCACGTTACGTTGGTGCAATTAGTGCTGATTGGGGTAAAAGCAGTGCTGCAGCAACAATTGCAATGATTCCAATGATAATTATCGGTTTTGTAATGCAAAGACATCTTGTAAAAGGTATAACAAGTGGTGCTGTTAAAGGATGAAACATGAAAAATATGATTTTTGGATCACAATACTATCGGCCTCCGTTTCCTTCACCTGATAACTGGGAACGCGATTTCTCAACTATGAAGCAACATGGTTTCAATACTGTTAAATTATGGGTTGTTTGGAATTGGATAGAAAAAGAAAAGGGCAAATTTGATTTTGCTGAAATCGATAAGTTGGTGGCGTTAGCAAAAAAGCATGAATTGCAGGTTGTTTTAAACACTATCACGGAAGGAGCTCCTTGGTGGGCGTATGATGAGGTTGCGAATGCCCTGTATGAAACAGCAAATGGGCTAAAAATAACCCCAGGAGGACCAGCTAATATCCCAACTGGCGGCTGGCCTGGTTTTTGCTGGGATAGTGAGCAAGCTTGTAAATTGATGGAAAACTTTATCTATCAAACTTCATTGCGCTATAAAGATAATCAAAGTGTAATCGCAATCGATGTATGGAACGAACCTCATCTTGAACCAACATTTGACTATAGAAGCGAACTATTTTGTTATTGTGAACATTCAGTCAAGGAATTTAGGAAATGGTTGAAAACAAGGTACTCCTCGCTGGATGTTCTTAACAAAACTTGGATTAGAACATACGAAGATTGGAGTCAGGTTTTACCACCGCCAAGGTTTGGAACATGGACAGATATGATCGATTGGCGTCTTTTTTGGATTCAGAACCTGAGAAGATGGCTCAGATTGCGTGTGAGTGCAGCTAGAAGGGGTGCGCCAAATAAAATAATTCAGACTCATGTAGCCTATAGTGGAACATTAGGAAATAAAATGGAGGGGGGAATTGCAAATGAACTAGGTGATGAATTCTCTCTTGTTCACGAAGTAGATGTATTTGGGCTTACTGGTTTTCCAATGTGGTTGATGGGAAGCAATCATATGTATGTTCATTTCGCACATAATGAAATAGTAGCTGAAGCATCGGGAAGCAAACCTTTTTATCAAGTTGAATTACAAGGCGGGGGCGGTAAAAAAGGTTTATTGGGTGGTGAGGTTCCCGGTAAGCATGATATTAATGTATGGAATTGGAACACCATTGCTGCCGGCGGAAAAGGCGTTTTGTATTGGCAATATGCCGCCGAACCTGCCGGATTGGAATCTCCTGGTTTCGGACTAGTAAATTTTGAAGGCGAATTATCTGAGCGCTTCATTGCCGCTTCTCAGTGTGCAAAGACTCTAAACAACAAAGAAATCTTTGACTCCAAAAGAATACCTGCAAGCAATGCAATTTATATTTCTAGGCTAAGCCAAGTGCTTTGTTTTGCATCAGGAAGGAATGAGCATCTTTATGCTGGAAGTGTTAATGGAATTTATAAAAGTGCCTATCATAACGGAATTCCAGTTAGGTTTTTCCATCAAGATAATATTGAGAATTTACTGCGAGAAAAGGTGAAAAGCCTATATTTACCGATGACTTTAATATTATCGAAGAGAGAAGTGGATATTCTTGAGGAGTTTGTACTTCAAGGGGGAACACTTGTGGGCGAATCTTTCACAGGTGCTTATAATGAGCACGGAATTCTTGATGAGCGCATGAATGCTTTGCAGAAGCTTTTTGGAGTTAAGCATTACGAGTTGCAGGCAACTCCCGATTGGGGTCCAATTGATATTCTGTTGAATGATGGTCGAATTCTAAAAGGAACACAATACCGCCATTTAATAAAAGCACAAAAAGGAACTGAGACTTTAGCAACATTTCCAGATGGTCAGGTAGCCATGACAAAATCCGTTAAGGGAAAGGGTAAGGCGATTTTCATTGGTAGTTTTGCTTCACTTCAGTACAACAATTTTCCTGATATGATTTCAGGCAAAATATTGGCGAAGGATTTTGATTTGTTAGGGTATGAGCATCTTACAGATGTTACATTTTATAATAAAGCTCCGGTCATCCGATTGTTGGAAAGTGATAAATCATTGGTAATAGTTTTGGTAAATCATTATTCGGAACGGATTGATTATAATGTTGAAGTTATGCTTGATTCAGGAAATACCAAAAAGCTTACAGGTACCTTGGATGAATACCAGGGCAAGTATGAAATTCTTTATAAATGATTTCTGACGCAATCAACGCAAATAACTTCCAGCGACGTGTTAAACCTGATTCCTCAATTCAATACCCGATCGGGGTAGGTTGATTTGAGTCGTATCATTGCTTTACATGCCGTGAATCGCTATTTGATTCCTTTTTTGTTTGCGGCAGTACTGAGCAACTCAGAATTTCTGTTCATTGAAGAGCCTGGTTGGTTGTCGTAGTGGAAGCTCAAAAGAGAAGCGCCTGGATATTTCGGCCCGACTGAGCCGCCGTTCCGCGAAAACTGAGCCACCCATTTCGCTTAAATTGAGCCATGTATTTCGGAGAAATTGAGCCGGTTGAGGCAGCCATCACCACCTCAACCGGAAGCATCATCACCCTGTTTAGAGCACTCCGGGGTATTTGGTCTGTCTTAAATCCTCGGCACATTGGATGACCAGACTGAAGCCATTTGAAACCAACCTGCTGGTAATTGCATTTCCGACTGTATAACCGGAAAACTTTTCGCACCAATCGTCAGGATCTACCTGTGAACAGACAATTGTAGTGGTCTGACCATATCTTGCATCGATAAGATCGAGCAGGATGGACTCCTTGACCGGGTTGTTAATAGGGAACATCAACCAATCATCCAGAATCAGCACTGGCAATCTTTGGTAA
>Ga0116182_1004105_pt1 | contig 13119 bp, 6 predicted proteins | sample AD_UKC077_MetaG_FD_89805 | JGI IMG/M metagenome (GOLD analysis project Ga0116182, IMG submission 89805) | Active sludge microbial communities of municipal wastewater-treating anaerobic digesters from USA - AD_UKC077_MetaG | ecosystem: Engineered > Bioreactor > Anaerobic > Digestate | place: USA...
ATTCTGTCATGCGGCGCTGTCACGGCGTCGGCTGTCGAGATCGAAAATCTCGGGACGAACGGCATTCTCTCCTCTGGTTCCAGTTGGCTGGGTGGTCAGGTTCCCGGGCTTGCAGATATCGCCGTCTGGGATGGCGCGGGCGCGGCATCCGCGGGCGGCTGGCAGCATGTGCTGGGCGATGATGCAACGTGGCGCGGCATATGCGTCACCAATTGCATCGAGTCCTTGTCGATCACAAATGCCGGGGCCGAAACCCTGACGCTAGGTGCCGACGGGATCATTATCGGACCGACAAACAGTTACCTCCATGTTCCGCTCAATCAACAGAAGGCGCGGATGTCGCCCGCGTGGGTCACGGACGGCGTCATGGTCCAGCTCTGGCTGCGGGCCTTCACGCCTGAGGGCACGCTTGACGCGGCGCGCCAACGGCTCCCGCATCTCGCCGAGGCGGGGTTCACCATCATCTACCTCAGTCCGATCTGCCTGATGGACGATGACCCGCGCAAAGAGCATTGGGCGCCGCGCCAGCGCAAGACCGAGAATCCGCGCAATCCGTACCGGATCAAAGATTACGAGCGGATCGATCCGGAGTTCGGCACCCGCGAGGATCTGCGGGCGTTCGTGAACGAAGCGCACAGGCTCGGGCTGCGTGTGCTGTTGGACCTCGTGTACCTGCACTGCGGGCCTGGCGCGGTGTTGATCGAGCGGCATCCCTCATTCATGAAACGCGATGAGAAGGGCAATCTGAAACTGGCGAGCTGGGGCTTCCCGGCAATTGATTTTGGAAAACCAGAGGTGCACGATTATTTCTGGCGTAACATGGAGATGTGGGTACGGGACTTCGATATCGACGGGTACCGCTGCGACGTGTCGGACGGCATCCCGCTCGCGTTCTGGGAGAAGGCCCGCAAACGCCTTGAAGCGATCAAGCCCGACATCGGCATGCTGGCGGAGGGCACGCGCAAGGAAGACCAGCTTAAAGCTTTCGACCTGGATTACGGCTGGGGTGCGGCGTTCAAGACCTGGGACAACGCCGCATCGATCCGAACCCTCTGGGAAACCCAGCACGCCGCACGCCCGATCGGCGGAGCGAAGTTCGTACGGTTCATCGAGAACCACGACTATGTCGAGGACGAGGGCCTCAACCGGCTGGATAAAGCCTGGGGCGTGTCGCGTGTCAACGCCGTGCTTGCGGCGCTGTTTACGCTGGACGGATTCGGAACTGTCATCGGCCGTTGCGCCCGGTGAACAGCGACCTCAGGCTGCCGCCAGACCCCTTGCCAACGACAGCTCCTGTATCATCCGCCGGCCCTTTCGCGGACGCGGCCGTCCGCACCCCGGCAGTGCGTCACGCCGTCATCAAAAGCCGAGGTTGAAGCCGATCAGGAAGCGGTGGTCGATGTACTCGCGCAGGGCCATCACGCTGCCGTCTATGAAGAGATCGAAGTAATTGCCCAGTCGCTTGTTGTAGGTCGACGACGCGCCCCACACCAGTTCCCAGTCGGTCTTGCCGCTCAGCCCCTCGTCCTCGGTGCGCCGCAGCGGGCGCGCGTCTTCGCGTTGCAACCCTCCGATCAGATCGAAGCGGAAGGTGTAGCCCTGCCATGCCTGCAGATAGCGCAGCACGCCCAGCAGGCGCTGATCCCAATACGGCGTCCAATAGAAATCGCTGGCGTCGCTGGACGACACGGTCGACAGATCAAGCCCGCTCCACACGCCGATGTCGGGCATGACTTCCCAGAACGATTCACCCTGGACATAGAAGAGCGCGTTGTCGTCTTCGTAGCTCCAATACTGGCTGCGCAGATTGACGATCCACGTATCGGACGGTTTCCAGCGCGCGACGGCGCCGACGGAATCAGAGGTCAGCGCCTTCACCGAGGACGTCACCAGATCGCGCGTGTAATAGACAAACAGGGTCAGGTCATCGCGCGGCGCCCAGTGCGCGGCGAGATCGCCGATCACTTCATTCTCGTCATCGGCCGCATCGAACTCGTCGCTGTCCGGGCTGTCTTCCATATCGATGTCGAAGAGATCATCCTCATCATAATCGGGATCAAGGCTCGCGACGCCGAGTGACCCGGAGAGGGTCGCGCCACTGGCGGTCCGGTAGGAGAGCCTTCCACGCGCCTCGCGTTTGAGCGCTTTAAACAGGTAGCTGGTCATGTCGTCCGGGTCATACGAGACCGCATTCCAGCGCGGCCGGATACGCTGTTCGATGCGGCTCTCGAAATACTCCGCTGAAAGCTGCAAGTTGCGGTTGAGGTTGAGCCCGCCGCGTCCGCCGTAACGCAAGATTTCGAATTGATCATTGGCCTTGCTGTGCGACACCTCGCCACCGATGAACGGACGCGAGAGGTAGACCCACGGGTCGGGAGTGCCCTCTTGGTACGCATTGATGCGCTCATATTCGGCGAGATCCGACGTGCGTCCTGCGACCGCTTCGCGCGCAGTCGGATCGATCGGCGCGTCGGGGTCCCGGGCAACGCCCTGCATCGTTTGCGCGGCATGCGTCGGCGCGGTTTGGCCGCCGCCGGCGGCGCTTTCCACCGCGACCATGGAAGAGGCCACGAGCGGCTGAACATCGCGCTGCGGACGGTTGCGGAAGTGCGCACGGGTCTCCACCGTGATCTTGCGGCAAAGCTCTTCGGGGTAGCCGTCGCGCTTGAGCAGATCCAGCATCTCCTCGGCCAGATGCGGCTTGTTCATGAGGTAGGCGATTTCGACCCGCGTGCGGCGCGCCATGAACATCGGATGGTACTCGTATGCATGCCGCACGACATCCGCTCCTTCGTCGGTCCAGTCCGGCTCGTGACGGCGGACCAAGAGGAGATTGTCGCCGGCCACGGTGTAGCCGCTCATGCCCTGAAGAAAGCCGACCTGGTAGTGGCGAGCAGCCTCGGAAACGATACTTTGCATGGGATTCTTGAGCAGAGAGAGGTTGCAGGCGCTCTCCTGGCCAATGTCGCCATAGGGGTAGGCCACCAGACCGACCGGGCTGTTCTCATCCCCCATCTCATCTTGAAGGATTTTACGGCTTTGACGAAACTCGTTGCGCATGCGCCGGTCCCATTCGTTCATGGATTCCAAACGCTCCTTCTCCGGCAGCCAGAGCCGGTTGGGCAGGCTCATCCTGATCGCTTTGCCCTCTTTGTCTGTCGCCCGCTCGTCGTGCGCACCATACAGATGGCTGCCGATGACCCAGTTACCGGACGCGGCATACGCGCGCATCTCGTTCCATCCGGCGACCGACGGCACATACTGCTCATTCGGCTTGGTGATCGCGAACATCCCGAACGGCACACCGAACTCTTCGGCGACTGGAGCGCCTAGGGCGAAGGCCGCCCGCAAGGCATCATCAAAGGTCACCGAGACGACCTTCATCGGACGGGCAGGCGTCCGTATTTTTTTGCCGGATTTGAATTTCTTCTCTCCCGTGATGCCGTAGCGCACCTGGTCGATGAAACGCGCGGTCCAAGGCACGGACTCCTCTTCGGGCTCCGGATCCTCGCGCCGCTCGCCAGACGCAAGACCGATGACCGACGGAATGTCGGTCGGCGAGACAATGACGAAGCCCTCGCGCTTCAGGGCGGCCAGATGCTCATGCAGCCGCCGCACCGACGTAACCGGCATCCAGTCGCTTTCGGTCAGATCATGGTAGAGCAACGTAAAGACGGAACCCTGCGCTGCAGCGGCCTCCATTTTGTCGAGCCGTTTGAGCGCGTCACGGTAAGCGCCCTGCGCCACGAACAGACGCGCCTCGTAGTAATACCGCATCGGATCCGTGGGATCGAAGTTTGAGAAGCGGTCATGCAGGATCTGTTCGGCATCCTCGAAGCGGCGTTCCGCGAGCGCCAACTCAAACAGCAGGCTTTTCGCGCGCGTGTTGTGCCGGTTGTATCTCTCGAGGACTTGGACGGCCCACGACTTGCACTCTTCGTAGCGGTGCGCCTGAAAAAGCCGTTCGGCATACAGAATTTTTGCCGTGATGTCCTCAGGGACTTCGTCAATGGCCTGTCGGATCTGGTCCAAGATGAAGTGCGTCGTAAACAGACCTGGCTTGCGCTGATTGAGCACATGGCACCGGTTCGCCATGCGCAGGCGCAATTTTCCGCGCTGCACGGAATCCACCGTGTTATCGATCACTTTCTGCAGACGCTCCACGCTGAGTTCAGTCAGGTCGATGATTTCAGCGATATCCGCGCGCAACGTCATGGCGCGCAGATTTTCCGGCTCGAGCGCCTGCACATCCAGACAGAGTTGATCGGCGCGCTTTAACTCGCCGATGCGCAGTTCCAGCACCGCCTGATCCATCATGAACCCGGTGTTGCCGGGCAGTTCCTCATTGATGTGGCGAAAGAGTTCCACCGCCTCGTCATACTCGAGTTTATGTGTGAGCAGATTCGCCAAGTTGATCTGGATATCCAAGCGGTCCGGTTCTTGTTTGATCAATTTCCGAAAGATGACCTCGGCCTCAGCAGGCTCGCCGATACGCAAGAGATTCTGCGCATACCAGAAGCTCAGGTCAAACAGGTCGGGCTTCAGTTTCAGCGCCTTTTTAAAGTGGGTGTCCGCAGCCCGCCAATCCTGCTGCATGATCGCACTCTGCGCCAGCAGGTTATACGGCATCCACTGATCCGGCATAAGCTGTTGAAAATATTCCCACAGTCGCCAAGCTTTTTCTTTTTGTTCGGTCCGGATGTACGCCCAGCCCAAGGCTTCCCAACCGGCCTGCAGCGAGGGATCCTGGCGCAACGCCTCTTCCAGGAAAGGAATGCTTTCCGCGTATTTCTCCTCTTGAGACAGCATCAGTCCGCGGTAAAGCAGGGCAGCAGGTGCGGACGTGGCGACATCCGTCGCGCGCGCCTCGGCAATAGCCTCCTCCATTGCTGCTCGGTCCAGCGTGCTGTCGCTTTCAGACAGGGGGATCGGCGCGTGCCCAACCGTTTTTGCGTGGGGTTGAGCGGTCAGTGTTGACGCTGCCAGCGCCACACCCAGCATCGTCACGCCAGAACGGAATGTCGGTCTCATAATTCCCCCGTGCGGCACTGCGGTTATTTTTTCCAATACGTTTGCACGATTGACTGCGCGACCCGTTTCGAGCCGACGTTAGTGAGATGAATGCCGTCGGGATCGCGGACCGTCAGCGCGGCGCCGTTCGGAGCCATGACATACAACGAGAAGGTGCCGGGACGGCGCGTCAGCAGCGGCGCCATATCAAAAAGCACCACCTTCTCCTTGCGCGTCTCGGTCGCCGCCTCGCGTTTGAAGAGCGCATTGACCGATTGGGCGTACTCTTGCTGCGCAGGCTCTTTCATGTCAGGCAACAGCAGCCAGACCACGCGCGTGGCGCCGCCCTTGATCAACTCGTCCATGATCCGTCCGACCCGCAAGCCGTACTCCCGCTCCCAGTCAGGCTGGCCGAACGGCACCACCCGGCCGGTGGAATCTTTGAGCGACTGCCGGTCATTCGCACCCAGTGACACCACCACCGTTGCAGGCTTGTGCTGCTTCATCAGCTCGTCCACTTTTGCGAACCAATCAAAGGCGTCCATGCGCGCCAGGCCCGACGCGAGCGAAGAGAAAGTGGCGGCCGGCGCAACCCCGGCCGCATTCAATTCCTTTTCCATCGCGATTCCCAAGAGCCGCATCATCGAATCGCCGATCATCAGAACCGGCGCGCCGTCGGCTGCCCGTGCCGCGCCTGAAGCGAAAGCCAGTGCGCATCCTGCGAAAAGGGCCGTCATCGTTCGTCTGGTCATCGTGCTACTCCTTGTTCGGCTGGTTGAGCCATTCGCCCACCGTCGTTTGCGTCCATCCCCTCACCTGGCAGAGCCCGGTCAACCGCGACACCCGGTCGACAGGGCGCAAAACCATCCGCCAGAAATCACGGGCCGGACCATACTCGAGATGGCCGGCGCTCTGATACATCGCAACGCCATTGCATAATAGCAAAAGGGCGAAAAAGACTCCTACAAAAAAACACGTTTGGGCTACCGTCTGTCCGGTGTTTCCGCTCGGCTGCGAGTCCTCTGTCAAGTGCTGCACGTGCATCGCGCCTCCGTTCAAAACTGAAAGTAGATAAAGGGGGCAACCCCGCTGGGCCCCGCGCCGAGAATCAGCGTCAGGATCACGGCCGCCACGCTCCCTTGCAGCCAGGCCGGCCAGCGGTTCACCCGGTCCCAGACCGGTCGCGGGCGCATGCCATCAAGCAGTTGCAGGGCAAAGCCGATTCCAAGGACCAACAGCGCCCGTCCGGTCAGCAGCCGGCAGTCGCCCTCCCACCTGCACAGGCCGCGCAGCAGCTCGCCCGCGACCGGCAGCGAGGATGACCGGAACAGGATCCAGGAGAAACAGACCACATGGAAGATCCACACGCGCCCCAGCAGCGCCCAGAGCCGGCCTGGATTCTCGGACGGCTTCTCCGGCAGCCCCATGAGCCGACGGGCCACACGTTCGAGCGACAGATACAAGCCGTGGAACGCGCCCCACAGCACAAACGTCCACCCCGCGCCATGCCACAGCCCGCCCAGCAGGAAGGTCAGCAGCAGATTGACGCGCGTGCGCGCGGCCGAACCGCGCGAACCGCCCAGCGGAATGTAGAGGTAATCGCGCAGCCACGTGGAGAGCGAGATGTGCCAGCGCCGCCAGAACTCTTGCAGCGTCACCGCGAAATACGGCGCATGGAAATTGATCGGGAAGTGGAACCCGAGCAGCAACGCGCAGCCGATCGCGATATCCGAGTAGGCAGAAAAATCGCAATAGATCTGCAGTGCATACGCATACACGCCGAGCAGCAGGTCGGCTGCGCCGTAGGTCTCCGGCATGGCAAAAACCGGATCGGCGAGATGTTGGGCCAGCCAATTGGCAACGACCATCTTTTTGAAAAGCCCGCCCAGGATCAGCGTCGCCGCGCGGCCGGTGTCGAGCCGCACAGAGCGGTCGGGGAAACGTCCCATCTGCGGCAGAAGGTCCGCCGCGCGGACGATCGGCCCGGCCACCAACTGCGGGAAGAAGGCCAGGTAGTTGGCGAAGTCCAACACCGACGCGGCGACCGGCGTTTTGCGCCAATACACGTCGGCCACGTAGCTGAGCGCCTGGAAGGTATAGAACGAGATGCCGACCGGCAACACGATTTTTTCGATCACCGGCAGGACCTGTTCCTGCAGCGTGATCAACTGTTCAGTCGTGCCGAAGCGGGCGCAGAGCGGAACCGCGAGCGGGACCAGCAGCTTGGTGAAGAGAAAACCGGTGTATTTGAAAATGCCGAGCACCAGCAGGTTGGCCGACACCGCGACCGCGACGCCGCGTCGCCGCGCGCGAAGCTCGGCGGTCCGGTCGATCCAGCACGCCGCAGCATGGTTCAAGACCGCCGATGCGAACAGCATCAGCGCAAACTTCCAGCTCCAATAGCCGTAAAAGAAAAGACTCGCCCCCAGCAGCACGCCTTTTCGAAGGCGCGGCATGCGTTCCAACCCCCAGTGCAGTGAAAAAACAATCGCGAAGAACAGCGCAAAAACAGTTGTCGGAAACAGCATGGATGTCCCTTATTGAGCGGCCGATCCCTTGTCCGCAGGCGTCTCTGCGCCTTCGCGCCTGTTCGGCTCGCCGGTTCCGAATTTCGCACGCAACCGATGCCACAACGAGGTGTGCTGGGGCACTTCCTGAACAGGGGAAGGAAGCGGTGACTCCGCCCGCGTCACGACGCCGGTGGCGCCGTCGTGCACCGGCCGCAGCGGCTCAGGCGCCTGCGCCTTCGCGGCGGCGGGCACCGGGGGCGGCTCGGCCGCGGCGGGCTCGGGCGGCTGTTTCTGCCCCTGCACGCCCGGCGCAGCCGGGGTCGCGGCTTCAGCCGGCTTATCTGCGGGCTCGGGCGTCGGCACGGCTTCAGCCGGCTTGTCCACGGGCGTCGGCGCGGGCGTCGGCGCGGGCGTCGGCGCGGCGGCAGCGGGGACAGCCGGCAGGCCGACCTGGGTGAAGGCCGCTGCGGCGGCGGGCGCGGTGTCGCGCGCAAACGCGCGGAAGCTGCGCGGCAGCACCACCAGACGCGGCGCGACGCCCTCGCGTTCGGCCTTAGCCTCTTTGGCGGACCATTCCGGATAGGCATACAGCGGCACGTCCCAGACGTCTTGGATCGGGTGCAGCATCAGATTGCCCCGCTGGATCTCGCGCACCTTCACGTTGGAGAGTTTCTTCAGGCGGGCGATCTCCTGCTTCGGGTCGGGCACCTCGTCTTGATCATGCCGCGGCCAATTCCACTCCTCCTGCTGCACCACGATGAAATCGGCCGTGGTCTGCTCGATCATCTTCTCCATCTTACTGATCCACGCCGGATCGGGCGGTGTCCGCACGCGCAGGATCATGCCCGGCAACCGGTGTTTCAGAATCAGCGCCGTCAAGTGCTCAGGCAGGATTTCCGAGAAATAGGCGAGGTCCACGACAGGCATGAGGCGCAGCCGATGGAAGGTGCAAAACATTTTAAAGAGCGACAGCTCAATGTCCGGTTCGGTGGGGATGGTCCCGTCCGCAAGCTGGGTGAAGGCCACCGGCGCCACCGCTGACAGGTCACGCACGTGCAGGCGCACGGAGTCGAGCGCGGCACGCAGCTCGGTGTCGGGCATCTTCGGAACCAGCAGGACCGTCGGCGCAAGCGGACCGCAGTCGATCCGCGCGATGCGCGCGCGCGCCAGCCCGAGCTCCGGCGAGAACGGCGCGATGCTCCACCAGCCGTAGCAGACCTCCTGCGGGATCACCAGCGGCGTGGTGAAAACCGGCTTGCCGTTGACGTATCCCACCGCGCCGTCGCCGCGGACTTCGAGCCTCAGCTTCACCGAGCCGGGCGGGCGCAGCCAGGGGCGGCTTTCGTAGGTACGCAGTTCGCCGTTCAGCCACGTCTGGATCCGGATGAAGCCTTCGTCGTCATACCCGTAGCGCACCATGGATTTTGAGCAGCGCCGCGCATACAGCCAGAAGGCGCCGGCCGATTCGTCCAGCGTGACCTCGATGAAACCGTCGCGCAGCAATTCCGATTTCTTGAGGCGCAGAAAGGCTTCGGACATGTCCGACCCCGCGCGCAGTTCATAGCGGCCGAAGGCGGAGGGGCGGAAACCGCCGAAAGCGATCCAGTTGTCCGAGAGCTTGTTCATGACAAAGTTTTCGGTGATCTTCTCGGTCAGCGGCAGAAAACTTTGGTAAAGCTCGCGCGTTTTCTTGTTGGGCGACTCGGCCGCCGTCCCGCGCACGAAATCGAAAAAGACGCTGGCCTCGGGAATAGTCAGGAGTTCAGCGGCGAAGATGTCGCGACCGAAGCCGAACAGGTGGGTCTCGGCGCCGCGCCCGATCGCCAGCAGCTCATGCATGTTAGCGTAGCGCTCGACCGGCTCATCCAGCAGCGTTTGCAGGATCAACCGCGCCTCGATGTTTTCAGGATGGCGTTCAACCAATCCCTTCATGACCCCGCGGGCCTCGCGGCGCTGGCGGTGGCGGTCCAGCCACTGCGCTTGGGCAATGGTCACGGCCGGGCTGTCCGGGAAGGCGCGCGCGTAAGCATTCAGCAGGTCGGCCGATTCGTCCACCCGGTTCAACTGTTCGAGCAGGCGCGCGTGGCGGATCGCGAGATTCATCTGACCGGGATTGATTTCAAGGCTCTGCGTATAGGCCTCGAGCGCCTTGTCCTGCATGTTGAGCCTCAGCCAGGCGTCGCCGATCAGCGCCAGCGCTTCGGCATTCCGCGGATCGGCTTTGAGCCACTCGCTCCAGATGCGGATGGCTGCCTGGTAGTCACCGGCGGTGAAGGCGTCAAAGCCCTGTTGACGCAGCTCCTCCCGTTTGGCGTCCGGCGACACGTCGTTGTAGACGGCGAGCAGGTCCGAAATCTGATAGTAGAGCGACAGCGTCTCGTCGCTGGCTGACGGCAGGACGCGCGTGATGCCAAACACCTGCCGCTCAGAGAGTCCGAAAGGAGGTTCTTGAAAATCGCCGGCCAGCAGCACGCCTGGCAACAGCTTGAGAATGTTGCCGGCCGAAGGCAGCGACTCGATGGCGACAGGCAGCTTCAATACCAGTTGGATGTTTTTGGCAATCATGGCGTCCTGCAGTCTGACCAACCACGTCACCAGCGCAGTCACCTGTTCGGGCGCGCAGGACGAGGTGTCGACATACAGCCCGTCCACCCCGTGCTCCATCGCCCGCTCCACAATATCGGCCGGCGCCACTTTCTGCAGCAGCGTGGCGTCGCGGATTTGGACCTGGGGCAGGATCTTCATGTTGTTGGTGCGGGCCAGCAGACTCAGCGCCTTGCGATCCCAGACCGGGAAGGTAATCGGCGCGCTTTCGTAGACATCCAGCCACGGCGGCGCGAGCACATTGAACTGGTAACCGTGCTCGTTCAGCCACTGGGTCAGGTAGCCGACATCCTTCGCGACATCCGGCGTCCAGGTGACCAGCGCGTCACGCCGTCCCACCAGGCGCGCATCCAGAATCGTGGCGGCGGCCATGCCCGGCAGCGGGTCCCAGATGCCCACGCCGAGCATGCCGGGCTGGGGCTCGCCGCGCAACGGCACCCGGCCGCCGAAAAGCGTTTCGCCGTCGAGCCGCGCGAACAGCAGGTTATCGCGCAGGCAGAGCAACAGCTCGTGGCTCTGCCGGAGTTCCCCGGCGAGCGCATCGGTCTCCAGCATCAGCTCGTCCATATCCTGAAGGCGCTGGCGGACCGAGACCTTGCCTGCGTCGTCCATGCTGAAATAGACATATTCGCCTTTCGAGGTTGCGCGCAGGTAAACGCCGAAGCGCCCGCGTTTGAGCAGGAAGCGGATCGAAAAGAAACCGTCCTCGAACGTGTCGCTCCCGGCCAGCCAGGTCTTGGCGCCGGTCGTGGCCGAGACCGGCGACTGCCGCACGGTCATCACCGGATTCTGAGGCGGGATGGCGCGCAGCCTCAGTTCGCCGTCGCGTGCGGCGACATCGCCCCACTCGCCGATCCATCGCTCAACCTCGCACGTGCCGCGCGCCCTGCCGCGTCCGGGCTCCACCGGCCAAAAGGTTTCCAGCTTGCGGATGAATTCGTCGGGGCTCCAGGCGGGATTGACCAGCAGCCGGTTGAGGCGGCGCGGATCGCTGTGGCGCGTGTTGAGCGCCAACTGGCCGAGGATGAATCCCAAGTCATAATGGGCGCCGACCTGATGCATGTTGGTCACCCGTACGACTTTGGCCTGCTCTTCATACTGTCCGTAATCGCCATACGGGAAGAAAAAGGCGACGGGTTTACGGCCGGTCTCTTTTTCGAATTCCCGGATCACCTTCTCGTGATCTTCCTGTAACCGCCGGTTGAACTCCTCGGGCAATTCATAGCGCCGACGGTCCTCCAACCATTGGGGATTGGCGAAAAAAGAACCCGTACGGCCGGCAGGGCTTGTCGGGATGAAATCGAACCCGCGCTCCGACTGCGCGGCCAGTTCCCACGAGCCCATCGTCAACATGTCGCGCAGGTAGGGCCACAGCAGCGCCTGGGCATCTTTCACGTGCATGGGGGCGGTCGCCACGCCCATCACCGCCTTCCACTTATGCAGATGCAGCAGATCGCGGATCTCGAAATACGAGCTCTTGCGCGACTGCTCAAAAGTCATCAGGATCGCTTTGCGCGGCAGCGGCCGGCCCTCTTTGTAAAAGGCGCGGACATCGGCCAGGCCGATGGGCGAATATCCGTTCACGCGCAAAAGCCGGAGCTGTTCGGCAAAAACGGCTTTCGAGATGTCCTGCGATCCTTCTGCCGCATCGCTGTTGATCCCGTAATAAGCCACCGCGACGAACGTCTGGGCGTCGCGTTTGACCTCGACCTCCGCCTGCGGATACCCGTAGCGGTAGTACAGGGCGCGCAGGGGCGTCCACAGTGCGACCAGAAAGCAGAGCACACCCAGAAAAATGAACCAGGCCCGGACGTTGCGGTCTTTTTCGACCGCGACCGGCCGTTCCCACCCCTCGTTCAACTCAGCCTCTGCGGGAGGCGGCGTGACGACGCCGTTGCCCGGGACAGCCCGTTCGCCGTTCTCGGTGTCACCCCTTTTGTTCATCCTCGTGTCCCCCACTTTTTGCCGCGCAACGTGAGCAGCGCCCAGTAGATCTGCCAACTGTAGAACGCGATATACGACGCCGTAAACACGAACCCCGCCCACCACCAGCGTCGGCCGGTCGACGCCCAGAAGTGCAGCGACCAGACCGCCGTGATCGCCACCACGCCCACCGAGTAAGAGGCCGTGATGTGCCCGGCCAGGATCGGGCCGATCACCAGCGCCTGGACCATGACGACCGGCTCGAAGATGGGCATCCACATCATGGCGTACCACGAGAGCGCCGGCACCGGGTGCTTGCGCCACATGAATCGGCCGGTCTTGATGATTTCCCGCAGGTAGGAACGCATCCAGCGCGCCTGCTGCCGCGTGTACTGGCTCCAGTTTTCCGGCGCGATGGTGGTGGCGAGCGCCTCGTCGTCATACAGGATCTTGTAATCCTTCAGGATTTTATTGGTTAGCGAGCGGTCGTCGGCAAAATTGCCGTATTCGCCCATGACCGTCGCGTTCATCCACTCATCCAGCACGTGCAGCACGCAGACACGACGGTAGGCCGAAAAGCAGCCCGGCAGGCAGCTTACCGTGCCGAAGACGCTCTCTGCGGCCTTCATGATCTTGTAGGAGAAATAATAGCGCACGTCCTGCATGCGCGTCAGCAAGTTGACGCTGGCGTTCTCGACGTCGCAGTGGCCTGAAATGCCGCCGACCGTCGCGTCGCATCGGCGAATCCCTGCATCAGCTTCTGCAATGAACCGGGGAAAATAAAGGTGTCGGAGTCCACGCAGACCATGAACTCGCCGCGCGCGATCAGCGTCGCCACGCCCCAGCCGTGGCAAAGGCCGCGGTTACGTTCGAAATCCACCACCACCAGACGGTGGTGGCGCGACTGCGCCGCCAGCATGTGCGTCAGGGTGTCATCCGTGGATCCGTCGTTGACACACACCACCTCCAGCTTGTCAGCCGGATACCCGGCCGAAAAGATACGCTCGATGGTCTGGCGGATCACCGCGCCCTCATTCATGCAGGGCACAAGCACCGTGACCGTCGGCGTGTA
>Ga0116182_1004111_pt1 | contig 13104 bp, 9 predicted proteins | sample AD_UKC077_MetaG_FD_89805 | JGI IMG/M metagenome (GOLD analysis project Ga0116182, IMG submission 89805) | Active sludge microbial communities of municipal wastewater-treating anaerobic digesters from USA - AD_UKC077_MetaG | ecosystem: Engineered > Bioreactor > Anaerobic > Digestate | place: USA...
AACCAGCGGCTCCGGGTCACCAGGGCCGTTGCTGAGGAAGATGCCGTCCGGGTTCATGGCCAGCACCTCTTCCGCCGGGAAGCTGGCCGGCACCACCGTCACGTCGCATCCGGCATCGATCAGGCAGCGCAGGATGTTGTACTTGATGCCAAAGTCGTAGGCCACAACCTTGTACTTCAGGCTGGCCGGATCCACCTGGGGATAGCCACCTTCCAGATCCCACACACCTTCGGTCCAGTGGTACGGCTTCTGACAGCTGACACCGCTGGCCAGGTCCAGACCGGCCATGCTCGGTAGTGCCCTGGCCTTGGCCACCAGGCTGGCATGGTCAAGATCAACCGTGGAAATGATGCCGTTCTGGGCGCCTTTGTCACGCAGGTGTCGGGTCAGGGCGCGCGTATCGATCCCCTGTATGCCGACCACACCGTTCTCCTTCAGGTAGCTGTCCAGACTTCTGGTGGCGCGCCAGTTGGAGTAACAGTCCTGATACTCCTTGACGATAAAGCCGGAGAGAAACAGGCCGCGGCTTTCGATGTCCTCAGGATTGATGCCGGTATTGCCGATCTGGGTGTAGGTCATGGTGACCATCTGCCCCTTGTAGGACGGATCGGTCAACACCTCCTGGTAGCCAGTCATGGCGGTATTGAACACCACTTCACCGGTTGCTTCACCGCTTGCCCCGAATGACCTACCCCCGAATATGCGCCCGTCGGCAAGCGCCAGAATTGCTTTCATAATTTATTGCTCCATAATGATGTTATTGTTTGCTTAAACCGTTACAACACGCCCGTTGAGAATAGTACAGACTGCCGCACCCCGCAGCTCCCAGCCGAGAAAAGGCGTATTCCTGGACTTGCTGACGATACTGTCTGCCTGCACCACCCACTCCTTCTGCGGGTCAATCACCGTGATATCTGCAACACTGCCCGCCTTGAGCGTGCCGCGCCCGATGCCCAGAATTTCTGCCGGCCGGCAGGACATTTTCTCCACAAGCTGGCCGATGGTCAGCACACCTTCCTCCACCAGTTTGAGAGCAAGCGGCAGTGAAGTCTCCAGCCCGATAATGCCGTTCAGCGCCTCGTTGAACTCCACATCCTTCTCATCCAGATGATGCGGGGCATGGTCCGTGGCGATGGCGTCGATGGTGCCATCCTGCAGCCCTTGCTTAATGGCCGCCACATCAGCGGCCTCACGCAGTGGCGGGTTCATCTTGGCGTTGGTATCATAGCCGCGCACAGCATCATCGGTCAGGGTAAAATAATGGGGGGCGGTCTCACAGGTCACCCGGACGCCGCGCGCCTTGGCCTCGGCAATGATCCGTACACTCCCGGCAGTGGAAACATGGGCGATATGGATGGGCGAACCGGTGTACTCCGCAATCATCACTTCACGGGCAGTAGCGATATCCTCGGCAATCCTCGGAATCCCTTTCAGTCCCAGCTCGGTGGAGGTGTAGCCTTCGTTCATCACCCCGGCACCCACCAGCGAAAGCTCCTCAGCGTGACTGATAACCAACATGCCCATGCCGCGGGCATATTCCAGCGCGCGCCGCATCAACTCCGCATTGACAACCGGCTTGCCGTCATCGGAAACCGCCACGCAGCCGGCCTCTTTCAATTCCCCCATCTCGGCCAGGCGCTCGCCAGCCGCACCGGCGGTAATGGAACCAACCGGATAGACATTACAGAAACCGGCCTCCTTGGCCTTGTCGATGATATAGCCGGCCACGGCCTTGTTGTCGATCACCGGTTTTGTATTGGGCATACAGGCCACCGAGGTAAATCCGCCGGCTGCCGCCGCCCTGGTGCCGCTAACGATATCCTCTTTATATTCCAGCCCGGGGTCGCGCAGATGCACATGCATATCCACCAGGCCAGGCACCACATATTTTCCGGAGGCATCGACTATCTCCGCACCGGCCGGCGCTTTCAGGGACTTGCCGATCTGCTTGACCAGACCGTCTTCCACCAGCAGATCAAGCGTATCATCCAGCCCCTGGGTCGGGTCAATCAGCCTGCCGTTTTTAATCAATAAATTCATGAATCACCTCACGTATAAGTAAGAAAACGTGCCAGAACGTTCAATTTTGTGCAAGGTCAAGGAAGATGAACGTTTTCGCGGAGGCGTAGCCACCCTCACCCAATCCCTCTCCCAAAGGGAGAGGGGAATGAGTACTCTCCCCCTCTGGGGGAGAGATAGAGAGAGGGACTGCTACGCCGCACAAGAGAAACGTGAAATCTGACACTGAGATTGCGCAAAAGTGGGCGTTCCCAATTACTCGAGTTCGCCGCCGCAGACGTGATACAACATCGACATCCTCACCGCCACGCCGTTCTCCACCTGTTTGAGCACATGAGACTGCTGACCGTCAGCCACATAGCTGGACATCTCCACCCCTCGGTTAATCGGACCGGGATGCATCACAATGGCGTTTGGTTTGGCCAGTTTGAGGTTCTCCGGATTGAGTCCGAAATAGCGGGCATACTCGCGGGTACTGGGGATCAGCGTCTTGCCCTGACGTTCCTGCTGGATACGCAGCATGATGACCACATCGGCATCCTGCACCGCCTCTTCAATGAGCCGCAGACCGTCACATTACCCAGCCGCTCCACACAGGGGGGCATCATGGTCGGCGGACCGGCCAGATACACATGTGATCCCATCCTGGTCAGGCCGTAAATATCGGAACGGGCCACGCGGCTGTGGGTAATATCCCCCACAATGGCCACCTTGAGCCCATCCAGGCGGCCAAAGCTGTCCTTGATGGTCAGCAGATCCAGAAGCCCCTGGGAAGGATGCTCGTGGGCGCCGTCACCGGCATTGACCACCGAGCAGCTGACCTTTTTGGACAGGTATTCATGGGCACCGGATACCGCATGGCGCATGACGATGATATCCGGCTTCATGGCCAGCAGATTCAAAGCGGTATCGGCCAGGGTTTCACCCTTGGTGGCCGAGCTGGTGGAGGGCGAGATATTGATGGTATCCGCCGAAAGCCTTTTGGCAGCGATCTCGAACGATGTGCGCGTGCGGGTCGAAGCCTCGTAAAACAGATTGATTATCGTCTTGCCGCGCAGGGTTGGCACCTTCTTGATTTCGCGGCTGTTTATATCGCGCATGCCCTCCGCCGTGGAGAGCAGAAGCTCTATCTCCTCATTGGTGAGATGTTGCAAACCAATTATATCCTTATGCCTGAAACTGGACATGATTCCTCCGCCTATTTCTGCAAAATGACTTCCGTGGCCTTGTTGGCCTCGTCAAAAAACACCTTCACCTTTTCTTTGAGACTGGTCGGCACGTTGCGTCCGACAAAGTCGGCGCGGATAGGCAGTTCACGGTGTCCGCGGTCAATCAGCACAGCCAGCTGGATGCATTGGGGGCGCCCATGATCCATCAGCGCATCCATGGCGGCCCTGATGGTGCGCCCAGTGAACAGCACGTCGTCAACCAGCACCACCTTCTTGCCTTCCAGAGAAAAGGGGATGGCGGTCTTGCCCACCTTCTGGTGCGGAGCCATGCTGCTGACGTCGTCACGGTAAAGGGTGACGTCGATCGTCCCCACCGGCACCTTGGCCGACTCGATCTGTTCAATGCTTGCAGATAGCTCAACCGCCAGATGGGCGCCACCGGTGCGGATACCGATCAGCACCAGCCCGTCCACCCCTTTGTTGCGTTCAAGCATTTCATGTGAAATCCTGGTCAGGGAGCGCCTGACCCCCGCAGTATCCAGAATTACCGTCTTTTCGTCCGCCATAACTCATTTTCCTCCGGGCACAAAAAAAGAGCCTTGCCACAAAATGTGGAAAGGCTCTTTGATATGTTTGAAAGATGAATCGTCATTTGTGACACCTTTGCTAGCCTCTCGGACTAAATTAAAAGGTAGATTAATTTTTGAAACAATAGCACCACCACCATCCCAGGTCAAGCATGATTCTCCTGCCATTCAAGTCCTCAGTTTAAATATTCAAACTGCCCGTATAGACAAGCGATAAAGTAGTTCTAAGCTTGATTTCATAACACCTTTTTATCAACTGCCCATCAAAATCAATATTCAAAGGGGAATGGTCGTGTCAAGTCACGACAACAAACTGGGCTTCGGCACAAAGATTCTTATCATGGTGCTTGTCAGCAGCATCGGCCTGGCCATCATCACCAACGCCATTGCGTTGAAACTGTATGTCGGCTCGTACCACAGTTTCATCGAACTTTACAAGAAGTCCCTTTACAGCGATTTTGACAGCCAGGCAAAAACGCAGGTGGAAACTGCCACCAGCATGCTGCAGCGCATCCATGACCGCCACCAGAAAGGCGAAATCAGCCTGGAAGAGGCCAAAAAAACTCGGGGCTGACCTGCTTAGGGAGCTGTGCTATGCCGGCAAGGACGGCTATTTCTGGGCTTACACCACCGACGGCGTAAATGTGGTGCTGCTGGGCGGCCCGGCCGAAGGCAAGAGCAGGATCAACCTGGAGGACAAGAAGGGCAAGAAACTGATCAAGGAAATCATCGAGAAAGGCATGCAGCCAGGCGGCGGTTTCACTAATTACTGGTTCCCCAAGGCCGGGCAGACCGAACCTTCGCCCAAACGCGGCTATTCCCTGCTGTTCAAGCCATTCGGCTGGGTGGTCGGCACCGGCAATTATGTGGACGATCTGGATGCCATGGTTAAAAAGGCAGCCAACGACAGCATGAAAACCCTCAAAAACGGCATCTACATGATGATCGGAGCGACCATTGCACTGATTGTGCTGATATCGGGCATCTCGATTGTTGTCACCAAAAAGTTGCTCAGTCACATCGGCGCCGAACCGGAGCACCTGGGTGAAATCGCCAAACAGGTGGCCGGCGGCGACCTGACCTACCACTTTGAAGCGAACAAAGGCGGCGTATACGAATCCATGCGCCAGATGGTCGTACAGCTGAGGGATGTCATGGACCGGGTCAGCAAAAGCTCGGACAGTGTTGCCTCGGCATCGGTAGAACTGAACAGCAACGCCGACCATATGGCCAGCTCATCCAACCAGGTGGTCAGTCAGGCCAGCACCGTGGCAACCGCCAGCGAAGAGATGTCCGCCACCAGCATGGATATCGCCAGCAACTGCCACCGCGCCGCGGAAAGTTCCGGACAGGCCAGTAAAACCGCCCACACCGGCGCCGAGATTGTCAAAAAGACCGTGGACGGCATGACCCGCATTGCCGAAAAGGTGCGCAGTTCCGCGTCGGTTGTGGAACAGCTGGGCACCCGCTCCGACCAGATCGGTGAGATTGTGGCCACCATTGAAGATATCGCCGACCAAACCAACCTGCTGGCGTTGAATGCCGCCATCGAGGCCGCCCGCGCCGGTGAGCAGGGACGCGGTTTTGCCGTGGTGGCCGATGAAGTCCGGGCACTGGCCGAAAGGACATCCAAGGCCACCCGCGAGATCGGCGAGATGATCAAGAACATCCAGACCGAAACCCGGCTGGCGGTAACATCAATGGAAGAAGGGGTCAGCGAGGTGGAACAGGGCACCACCGAAGCATCCAGATCCGGTCAGGCCCTGGAGGAAATTCTGGAAAAGATCAACGAGGTCACCGCCCAGATCAGCCAGATTGCTACAGCTGCCGAAGAGCAAACCGCCACGACGCGCGAGATATCCAACAACATCCAGCAGATATCTGATGTTGTCGATATGAGCGCCAAGGGGGCCCTGGACATTTCGAAGGCCGCCTCCAGCCTTTCGCACCTATCCGTGGATCTGCAGGATCTGGTCAAGCGGTTCAAGGTGTGAGTAGAGACCCCTAAACACACATTCCTCGGTCATGCCCCCCCTTGAACGGGTGGTCATGACCGACTCAATTGCGAGGCACATTCCGAAAAAATACAATCATAACAAGAACAATCTCACAATCCTGCTGGATAATGTCGCCAACGCACAACCCAGCACTCCAAGCATGCAAGATAATTGCAATCAGTTACACCGTTATGCTAAACCTTTCCACCTATGAAAAAACTCAATCCCCAGCAGCAGCAAGCGGTCAACCACACCGAAGGCGCTTTGCTGATTCTGGCCGGCGCCGGTTCCGGCAAGACCCAGGTCATCACCACCCGCATCGCCCATCTGATCAAAGACAAGCGCGTTCCGGCAGAGAATATCCTGGCCGTGACCTTCACCAACAAGGCCGCCAAAGAGATGAAGGAGCGGGTCACGTCCATGACCGCTAAGCTCTCGGAGGGGATTGTCGTCTCCACCTTCCACTCACTGGGCGTGCGCATCCTGCGCCGCGATATCCGGGCGCTGGGCTTCAAACCCAACTTTTCCATCTACTCGTCTTCAGACCAGGCCGGCGTGGTGCGACAGGCCATGCGCGAACGCGACATCGATCCAAAGCAGTGCGACCCGGATTCGATCCTGTGGCGCATCTCCGGCGCTAAAAACAGGCTGATCGGCCCGGCAGAGTTCAAGCCCACCAGCAACGACCGGCTGGAACTGGCCACCGCTGCCGTTTATCCCCGCTACCAGGAACTGCTCAAGGGCTATAACGCCATTGACTTCGACGACATCATCATGCTCTCGGTACGGCTGCTGCAGTCCACCCCTGCCATACTTGGCCATTGGCAGGAAAGATTCCGCTACATCATGGTGGATGAATACCAGGACACCAACGCCTCCCAATATCTGCTGATCTCGCTTTTGGCGAAAAAACACGGCAACCTCTGCGTGGTCGGCGATGACGACCAGTCCATCTACGGGTGGCGTGGGGCCGAGGTGCAGAACATCCTCAACTTCGAGCACGACTACCATGGCTGCAAGGTGATCAAGCTGGAACAGAACTACCGCTCCACCAGCAACATCCTCAATGCCGCCAACAGCGTAATCAGGAACAACACGGTGCGCAGCGAAAAAGCGCTCTGGTCTGCAAACGGCGATGGCCGCGAGATCGACCTGATCGTTGCTGCGGATGAGGGGCAGGAAGCGGGCATGGTGGTTGAAGGGATGATGATGGAACAGTACCGGGACAAACTGCTCTGGTCGGACATGGCCATCCTGTACCGCTCCAACGCACTAAGCCGGCCATTCGAAGAAAAACTGCGCGCGGAGCGCATCCCCTATGTGGTCATCGGCGGCCAGCAGTTTTATGAACGCAAGGAGGTCAAGGACGCCATCGCCTACCTGAAGGTGATCGACAACCCCCATGACGAAGCCTCGCTGCTGCGCATCATCAACTTTCCCCGCCGGGGCATCGGCGACGGCACGCTGGTTCAACTCAACCAATGGTCCATGGAACACAACATCCCGCTCTTCGAAGCCCTGGGCAGGGTCAGGGAGATCAGCGGCATCTCCGAATCATCAAAAAAGGCGGTCAGCGCCTTCCACTCCATGATGGGCGAGATCATTGCAGGATTCAGCCGGCACGACATGGGCGCCCAGGTCAACCGGCTCTTCAACCGGCTGCGCATCGAGGACGAACTCTACCGCACACTGAACGATGCTGCCCAGGCCCGCAAACGCATCGAGAACATCGAACAGGTGGTCAACTCGCTGGCCGTCTATGAGGAACAGAACCGGCACGGCTCCCTGTCCGGATTCCTGGAGCGCATTTCGCTGATGGATGATGACCGCCCAAGCGATGACAACAAGGAGCACGGCAAGAATGCCGTCACACTGATGTCGCTGCACTCCAGCAAGGGGCTGGAATTCGAACACGTCTATCTGGTCGGCATGGAAGAGGACATCCTGCCCCACCGCCGCTCCATCGAGGAAGACCCGACCGTGGCTGAAGAACGCCGCCTCTGCTATGTGGGCATCACCCGGGCCAGAAGGCACCTGACCATCTCGCGCTGCCTGACCCGCAAAAAGTACGGCGTTACAGAGGAGCGCCTGCCCAGCAGGTTTTTGAGTGAAATCCCGGAGCACCTGCTTTCGGCCCCGCTCGAAGGCTGTCCGACAGGACAAGACGGCACCGCAGATATGGCGGCAGACTTTTTTGCCCGCATGCTTGGCGATTGACCGGCTTAAGGTATAATTCCTGAGTCCGTAACGTCGGCATTACAAATCCTTTGCATTCAAGCTTCAATACATATAATTTTGCGTATAAATTTCTGTTCCACGCCAGTTTACCAGACGAGGGGGACACATGAGCACACCGGACCGCATCACCGCAACCGACACCAAACCCACCCACAACGATCTGCAGCGATCATTTCTGCGCCATCTGCATTACACCACCGTCAAGGACAAATTCTCGGCCACCAAGGCCGACCTGTACCTGGCGCTGTCCTATGCCGTGCGCGACATGCTGGCCGAGCGCTGGCTGGACACCCAGCAGTCCTATTACCGAAACGACTCCAAACGGGTTTACTACATCTCCATGGAATTCCTGATGGGACGCACCCTGGGCAACAGCATGGTCAATCTGGGGCTGATGGAGGAATGGCAAAGCGCCCTCAAGGAGATGGGGGTGGACATTGATGAACTGCAGGATGCCGAGTGGGACGCCGGATTGGGCAATGGCGGCCTGGGACGTCTGGCAGCCTGCTTTCTAGACTCCATGGCCACCATGTCGCTGCCCGCTTACGGTTACGGCATCCGTTATGAATACGGCATGTTCTACCAGAGCATTGTGGACGGCAGCCAGCACGAATCGCCGGACAACTGGCTGCGCTACGGCAACCCCTGGGAGTTCAGCCGCCAGGAGCATCTGCACAAGGTCCGCTACCAGGGACACGTGGTCGAATACATCGGCGAACGCGGTGAAAAGTGTTATTCCTGGGTGGATACCGCCGACGTCATGGCCATGGCCTATGATGTCCCCATTCCGGGCTACGGCAACCAGACGGTCAACACCATGCGCCTTTGGACCGCCAAATCCTCCCGCGATTTCGAGCTGATGTCCTTCAACCAGGGCAACTACGTGGGCGCCGTTGAATCCAAGATGAAGACCGAGAACATCTCCAAGGTACTCTATCCGGCCGACCACATGCTGGAAGGCAAGGAGCTGCGACTGCGCCAGGAATACTTCCTCTCCTCGGCCACGGTCCAGGACATCTTCTACCGCTTTGCCAAGCACCATGACGACTACAGCAAACTGCCGGAAGAGGTCGCCATCCAGTTGAACGACACCCACCCCACCCTGGCCATCCCGGAACTGATGCGCATCCTGCTGGATGACAAGCGGATGGCCTGGAATGACGCCTGGGAAACATCCCGGCAGGTCTTTGCCTATACCAACCACACCATCCTGCCGGAAGCCTTGGAAAAATGGCCGGTCAGGATGATGGAAACCATCCTGCCGCGACACCTGGTCATCATCTACCAGATCAACGAATACTTCCTCAAAGAGGTGGCAGCCCGTTTCCCAGGCGACACGGACAGATTCCGGCGCATGTCGATCGTCAGCGAAGACGGCGAAAGGCATATCCGCATGGCCTATCTGGCCATCATCGGCAGCCATTCGGTCAACGGCGTCTCGGCGCTGCACAGCGAGATACTCAAAAACGACCTGTTCCGCGACTTTTACGAACTGTGGCCGGAAAAATTCAACAACAAGACCAACGGCATCACCCAGCGGCGCTGGCTCAAATATGCCAACCGCTGGCTGTCCGATCTGATCTCCTCCAACATCGGCGACGGCTGGGTAACCAGACTGGACGAACTGAAGAACCTGAGGCCGCTGGCCGATGACCGCCAGTTCCAGCAGCAGTGGCTCGAGGTCAAACATGCCAACAAGCACCGTCTGGCCGAGCACATATTCAAGCTGACCGGTGTGGAGGTGTCGCCCGACAGCATGTTCGACTGCCAGACCAAGCGCATCCACGAATACAAGCGCCAGTTATTGAACGTGCTGCATGTGATCACGCGCTACAACCGCCTCAAGGCCAATCCGTCCGCCCACATGGCGCCGCGCACGGTCATCTTCAGCGGCAAGGCGGCGCCTTCATACTACATGGCCAAGCTGATTATCCGCCTGATCAACGCCGTGGCTTCGCTGATCAACAACGACCCGGCCGTAAAACAGATGCTCAAGGTCGTATTCCTGCCCAATTACAGCGTATCGCTGGCCGAGATGATCTTTCCGGCCGCCGACCTGTCCGAGCAGATCTCCACCGCCGGCACCGAGGCCTCCGGCACCGGCAACATGAAATACGCCCTGAACGGCGCCCTGACCATCGGCACGCTGGACGGCGCCAACATCGAGATCATGGAAGAGGTGGGCCGGGAGAACATCTTCATCTTCGGCATGAACGCCGAGCAGGTCTCCAGCCTGAAACACGCCGGCTACCAGCCCAGGGACTACTATTACCGCAACCCCGAACTGAAGCAGGCCATCGACATGATCAACAACGGCACCTTCGCCCCCGGTGACCCGGACCTGTTCAGACCGATCATCGACACCCTGATGAACAACGACAACTACATGCTGTTGGCCGACTACGCCTCCTATATCGAATGTCAGGAAGAGGTGGACCGGCTCTACCTGCAGCCGTATGAATGGACCCGCAAGTCGATCCTTAACTCGGCCGGCATGGGCAAATTTTCCAGCGACCGCACCATCGCCGAATATGCCCGCGAGATATGGGATGTGAAACCAGTGCAGGTAGAACACCACATACAGCACACCCCATGAAAGGTCGTCCCATGCAAGCACCCGGCCTTTGGGACGCACCCACCGGAGATTCACATAACAGCCCCTCGCCCCAGGCACCGCTGGCCGAGCGCATGCGCCCGCGCACGCTGGCCGAATTCACCGGACAGGAGCACCTGCTGGCACAGGGGCGCATCCTGGAGCGGATGATCGCCAATGACAACCTCTCTTCACTGATCTTCTGGGGGCCGCCCGGCTGTGGAAAAACCACCCTGGCCCACGTGATTGCCAATGAAACCCGGTCGCACTTCATCTTCTTTTCGGCCATCCTGTCCGGCATCAAGGAAATCCGCGAGATCTTCAAGGAAGCGGAAGGCTTTGCCGCACACGGCCAGCGCACCATCCTGTTTGTAGATGAAATCCACCGTTTCAACAAATCGCAGCAGGATGCCTTCCTCCCTTACGTGGAAAAAGGCGTGGTCACCATCATCGGCGCCACCACCGAAAACCCCTCCTTTGAAGTCATCGCCCCCCTGCTCTCCCGCTGCCGGGTACTGACCCTCAACCAGCTGGATACCGCCACCATCAAGTCACTGCTGCGCAATGCCCTGCAAGACCAAGAGCGCGGCCTGGGCAAACTGGGACTGGATGCCGACGATGATGCGCTGGAGTTTCTGGCCGAGCATTGCGGCGGCGATGCCCGCATCGCCCTCAACACGCTGGAAGTGGCGGCAGGACTGCTTGAGGCGGGGACTGGGGACAGGGGACCGGGCACTGGGGACGCGGAATCGTGGGCCGTGGACCGGGGACCGGGGACCGTTAAAAACAGAAAGGCGAAGAACGGGGACCGCAATGAAACGGACAACGGTCACGGTCAACCGACACGAAGCATCTCGATCACCCTGGAGACCGTGCAGGAAGCTCTGCAGAAAAAGGCACTGCTCTACGACAAGGGGGGCGAAGAACACTACAACGTCATCTCCGCCTTCATCAAGTCCATGCGCGCCAGCAACCCGGACGCGGCCTTGTACTGGCTGGCCCGCATGATCGAGGCCGGTGAAGACCCCATGTTCATCCTGCGCCGCATGATTATCCTGGCCTCCGAGGATATCGGTAACGCCGACCCGCGCGCCTTGCAGATCGTTGTATCGGCCATGCAGGCCTTCCAGATGGTCGGCATGCCCGAAGGGCGCATCATCATGGGGCAGGCGGTCACCTACCTGGCCACCGCCCCAAAATCAAACGCCTCCTACATGGGCATCAACGAAGCGCTGGCCGAGGTGCGCAAAAGCGGCGCCCTGCCGGTGCCGATGCACATCCGCAACGCCCCCACAAAGCTGATGAAGGAACTGGGCTACAATAAAGGATACCAGTACGACCACGACACGGAAAAGGGGTTCTCCGGGCAGGAGTGCCTGCCGGAAAAACTGGCGGGACGGAAGTTTTATGAGCCTAAGGGACATGGGTACGAAAAGAATATCCTGGAACGGATGGAGTGGCTGAAAAAGACGAAAAAGTAGGTTATCTGTACTACGCAAAACAATAGATTTATTAGCCAGTTAAACCACATATTCCGGCCAACATTCCAAAATGGGAGGATGGCCTGGGTTAGTGATTAACAAGTTGTAAGACTTAACAAGAAAACCCACGAGGAAAAACAAATGCCCAGCAAGAAAACAAAGGTGTTTTTGGACGCTAACGTCGTTATTCAAACAGGAAAGCCTCCAGGCGGACCAATTATGGAGCGCGTTGCTGATCTCGTTAATGCAGGGTTTATTAGCGTTCTTACGACAGATCTCACGGTTTGTGAAGTTACGAAAAAGCACACTGAAAATGACTATGAAGTTATCAAGGAAGCAGGCCGCCCACACTTCAGAAAACTTGCGAAAGAGCACCTTCAGAGCACTCTCCCCGAAATAAATAAGTCGGCCCTCAAGGAAACAATTTCAAAAAAATATTCCGATCAGGTCATCAAAATGTTTAATGATCTCGATTCGAAGTATCTTTCCATCGATAATGTAAAACCATCCACTGTATTTGCAGACTACTCCAACGGAAATGGCTTTTTTACTGGAGAAGGGAAGAAGGACCAGTTTCCTGACGCCTTCATATTCGAATGCTTGAAGGCTGAAGCTTCAAAAGAAACACCGGTCTTCATTGTTTCCAATGATGATGATTTCAAAAATCCAGTAAAGAGTATAAATCACATATCTTTACTCAAGAGTATTCCTGACCTGTTTAAAGAGCTTGGTCTGCAAGTAGAGGCGCCAAGTGTCGAGCAGTACCTTGAGGAGAACAATAAAGTATTAATTGAATTGTTTGACAATGAACTAACCGATTGGGGCCTGCAAGTATCAGATATCGAAGATGCTGAAATAGAAGAAAGCACTGTAACAAACATAGAATTATCTAACATCATCAGCTGCGTATTCCGATGAATCCGACCGAAGTTCCGTGCTGAAGGCGACCACGATTCCGGCGTGAAGCCGACCGCAATTCCGTTGATGGCGACCGCCCTGTTTAAGCAGTCATGAGGTAAG
>Ga0116182_1004135_pt1 | contig 13047 bp, 12 predicted proteins | sample AD_UKC077_MetaG_FD_89805 | JGI IMG/M metagenome (GOLD analysis project Ga0116182, IMG submission 89805) | Active sludge microbial communities of municipal wastewater-treating anaerobic digesters from USA - AD_UKC077_MetaG | ecosystem: Engineered > Bioreactor > Anaerobic > Digestate | place: USA...
ATTGGTCAAAAAGCTTCAACCATCGCTAACGTAGTGCGTAAGCTTGAAGAAAATGGTGCATTGGCTTACACCATTGTAGTGGCTGCCGCAGCTTCTGATTCTGCAGCTTTACAATTCTTGGCGCCGTATGCTGGTTGCACGATGGGTGAATATTTCCGTGACCGTGGTGAAGATGCATTGATTGTTTATGATGATTTGACCAAGCAAGCGATTGCTTACCGTCAAATTTCATTGCTATTACGCCGTCCACCAGGCCGTGAAGCGTACCCAGGTGATGTGTTCTACATCCACTCACGCTTGCTAGAGCGTGCAGCTCGCGTGAATGAAGAGTATGTAGAGAAATTTACAGAAGGTAAAGTTAAAGGTAAAACAGGTTCATTGACTGCATTGCCAGTGATTGAAACTGCGGCGGGTGACGTTTCTGCATTCGTTCCAACGAACGTAATTTCTATTACCGATGGTCAAATCTTCTTGGAAACGGATTTGTTCAATGCGGGTATCCGTCCTGCGATCAACGCTGGTATTTCCGTGTCTCGCGTAGGTGGTGCAGCGCAAACTAAAGTGATTAAGAAATTGGGTGGCGGTGTACGTTTAGCACTAGCACAATACCGTGAATTGGCTGCGTTTGCGCAGTTTGCTTCTGATTTGGATGAGGCAACCCGTAAACAGTTGGATCGTGGTCGTATGTTTACTGAGTTGATGAAACAAGCACAATATGCGCCTTTAAGCGTATCAAACATGGCCATTACATTGTTTGCAGCGAACAAAGGCTATTTTGATGATGTGCCAACAAACAAAGTCTTAGCTTTTGAAGGCAAATTGCATGGTTTTATCGCTTCAAAATACAAAGCCGTAGCTGATGCGATTGAAACAAGTAAAGATTTAAGCGCAGATAACGAAAAAGCATTAGAAGCTGCAATTAAAGACTTTAAAGCAACTACAGCTTACTAATTCTGACTATTAAGACAATACTGTTTAGGAAAACATATGGCTGGTAGTAAAGAAATTAGAACCAAGATCAAAAGTGTTGAAAATACACGTAAGATCACCAAGGCGATGGAAATGGTGGCCGCTTCTAAAATGCGTAAAGCGCAAGATAGAATGCGTGCGAGCCGTCCGTATGCTGAAAAAATTCGTAACGTAGCGGCCCACTTATCTCTGGCGCATTCTGAATATAAGCATCCTTTCTTAGTAAAGCGTGAAGATGTTAAGAATGTCGGCATTATTGTCGTCAGTTCTGACAAAGGCCTTTGCGGCGGTTTAAATACCAATGTGTTGCGCTTAACAGTAAATCAGATGAAAAGCTGGGAAGCTGAAGGTAAGAAATTGTCAGTAAGCGCGATTGGTAATAAAGGCTACAGTTTTATGAACCGTGTGGGTGCGAATGTGCAATCACACATCACGGGTTTAGGTGACGTACCGCACTTGGAAACGCTGATTGGGACAATAAAGGTCATGCTTGATGCTTATACCTCGGGTCAGATAGACCAGTTGTATATTTGCTATACAAAATTTATTAACACGATGAAGCAAGAGCCAGTCATTGAGCAGTTACTGCCGCTTACTAGTGAGCGTTTAGGTGTAGAAGTAGCTGCTGAAAAAGTTGAGGCATTAACGACCAGCGGTGTGGTGAAGAGCGCATTGCAAATTGGCGCGGCAAAAGGTCATTGGGATTATATTTATGAGCCTGAGGCAAAACCCGTGATTGACCAACTGATGGTACGCTATATTGAATCCTTGGTCTATAACGCGGTATCAGAAAATATGGCATCAGAGCAATCATCACGGATGGTCGCCATGAAATCTGCCTCTGATAATGCTAAAAATGTTATCGGTGAGCTTAAATTGGTTTATAACAAAGCACGTCAAGCGGCAATTACAAAAGAAATCTCCGAAATTGTTGGTGGCGCAGCTGCGGTATCGTAGTTCGCAACTTAATAAAGTATTTAATTAAATCTGACTAAAAGAAGTTAGGAATAGAAAATGGCAAATGCAAATCAAGTAAAAATCGGTAAAGTAGTGCAATGTATTGGTGCGGTAGTTGACGTTGAGTTTCCTCGTGACCAAATGCCTAAAGTTTTTGAGGCATTGATTATTGACGATGCATCAAGCCAAGCGGAAGCTGGTTTGACTTTAGAAGTGCAACAACAATTAGGTGACGGTATTGTTCGTACCATTGCGATGGGTTCATCTGATGGCCTTGCACGTGGTACAGCGTTTAAATCAACTGGTAACCAAATTACTGTGCCAGTTGGTACAGGCACACTAGGCCGTATTATGGACGTATTGGGCCGCCCAATTGATGAGGCCGGCCCAATTGATTCAGACGAGCGCCGTTCTATCCACCAAAAGGCACCAAGCTTTGAAGAGTTATCACCCTCAGTTGACTTGCTAGAAACTGGCATCAAGGTGATTGACTTGGTTTGCCCATTTGCTAAAGGTGGTAAAGTGGGTCTGTTCGGTGGTGCTGGTGTGGGTAAAACAGTGAACATGCTTGAATTGATTAACAACATTGCTAAACAACACTCAGGTTTATCAGTGTTTGCAGGTGTGGGTGAACGTACGCGTGAAGGTAACGACTTCTACCATGAAATGGCTGAGGCTGGCGTTATTAAACTAGATGACATGAAAGAGTCAAAAGTGGCGATGGTGTTCGGTCAAATGAACGAACCACCAGGCAACCGTCTACGTGTAGCGTTGTCAGGCTTAACCATGGCGGAAAAATTCCGTGACGAAGGCCGTGATGTATTGTTCTTCGTGGACAATATCTATCGCTACACATTGGCCGGTACTGAAGTATCTGCGTTGTTAGGTCGTATGCCTTCAGCGGTAGGTTACCAACCTACACTAGCGGATGAAATGGGCCGTTTACAAGAACGTATAACCTCAACAAAAACAGGTTCTATTACTTCTATCCAAGCGGTTTACGTGCCTGCCGATGACTTGACTGACCCGTCCCCTGCGACAACATTCCAACATTTGGACTCAACAGTTGTGTTGTCACGTGACATTGCGTCTCTAGGTATCTACCCAGCGGTTGATCCACTTGATTCAACTTCACGTCAATTAGACCCATTAGTGGTTGGTGAAGAGCATTACAATGTTGCACGTTCAGTTCAACAAACATTACAACGTTATAAAGAACTACGCGACATTATTGCTATTTTGGGTATGGACGAGTTGTCACCAGAAGATAAGTTAGCTGTTGGCCGTGCACGTAAAATCCAACGTTTCTTATCACAACCATTCCACGTAGCGGAAGTGTTTACAGGTGCGCCTGGTAAATACGTGCCATTGAAAGAAACAATCAAGGGCTTTAAAGCGATTGTTGCTGGTGAATATGATCACTTGCCAGAGCAAGCCTTCTACATGGTCGGCGGTATTGAAGAAGCTGTTGAGAAAGCCAAAACACTTAACTAATTTCTATTGTTAGTTATTGGTTAAATGTTTAAGGAAAAATTATGGCGAATACTGTTCATATTGATGTGGTGAGTGCAGAGGCAAGCATATTCTCAGGCGAAGCTGAATTTGTTGTGGCCCCTGCAAGCGGTGGTGAAGTGGGTTTATACCCTAATCACGCGCCGTTAGTGACAACTATCAAGCCAGGTGCCTTGCGCATCAAGCAAGCGAATGAAGCTCAAGAAACGCTCATCTTTATCTCGGGCGGATTACTGGAAGTGCAGCCTGGCATAATCACGGTACTGGCTGATACCGCAGTACGTGGACATGATTTGGACGAAGCAAAAGCGATTGCTGCGAAAGAGGCGGCGGAAGAAGCACTTAAAAATAGAACTTCAGATATCGACTATGCCTCTGCCCAAGCTGAGCTATCAGAGGCGCTTGCGCAAATTCAAACGATCGAACGCCTGCGCAAAAGCACACACTAATATCACGAATATTAGTGCAATTGCGACAATACTAAAAAGGCAGCCTAGGTTGCCTTTTTTGTTATACTTAAGCCAACAATATACTTCAGTTATCAATTCAATATGAGTCAATTAAATATCGTTATACTTGCCGCTGGTAAAGGCACGCGTATGCATTCAAGCCTGCCAAAAGTACTGCATGAAGTTGGAGCAAAGCCAATATTAGGCCATGTGATTGACTGCGCTAAAGCACTTAACCCAGATAAAGTGATTGTGGTGTATGGCTTTGGTGGAGAAATCGTCAAGAATGCCTTTTCACAAGAAAATATTACCTGGGTGAATCAGGCGGAGCAGCTAGGAACGGGCCATGCGGTGCAGCAGGCGGTTCCATACCTAGAGGATAATGCTAAAACGCTTATTTTGTTAGGTGACGTGCCACTGGTAGATGTTGAGTCCTGCAAAAAATTGGTCGCACAATCTACTCATCAATTAGTGATTCAATCATTCAATAAAGCCGACCCAACAGGTTACGGTAGAATAGTCCGTTCACCTGAAGGGCAAGTCAATGCAATCGTAGAACATAAAGATGCAACGGATGCGCAGCGCAACATACTAGAAGTAAACACGGGCATTATGGCGATGCCTAACAAATATTTGAAAAAATGGCTGTCACGACTCACCAACAATAATGCTCAGGGTGAATACTATTTAACCGATATCGTATCGCTGGCAGCTGCAGAAGGTGTCTCAGTGAGCGCTGAAATCATCAAAGATGAGTGGTCGGTTACGGGCATAAACTCAAAAGCGGATTTGGTACAAATTGAGCGTGTCTATCAAACTAGAGTCGCCCAGAAATTACTACAACAGGGCGTTACGCTTAAAGACGCATCAAGATTAGATGTTCGTGGCAATCTGACCTGTGGTCGTGATGTGGAAATTGATGTCAACTGTGTGTTCGAAGGCAACGTAACATTAGGTAATTTTGTCAAAATAGCGGCTAATTGCGTCATTAAAAATGCTGTGATTGCAGATGGAACCAAGATTGCAGCATTTACGCACATTGATGATACCGAAATTGGCCAAAATAGCCGTATCGGGCCATTTGCACGATTGCGCCCAGGTACTACACTAGCAGCAGATACGCATATTGGCAACTTTGTTGAGTTGAAAAATGCGCAAGTAGATATTGGTAGCAAAGTGAATCATTTGAGTTATATTGGTGACACAACAATAGGCAAGAATGTGAATGTAGGTGCTGGCACAATTACATGTAATTATGATGGGGCCAATAAGTTTAAAACGGTCATTGAGGATGGCGCTTTTATCGGTTCAGATAGCCAATTAGTGGCACCTGTGACCATCGGTAAAAATGCGACGATTGCGGCTGGCTCAACCATCACAAAAGATGCGCCTGCAGGTGCACTAACGTTATGCCGTGCAAGAGAACAAAAATCGATTGTGGGTTGGCAACGGCCTGTAAAAATTAAAAAGTAAGAAAGCTTTCATCTATGTGTGGAATAGTCGGCGCAGTTGCCAATAGAAACGTCGTTTCAACCCTAATAGAGGGTTTAAGCCGGTTAGAGTATCGCGGCTATGACTCTGCAGGCGTTGCTGTGTTAAGCAGTGGTGCAATAGAGCGCGTGCGCGCAGTGGGTCGTGTATCGAACATGACTGAAAAAGCCAATGCTGTACATTTAAGTGGGCAGGTCGGCATTGGCCATACGCGCTGGGCTACACACGGTGGCGTTACAGAAAGCAATGCTCATCCGCATGTTTCAAAAGGTGAAATCGCGGTTGTCCATAACGGCATCATTGAAAACCATGATGAACAGCGCACGCGCTTAAAGGCACTTGGGTACGACTTTACTTCGCAAACAGACACCGAAGTGATTGCTCACTTAATTCATTATTATCATGCGCAAGGTTCAAATTTGCTAGCCGCAACAAAAAATGCGGTAGCAGAACTCACCGGTGCATTTGCCATCAGCGTGATTTCAACCAAAGAGCCAGATCACATGGTAACCGCACGCTTAGGTTGCCCGCTTTTAATTGGCTTAGGGGAAGGTGAAAACTTTATTGCCTCTGATGTATCTGCGGTGCTGTCGGTGACGCGTAAAGTCATCTATCTTGAAGACGGTGACGTAGCGGACATTCGTCGGGATGGCATTACAATTTTTGATAAACACGATGCCGAAGTTACCCGTAAAATTCATCTGAGTGACGTTTCACTTGCCAGCCTTGAACTTGGCCCTTATGCCCATTTCATGCAAAAAGAAATTCACGAGCAACCACGCGCCCTGACTGACACCATTGAGGCATTGATCGACGATAATAACTTCTCCCCCGCCCTATTTGGTGATAAAGGCGGTGAAGTGTTAAAGCAGGCAGACAGCATTTTAATTTTAGCTGCAGGTACCAGTTATTATGCGGCGCTTATCGCAAAATATTGGCTGGAGAGCATTGCCAAAATACCAACCAATGTTGAAATTGCCTCTGAGTATCGTTATAGAGATTCTGTGCCAAATCCACGTCAATTGATTGTGACAATTTCACAATCTGGCGAAACATTAGATACGATGGAAGCCTTGAAGCACGCAAAATCGTTAGGGCAACATTTAACTTTAGCTATTTGCAATGTGCAAGAAAGCGCCATTCCACGGGCTTCAGAACTTGTGTTCTACACGCGTGCAGGTGCCGAAATTGGCGTGGCTTCTACCAAGGCGTTTACAACGCAATTAGTTGCTTTGTTCACCTTAGCGGCAACGCTTGCAAAACTGCGCGGCTTGCTCAGTGAGGCATTAGAACAAGAGTTTTTGACCGCGCTGCGACAACTGGCTGGCAGCGTGCAACACGCACTTAATCTAGAACCGCAGATACGTGAATGGGCAAAACGCTTTGCTGATAAAGAACATGCATTATTTTTAGGCCGCGGTATTCATTACCCCATTGCCTTAGAGGGCGCGCTTAAACTAAAAGAAATTTCTTATATTCATGCGGAAGCTTACCCTGCCGGTGAGCTAAAACATGGTCCGCTAGCCTTAGTAGACAACAATATGCCCGTAGTCGTGATAGCGCCGAATGACGTTTTGCTCGAAAAAGTAAAATCGAACATGCAAGAAGTGAATGCACGCGGCGGTGAATTGTTTGTATTTGCTGATGCAGACAGCCACTTTACTGAATCAGAAGGCGTGCACGTGATTCGTACACCGCGACATGTAGGCGTACTCTCGCCTATTCTGCATACCATTCCAGTGCAAATGCTCGCCTATCATGCCGCTTTACTTAAAGGCACGGATGTTGATAAGCCAAGAAATTTGGCAAAAAGTGTGACCGTGGAATAGGCCCTAAAAAGCATTTAATATCTTTTGTGGGGGAGTAATATAGTTTAATACTGAGTATTGAAGAATCATACCAAGTAATAAAGTTGCATATTGAAATTGTTACCCTCTAAGACCTCCAGACGTATTTCAGCTTTCAGGCGTTCTTCAGCGTAAATTTTTTAAACGGCGGTTTTCATGGATTGTGATGTACAACCCAGCATTCACAATTGGCATGCTGGTGGCCTTTTAAATGTTTAGCAGTCGATTGTCAGGCCCAGTCCTTAGGCAGGTCGGCTCATGGCAAGAGTTCCAACAAGCCAACATCGCGGTAAAACGGTTAGGCGATTTAATGGATGCGCCCACCGAGCCTATTCACTTATCCCTAGCCGTAGCAATAGCCAACAAGCAGGGCAACTACGCTTTGAAGGCATCAGCTTCAGATATAGTGAACATCACCCTTGGCTGTATAAAAACCTAAGCCTCACCATTAAGCCCAATAAATGCACGGTCATCATGGGTCCTAGTGGTTGTGGTAAAAGCACCTTAACTAAACTCCTACTCGGCTTTGTACAACCCCAAGAAGGCAGCATTCAACTGGATTGCAGAGACATCCGTCACGTATCCGCCAATGAAATCAGACAACCCAGCATTCTCATCTTTGATGAAGCAGCCGGTAGCTTGGATGCCCACACCGCTTAGCAGTTTGCACACTCCATTAATTTGCTTAAAGGTAAGGTGACGATACTGTTTATCACGCATCAGACTCCTAAGGGATTGCAGGTGGATGAGGCGGTGTTGTTGGGTAAGGAAAGTGTAACAAATCAGGTCAACAATGAGGGAGTGGCAGCGTGAAGTTTATATATGATATGTTGGGTTATGCTTTGCTAACCCAATCGCGGGAAAGTGGGGTGACAATAAGGCATCAGCCACATTGCGCCAAACCATGTCATTTACTTAAAATTGCGGTGCAATACGCTACGCTAATTAGCACCCTACGGGGATTGCAGGCTACGCTGGCTGAATCAGTTTTATCGATTGACTAAATCCCCAACACTTTCAAAAGTGAGTCGGTAAACCCTTCAAGTCCACGGCTAGCTAATCCCTCATTTTTTCCATAATAAGGCATTTCTTCGTATATATAATATCCAGAATCGCCCACAAAACCATCAAATAGTAACTCTTGCTTAGACGTCAGGTATGGAAAAAACGTTTCACAGCGTGTGGTTGAATATTGTAGATTGGCGCTAAACCCAATCGTTGCTGCCTGACTGATTCTACGACCCGCTCCAGCTTTTTCTACTCTAACTCCGCGGCAGCCTTTTACAATCAAGGTGGCTGGACCATGAAAGACCAGATAACGCAGTTGGAGTGTGAACCAAGCATGCAAACTCAATAATCGCCAATGTCGGGTAATCTGCATAGGCGTGTCCTTTTGTTGTAATACCCCAATCAGACTGCGCGGTTGTATAACAAAGGCTGAGCCTGCTTGTATCGTAAACAAGCCAACTTCACTCAGTGCATCATGGGTAGCCGAAATCACTACTGATTCATTTTCATCTGTCCGAATACGGGTCAGTGCAACCATGCCAGATAATAGACTGCTAGTAGGGAGTAAGTTACTTAAAAACCACTTAGTATCTTTTTTTACCAGCTATGGACGAACTTTGAATATATTCAGGGTGAATAAGCAGTTCTTGGTTCTTGCTGAGATTTAATTGGAGTGACACAGCAGAAACTTTTGTGGGTGTCGCGTAATGTGGATTCACGACATTTGCTTCATCTAGCAATCCAGCTGCATTAGGCAGTATTGAATAGCTGGACGACGTGCCGCCAGTGGCGCAAGGACATAGTAGAACACGGCTTTAATGGCGATTGGGGTGAGAGCAGTATCCAAACAGCCGTACCTATCACTTCTGACACCTGCTTAGTTAACATCACAAACCAATTGTTTGTAGCACGTTCCCTCTCTTCTGCTATTTTTTTAAATAGTGGGTCAAGTGCTTGATCTAGCTTTTTGGTATCAATCTTAAACGGATTGGGTGCTGATTTGGGAGTCTTTTGCTTATAGTTGCCTTCAGCCACTTGTAGATTGCTCAACAACGTTTTGTGAGCCTGCTCTAAGTCCTTTAAAGTCTGATACTCATAATAAAAGGGGTTTTTAGTAGCAATGGGGTGCAGCGTTTTTAGGCGATTTTGAGCTTGCTCGTTTTTAATTTACTGCTCTTTTGCTATGGTTAGGGCTTTTTGTAGCTTGTCTGATTGGTTTTTGTCATCGATATAAGCTCTGAGTTGTATCAGGTAATCGCGTGCTTGCAACAGTAACAGGATTTCAACTTCACATTTACGGTTTTCTAGGGCACCATTAAAACTTGTGACAGTTTGGAATTTTTTTAGTAATGTTGATAAGCTACCATTATTTTCCTGTTGTAATTTTTTCTCTTTAATTTTTTGGTCGATCGAACTAATCTCTACATTGAGCGCTTGTACCGATGCTGACTTGGTGTTTGCTAAGCGCTGAAGTATGTCATTTTCACTAGTGCGTCTATGCGTATGAATTGATTGTTCAGCATTTTCCAGCGTTGGAAGCACAACTGCTGATGATTGGTAAGCTTGATATTCTTTATGAGTAAGTTAGCTGCAATTAAAACACCCACAATCACAACAAGTGACAGGGTGTGTCTTATGATCCAATGAATCACTTTGTTAAAAATGCTGAACATTTTGCTTACTTTTTTGATTTTATAGTGCACTCAACAGCAAGACGATAAAGTAAACAATAATCGTATTTTTAAATTTTATTTTGACGGTGATTATAAACCATAATCATCAGCTAGCGTAGGGTGTGCAAATAACAAGCCATTTGCACACCCTACGCTTGTTTGTCGACAATCTTATTAGAGCAACAACCTTTTTCGATGCCCTAGAAGCCTTTATTTACAAGGCTTCCAGGGCATCAATTTTTTCTCGGAGCTCAGCAAGTGTTAAAATTGCAATTTTTGCGTATTTAAGTATCGCAAAAACCTATCGAATTAGCCACCAACCCAGCCAGACGGCTGCCACTTGTATGACTAGGGCAGGCACCACTAAACGTGCATATCGGGTGCCGCCAGTTAACTGGGCAATCACGGCTTTAACCGCTGTGTTGACAGTAAATGCCACAAGAATGGGTACAACTGCACTTTGAATGTTTATCTTTCCAGAGGCAATAAAAGAGGTCACTGAGATAACAGCCGCATGAACATCCGCCAAACCAGCGACGCCGGCCGCCACCACTAAGCCAGCCTGGCCAAACCAGGCGTTGAGTGCGGCAGCAGCAATCAAGATAATCGCTATAATTGCGGCAAAAAGCAGCGCAGTTTTTACACTAAACGTTTTGGTTGGCTTGTGCGCGTCTACGTGTGGGTCTTGATAGCAGTTGAAGGTAGCAACTAAGCCATAGATGGCAATAGACACGCCGCCAAAAATTAAAGGCCATTTTAGGGCTATCAGTGAGGGCGGATGGATGGCAAGTAACAACATGGCAATTTGCAAAATGGTTGCCAGGCTTGATAACACTGCTCCTGCAACTGTGGCACTGAGCAAATGTGGAGATTCTTTGACACGCGCACCCATGGCGCTAATCGTTGCAATGCTTGAGATAAATCCTGAAAATAGGCCAACAAGTGGCAACCCTACCCGTCCACCAAGCCAGCGCAGCGCTAGGTGCCCGAGTGCGCTGATGGTCATGACGAAAATGACAATAAGCCAAAGGTTGCGCGGGTTAATGGCTTCAAATGGGCCAACAAACGCATTTGGGACTAAGGGCAAGATAATGAGTGTGGCCGCCGCCAAAATAAGAAAGTCATTCAGCTCATCTTTAGTGACAGTGGCCAATACAAAACCATGCATCGGCTCTTTGGCAGAAAGAAGTATGGCAATGCTTACCGCTAAAGCCGCTGCCAATATGGGTTCACTCATGGCCAGGCCACCAAGAATCACTGAAAAAATTAAAGTAATTTCTGTCGTGAGCCCTGGGTCTTCCGTTCTTTTGGAGTAATAGGCCGTTGCTGCAAAAATCATCACGCAAATGATGGACGCAATCAGTAGCCAAACATTAAACACGATACTGACTGCACCCAATAAGGTGGTGATGGTAAAGGTGCGAATGCCGGCAGCTGAACGCTCTGGGCCGTTACCTTTACTGCGCTCTCGTTCTGCCCCGATGAGCAGGCCTATGCCTAAGGCCACCGCCAGATTAAGCCAAAGTGCGTTATCAATCGTCATTTGAATCATATGAACGTTAAAAACATGCGTGTTGTTAAAGGTTATTTTAATTTGATGGGCGTAATATCAAAGCTGCCTGCTTCATGGCCAACCAAAATTTGGCCATCTTGAATAGTACAGCTGATACTTAACCCTCGGTTAGCAATGTTGGTGAGTGCTGCGGTGTCAGGCAGGTTAATCACAGTTAGGTTATTCAATTTTTGCAATGCTTTGCTATTTTGCGCCCACCACATATCCGCCACGCGGCCACCGTAAAGTACAACAGCCACTTGCGCAGATTTTCCACAAGCCTTGCGAATTTCACGTTCATCAGGCAGACCGACATCCATCCAAAGCTGAATCGCCCCCGTGAGATCTTTTTGCCATAAATCTGGTTCTTCATCGTCACTTAATCCCTTGCCGAACGAGAGTGCTTCATTCGCATAAAGTGTAAAAGCGATGATACGTACCATCAGACGCTCATCGGTTTCAGAAGGGTGCCTGGCTAGTGTGAGGTTGTGTTGCGCATAGTAATTGCGGTCCATATCTGCAATTTGTAGGTCGATTTTGTAAATAGTAGATTTTATTGCCATAACAGTTTTGATGGCTTTCTTAGAAGGCTAAATAAATACTTGGATTATACCTTTATCGTTATGCTGACGAAGTAATCTACGTGGTGTTGATTAACAAGGGGCAACGACTTTCTGTTAAGCTTTCATACTTTCAAATTAGCAAAGTATCATCATGGCTCAATACGTAATGTCGATGCTCCGTGTGAGCAAAGTGGTTCCTCCTAAACGCACTATCATTAAAGATATTTCTTTGTCGTTTTTTCCAGGCGCTAAAATTGGCTTGCTCGGCTTAAACGGCTCAGGTAAATCTACCGTACTTCGCATTATGGCAGGGGTAGATAAAGAGTTTGAGGGTGAAGTGCAATGGCAGCCCGGTATTTCCATTGGTTATTTACCACAAGAACCACAGCTGGATGCCAATAAAACCGTGCGTGAAGAAGTAGAAAGCGGCATGGGCGAAGTCATGCAAGCGCAAGCGAATTTAGATGCCGTGTATGCCGCTTACGCAGAACCAGATGCAGATTTTGAAAAACTGGCTGAAGAACAGGCTAAGTGGGAAAACATCATCGCTGCCAGCGGAGCTGACGTTGGTCACCAATTAGAAATTGCGGCCGATGCGCTGCGATTACCACCTTGGGACGCGAAAATCGGCCCGCTTTCTGGAGGTGAAAAACGTCGTGTGGCTTTGTGTAAATTGTTACTTTCAAAGCCAGATATGCTGCTACTAGACGAGCCGACCAACCATTTGGATGCAGAGTCAGTGGAGTGGCTGGAACAATTCTTGGTGCGCTTTCCTGGCACGGTGGTAGCGGTTACGCATGACCGCTATTTTCTTGATAATGCCGCTGAATGGATTTTAGAGCTAGATCGTGGTCATGGCATTCCATGGAAAGGCAACTATTCAAGCTGGCTAGATCAAAAGCAAGCACGTTTGGCCATAGAGGAATCACAAGAATCATCACGCCGCAAAGCGCTGAACACAGAATTAGAATGGGTACGGCAAAATCCAAAAGCGCGGCAAGCCAAAAGTAAGGCACGTATCGCCCG
>Ga0116182_1004138_pt1 | contig 13037 bp, 7 predicted proteins | sample AD_UKC077_MetaG_FD_89805 | JGI IMG/M metagenome (GOLD analysis project Ga0116182, IMG submission 89805) | Active sludge microbial communities of municipal wastewater-treating anaerobic digesters from USA - AD_UKC077_MetaG | ecosystem: Engineered > Bioreactor > Anaerobic > Digestate | place: USA...
AGAATCTGAAAGTTTTTTAACCTTAAATTGCGCAACTACGGTCGTATCAGAAACATCGCGATAGGTTCCGGGCTGATTCAATTCGTGGGAAGACAAACCGGTTCCTGCAGCGGGAGAGTACGGTTGAATGGTGTAGCCTTTGTATAATAGATCTTTGGTGTATAACTGCTTCAGAAGCCACCACACGGTTTCCATATATTTGGGTTCGTACGTGATATATGGATCTTCCAAATCTACCCAATATCCAATTTTTTCTGTCAGATCATTCCAAACATCGGTATAACGCATTACAGCATTACGACAAGCTTGATTGTAATCTTCAACGGAAATTTTCTTTCCGATATCTTCTTTTGTGATGCCTAATTCTTTCTCAACACCTAGTTCTATAGGTAAACCGTGAGTATCCCATCCTGCTTTGCGAAAAACCTGTTTTCCTTGTTGGGTTTGGTAGCGGCAGAAAATATCTTTTAGCGCTCTTGCCATCACATGATGAATTCCGGGCATTCCGTTGGCAGAAGGCGGTCCTTCATAGAATACATATTCCGGTTTCCCCTCGCGGATTTCTACGGATTTTTTAAAAGTTTCGTTTTCGGTCCAAAACTGGGTGATGTTTTGGGCAACTGCGGTTAAATCGAGATTTTTATATTCGGTAAACTTCTTCATTTTCAATCAGTTTAACAGGTTTTATCCTAATTAATTAAGTTTGCGAATATAAGGAATTTTCGGGAAATTTCAGAGGGTAAATTCCAGCTTATTTTGATCGTGATGGTTTAAAATTTTCAAGAATAAAATACGTGGAAAAACCAATGACTAAACTGGATGACGCAGCTAAAATTGATGATCCGATTACGTATTGCAAAAGATGAGATTTGGCAAATTCCAAATCGAGAGTTTCGTACGTAAACTGAGCTTGTTCGTCTACAAAAGGTCCTCCAACAACCATTGAAAGAAAAATAATAAACGGAATAAACAGCGGAAAACTTACATGAGTTCCCATATACGACAAGAGTTTGTTGAGTTTTAAAACAGACGCTAAAAACAAAATGACAACGGTATGAAATCCCCATAGTGGCGTTAATCCTACGAAAACTCCCAGTGCAATCGATTTTGCTTTGATCTCATTGCTTCCTTCACTATCCAAAATATTTTCTTTAAAGAATCTTTTAAAACCTTTTTTGCGAAAATATCGGTAGAATACTTTCTGGCTTTGGATGGTATTTTGAATGAAATTATGCAAATCGGTTCTTTTTTTTGTCAAAGATAAGCGTTTTCAGATTTTAGAGTTGTAGCATATTAAGGTGTAAAATTTCTGTAAAAAGCCACTATTAAAAAAAAACTTCTACTTTTGCAAAAATTTCGAGGATGTCAAAAAATTTAGTGATCGTAGAATCACCTGCAAAAGCCAAAACGATTCAAAAATATTTGGGGAAAGATTTCGAAGTGAAATCGAGCTTCGGACATATTCGCGATTTACCCAAAAAAGGAATGGGAATCGACCTTCAATCCTTCACTCCCGATTATGAAGTTTCTGCAGATAAAAAGAAACTCGTAACCGAATTGAAAGCAGCAGTAAAAAAAGCAGAAATGATTTGGCTTGCTTCCGATGAGGACCGTGAAGGGGAAGCTATTGCATGGCATTTGTCGCAAGAGCTTAAACTCAATGACGATAATACCAAACGGATCGTTTTTCATGAAATTACGAAGAATGCTATTTTAAAAGCGATAGAAAATCCCAGAAAAATTGATCAAAATCTTGTAGATGCGCAACAAGCGCGAAGAATTCTCGATAGAATTGTAGGTTTTGAAATGTCGCCTGTTCTTTGGAAAAAGGTGAAAACTGGTCTTTCTGCGGGAAGAGTACAATCTGTGGCAGTTCGCTTGGTAGTCGAGAGAGAACTAGAAATTCGAGGTTTTCAATCGAAATCATCTTACAAAGTCGAAGGCATATTCTTAAACAATACCGGTCAGGAAATTTCTGCAAAACTCAAAAAAGATTTTGTGAAAGAAACGGAAGCTGAAGCGTTTTTGGAACTTTCTAAAGATACAGAATTTAAAGTGTTGAATGTTGAAACAAAACCTGGTTCTCGTTCTGCTTCTGCACCTTTTACCACTTCAACTTTGCAGCAAGAAGCGAGTAATCGTCTTGGTTACGGAGTGACTGGAACGATGAGAGTTGCGCAAAGACTTTATGAAGAAGGATTTATTACTTACATGAGAACAGACTCTGTAAACCTTTCGCAAGAAGCCATTAATGGTGCAAAAGCTCAGATTATATCAGAATTTGGAGAAAATTATTCTAATCCAAGAAATTATACCACGAAATCTGCTTCAGCACAAGAAGCGCACGAGGCGATTCGGCCAACCGATTTTTCTGTCAAAAGTATTGGTGATGCGCAGTTGAATAAATTGTACCAACTCATTTATAAAAGAACTTTAGCTTCTCAAATGACGAATGCTAAAATTGAAAAAACGGTTATTGAAATAGGAAATAATAAGCTTTCACACCATTTTGAAGCCCAAGGAGAAGTGATCGTTTTTGATGGTTTTTTAAAGGTGTATGGAATTGTAAAAGCAGAAGATGATGATGATGAAAACAACGAAAAATTATTGCCGAAAGTTTCTGTTGGTGAAGCTCTAGATTATAAAAAAATAGAAGCCACACAAAAATTCACACGTCCTTCCGCTCGATATACCGAAGCTGGTTTGGTAAAGAAATTAGAAGAACTTGGTATCGGAAGACCATCTACTTATGCACCGACGATTCAAACGATTCAGAATCGCGAGTATGTGGATAAAAAAGAAATTATTCCGCAGGAAAGAGAGATCATGAGGATGACCTTGGGAAAAACGGGATTGAAAAAAGAACTGTTGACCGAGAAGTTTGGTGGCGATAAAAATAAATTTGTTCCTACCGATATCGGCGAAGTGGTGAATGATTTCTTAACGCAAAATTTTGCAGAAATTCTTGATTATGGGTTTACTGCAAAAGTAGAAGCAGATTTCGACAACATTGCAAATGGTGGCGAAAAATGGAAAGAAGTTTTAGAGGGTTTTTACAAAGATTTTCACCCGAAAATTGCAGATGTTGAAGAAAATGCTGATCGCGCAAATGGAGAAAGAATTCTAGGAGTAGATCCGAAAAGCGGTAAGAATGTTTTGGTAAGGATCGGAAGGTTTGGACCGATGGTTCAGATTGGAGAGCAGGATGATGAAGATAAACCCATCTTTGCCAGTTTGATGGCGAGTCAAAATATTGCAACCATTACTTTAGAAGAGGCTTTAGAGTTGTTTAAAATACCTTTTGATTTAAAAGAATTTGAAGGACAAACAGTTACGATCGGAGTGGGGAGATTTGGACCTTACGTGAAATGGGGTGAAGCGTTCATCAGTATTCCAAGAGGTGAAGATCCACTTTCTATCACCCAGGAAAGAGCCGAAGAAATCATCATGGAAAAGAAAGTTGCTGATGCGCCGATTGCGACTTTCAAAGGAGAACCGGTAACCAAAGGAACGGGGAGATTTGGTCCTTTTATCAAGTATCAATCGATCTTCATTAATGTACCAAAACGGTATGATTTTGATAATCTTTCGCAAAGTGACATCAATGAGTTGATTGAAGCGAAGTTAGAAAAAGAAGCCAACCGATATATCCAACATTGGGAGACAGAGAAAGTTTCTATTGAAAATGCGAGATGGGGACCAATTGTTAAACATGGTAAAAATATTTTTAAAATCCCAAAAAATTCAAAAGATGAAAAATATACACCAGAAGAACTTGGTGATGTTTCGTTGGAGGAGGTGAAAAAATGGATTACTGCTCAGGATAAAAATGCCTTTAAGGAAAAACCTAAAAAAGCACCTGCAAAGAAAACAGTGGCTAAAAAAGCACCAGTAAAAAAAGCAGTTGCCAAAAAGAAATAGAATACCGAATTCCAATAATAAATTAGAATCTTCAGATGCTTTGTCATTTGAAGATTTTTTTTCATCGAGATCTCGAATCTGCTTTTTTTTTGAATTTAAAACTGAACTTTTTGGAACAATTCTATAGAAAACAAGTCCATTTAGTTGAACATTAATTAAACAGCTGGGTTTTAATTTTTAGTTTTAAAAGTTTTTTTATAAATGTAATTCGGATAGAAAGTCCTATTAATTAAAGTTTGGCGTTCTGCATAACAAAAATAGAAGCGAGAATTAAATTTAAACAGAATTATTTTAAAAGAATTGTTTGGTAATGCAAAATATATTTTTACATTTGACCTAACACAATAGAAAAAAAACAAACACAAAACACACTTGATTTAAGGAAAAGGAAGCACACAAAAGATGTTAAAAAAAATATAATATTAATTTATAATTTTTTTTAATGATGATTAAGTATCAACTGTTAGTTTTATGTTTTTTTGCTAATTTTTATTTCGCTCAAGCTCCCATTGGAGCCAAAGCCCCGAACAGCTATATCTACGATATCGGGCTTGCCAATTCTCAAAATTATGGAGGGATCAAAATTCCCGTAAAAAAGGCCTACGAAATGTGGTCCAAATACGAGTATTTGAAATCGAATGGTGTTTCCACACCAATTCCTGCAGGAGTGCAATCTGCATCAATTTACTGGGAAGATGTTCCAGGACTGGTTCAAAATGTACAAATTGAAGGTGCAGCAGATCCAAGCAATTCAAAAATTGTAGTGGAAATAAATAAAGGAAGAGGAAAGGGAAATGCTGTCGTGGCCTTCAAAGTAAATGGAACAATATATTGGAGTTGGCATATTTGGGTAACCGATAATCCCGAAAGTGGAGTCTACTACAATTACGGAATGGAGACAGATATTGATCTGAATCTCATAAGCATTCAATACATGGATCGGAATCTGGGTGCTACAAGCAAAAGTTTTCTCGATGATCAATGGCAAAAATCAGGAGGATTAATGTATGAATGGGGAAGGAAAGATCCCTTTCCACCGCTCGTTTACAAAGATTCTAACTTTTACGAAATTACTGGTGAAGTGGGTGTGCTGAAACACAAACAGATTGATCCCGTAAACACGATTCCTGTTCAGGTAAGACCTTTTAATGAAATTGAGAAAAATATTCAATATTCCGTTAAAAATCCTATTACTTACATCGTCAATACCGACGCCGGAGGAAACTGGTTTTCAAGCAGCCGGTACAAAGTAGCCGGAGTAAGTCCGAATTATATCACTTGGGATTTGTGGTCAGATAATGCAAAAGGTGGAAACAGCAATGCCAACAGTTCTAGTACTACTTTGAAAAATGAAAGTCGCTCGTATGAATTGAAATCCGAATTAGATCCTTGTCCGAACGGATGGCGCGTTCCTTCATACAAAGGAAGAGAAACCCAAAATAACAATCTGGCTTTTTTTGGAAAAAATGACTGGAATAATGATGATATTGTGGTGGCGAACAGACAACTTTTTCCAACTTCAGTGAATCCAAGTTTGAATGGTATAAAAGTTTATCCTGGTTTAGGAATGGATTTTACAAGTGCACAAGGTGGCGCAAGAAATTTAGGAATGTTGCCAATATCTGGCGGTTATGTTTACTATCCCAATTCGGCGGCACCTGCAGCTCCAGTGGGTGTAACATTTCAAGATAATGCAGCCAACGGTGGTCTTTGGAGCGCTACTTTCGGTTATGATGGAGCGCGATTATTCTCGATGATTTCAGATCCTTTGCGCACCAATACAAGTGTGGGACTTCATGCGATTTACAACAATCAAACCAATCCGACAAGATCTGGAAATGCGGTAAAGTGTATGAGAGATCCGAATCTATTAAAAATAGGAAATTTTGCAACCGAATATTTTAATAGTGTGAAAGAAAATTATGTTGATGGTTTAGAAAATCCCAATTCTTATATTGTCGTAAACCAAGAACATTTGTATATTCCTGTAAATAAAGCATTTTCGGTTTATAACCAGTTGCTTTCAGATCAGGGTATGCTTCCATATGATGATTTAATGGTAAAACTTTTATGGAGTACAAATCCAAAATTAATTACTTCAATTACATTTAATGCAGATCCGACCGATCCTAGATCGTCTATTATCGATGTAGAAATTAATCCTACTCAAAAGGGTAACGCAGTCATTTCACTTCATAATGGGGACCTTTCAGAAAATGCACTTTGGAGTTGGCATATTTGGGCGCCAGAAGAAGATCCCACAATCAATACCGTTACTTATACCACAGAAACACCAATCCCTGTTTCGTATAATTTTATCAATGCATCCAACAGTAAATTGCCCGCGCTGAAAACTGTTTTTATGGATCGTAATTTGGGTGCACGAAGCAGTTCCGTGGAGTCCATTTTTGCAAATGGTCTTCAATATCAATGGGGCAGAAAAGACCCTTTACCCAACTTTATCAATAGAAATTTCAGGTATATTTTCGTCTATAATGGTCAACGAACCAGTTTACGCCAAGGAAAGAAATTTTTACAACCGATCGACAATTTAGAGATCGACATGGAATATTACTCAGATCACTTTACTCAACCCTACGAATTGTATGGTTCGTTGAACGGGGTCGCTCATAAGAAAGTTCAGGAAAATATTATTTATACCATTAACAATCCGCTTAGCTTCGTCTATAAAGACAGTACAGGTGAGTTATATGATGGTGGCAATCATTATGCAAACGATTTAACTAAAATTAATGACTGGGTTTCGGATAATCGGGGAGAAGCTGATGACCGATGGGGACACGCTGACAAAAAATCACCGTATGATCCTTGTCCGGAAGGTTGGAGAGTTCCGGATGTTTCTTTCACGAATCTTTATACCGGATCCAAAGGAAATTCGCCGTGGTACAATGGTTACCAAAATGATGCATATGGTAAAGCGGGCGTTATTCAAGATCAGTGGTACGATGTCGCAAATTTTTACGGTGGAACTGTAGTCACAACCGGCAGCAAAGGCTGGAAATTTGAAAGTACCAACTTTAACATCGGATCTTTTCCTCAAGATGGTATTCGCGGAGAATTGGGCGGAAAAAGTATTGATGGGACACGTTCCGGCGTTTGGACTGCTTCTTTAGCGGATTTACGTACTGGTTTTGCTTTAGCAATGCAATTTCAGGGCAACACTATGCAAACTGGTACAGGAGTTTATCCACAAGCAGCGATGGGTGTGCGATGTGCAAAAGACGAAAATAGACTGCTTGGAACACCGGCGAGTAAAAATAAACCACCCGTGATAATTCAGCCAATTGCAGAAAAATTAGTTACACAACCTGAAAACAATGAATTGAAAATTTATCCGAATCCTTTTAAAGAGGAGTTCTCTATCAGCAATTCTAATGCAATGAGTTATGAAATTTATGACTTCAGTGGAAAATTGGTGCTGAAAGGAAATGTAGAGAACGCAAGAGTCAATGCTTCTCCAATTCAAAAAGGTATTTACCTGTTGAAAATTAATATGAAAGACGGTGCGGCAGTAACCAAAAAATTGATCAAACAATAATTTCCGAGTCGGAATAATGAAAGAGCACAATCGTTTTGATTGTGCTTTTTTTGTTACTTTTGTTAAAAATCGTTTTACGCTAACTGTTCAATAAAAATCAATGAATATCGAAGACATTCTCCTGCCGCCAAAACCACTTAAAACCGAAAAATGGCAACTTGGAACTTTATTATCCAATGAAATCCCAGAAAACGGAATCGTCTTGGTTTTCTGTTCTGATTATCGTGGTTTGAAAAATGGCAGCGCAGAAATCCTTGATTTCAAAAAAGTGCGAAAAGAACTCTATCAGCTTTCAAGGCTCGATTTTGAGATTCCGATCTGTGATTTGGGCGATTTGATTTCAGGGAAGTCTCATCAGGATACGCATTATATTTTACAAGAGGTTTTGTCGATGTGTCATTACAAAAACTCGATTCCTGTGATTGTAGGAGGAAGCAACGATTTGGCATTTTCGCTTTTTTCCGCTTTAAATTTTCATCAGAAAAACATTGATTATACTCAGATTTCGAATATTATTTCTTTGTTGAATGATAGCGAAGAAATTACCGAGAAGAATTTCCTTGCCAAAATTTTCAGTTCCAAAGAATTCAGCCTCAAAAACTATCATCATCTTGGTTATCAGAAGCATCTCAATGAAGTTGATTCGGTTAAACTTATGAAAGAAGTCGCTTTCGATGTTATTCGATTAGCAGAAATGATGAATTCCACAGAACGTACCGAACCATTTTTCCGACGGGCTGATTTGGTAACATTAAATTGTGATGCGGTCGAAAGTCGTGGCGATGGTTTCTCTGTAAATCCACAAATCAATGGCTTAAACAACCGGGAAATTTGTGCGTATATGAAAGAAATCGGCTTGAGTGAAAACTTGAAATCTGTCGGGATTTTTAACTTTAATGCAAATTCTGAAGCGCTTTTGAATCATCAACTTTTGGCACAAATCATTTGGCATCTGATCGAAGGCATTAATATTCAAAAATCACATCCGGTGGAAAGGTTGTACGAAACTTTTTGGGTATTGATCGATGATGATCAGTTTGCTTTCAAACGCGACACTTTCTCGGATTTATGGTACTTTGGGGAAGATGAAAAGGTGGCAAACCTTATTCCTTGTTCAAGATTTGAATATGAAGAAGCGAAACGCGGTGTTCTAAACCCACGGTTGATAAAAAATTAAAAATTTTCTTCCCATTCTGCCTCTGAATTAAAATACTTATTTTTACGCCATAAACACCTGAATGAAAAGCGTTTTATCTAAAATTTTCAGCAACTCCTTTATTTTAATCATCATTACGGCCATCATCAAGTTGCCGTTATTGTTCACGAAGAATATTCAGGAAGATTCCTTTATTACGTGGCGTGTTGCCAGAAATCTGGTCAATTATGGCGTGATCGGTTTCAATGGTGAAGAAAGAATTTCTGCGTCTACCACGCATTTATATGTCCTGATTACGGCATTTTTTCAACTTGTTTTTGGGGAGTATTTTATTGTGCCACTGCTTGTTTTCAGTGGAATTCTTTTTGCAGTTGGTTCTTTGTGGTTGGCAAAAATTCTTTTTCCAGACGATATTTTAAAACGCGGATTTTTTGTTGTTTTTTTAAATATGCTTCCACCAGCTCTCACTGCTTCTGCTTTGGGAATGGAATATGGTATTTTGTTTTTCCTCTACAATGCCCTTATTTATTTCGGTGTTTTCAAAGGTAAAAACTGGGCTTACTTGATCTTACCAATTTTACTGCTTTGGACAAGAATTGATACCGTGATTTTCCTCGGAGTCTTTTTTTGGGCTGATTTAATAATCAAAAGGAAAATCAATGCCCTTTTTATTATAGGGGGAATTTTGGGAGTAGTGAGTGTAGTTTCCTTTAATTATCTGTACTTCGGAGAGTTGGTGAATCACACCATTACCGCAAAAAAAATAGCGTATAAAAATTTGATCCAAAACGACAGTCTTGTTCATTCCCTTTACCAATGGGCGTATTACGGTGGTTTGATCAAGAAATATTCAATCTATACCTTTCTCTTGTTTATTGCATTTCTCGGATTTCTATTGTATTGTATCATAACAATTGTAAAAGAGCGATCGCTCCTTTCTTTTAAAACAAAAGTTATTTTGATTGCAATGGTGTCTTTTGCTTTGTTGAAAATTACGCTTTTTTCTTATTTTAAAGCATATTTCGATTGGTACTATTGGCTTCCGAGGGTTTTTATGTTTGTGGTGATCCTGTATTATGTCCTTCAGTTTTTACCGGTAAAACAAAAAATTTTAATTCCAATTGCTTTTTTGGCCACTTTTGGTTTGTATAGTTTTCAGCTTCTTCAATCCTACACCATTGGTTATATGGAAGAGCGTCAAAGAATGCAGATTGCTGCAGATATCAAGAATGACAAGGTGGGAATGAACCAGTCAATTCTCCTGGAACCAGCCGGAATTATTCCGTTTTATACCAATCTTTATACTTATGATGAGGTTGGTTTGGTCGATAAAAGGATTAATGATGAAATGCTGAAAGATGAAAATTTTTGGTGGATCAATTCGGTGAACAGATTTAGACCCAATTATATTTTAACCATCGCGAAAAAACCTGGAGATTCTGGAAGTTTTTATAAAATTAAACCAGAAGATATGGTTACTTTTAATCAACATTACAAACTAGAGAAAACGTATCCTATTTCAAAAATTCACGATAATGCACCTAAAATTCTGAGATGGATTTACAAAATACGACCGATCGGGAAAGATTATTTTCTTTATAAAATCGTGAAATAAATAATGTTGAATGGATAAAGTTTCGATAATCGTCCCGGTTTATAATGTTGAAAAATACCTGAGAAAGTGTTTAGATTCTCTGGTGAATCAAACTTTGCAGGAAATTGAAATTTTGGTGATTGATGATGGTAGTACAGATGGATCTGCTAAAATAATCGAAGAGTTTCAGATACAATTTCCTTTAAAAATCAAAGCATTTACTAAGGAAAATGGCGGGTTGAGTGATGCGCGGAATTTTGGTTTAGAGCAAGCAAAAGGTGAATTTATTGGGTTTGTTGATAGTGATGATTATGTCACCGAAAATATGTTTGAAGAAATGTATCATTTGGCGCAAAAACACGCTGCGGAAATCGTCATCTGCAATTTGCAAAAAGTAGATGAAAACGGAATGGTTACCCAAAAGCTCACTCAAATTCCGAATATGGCAGAAAAAATGAATTTGGAAGAAAATTTTTCTCTCTTTTCAGACATCAGTTATTTCGCGTGTAACAAGATTTTCAGCAAAAAATTATTTGAGAATAAGCGGTTTAAAAGAGGAGTTCATTTCGAGGATATTCAGTTGATTCCGCAATTGGTTTTAGAGTCTAAGATCATCGCTCAGACTCAAGTCTATCATTATCAGTATCTTGAACGCAGCGATTCAATTACAAAAACACATACCGAAAAGGGACTTGATATATTAAAAGCCGTTACCGACGTGGAAGTTGCATTTAGAAATTCGGTGTACTCTCATAAAAATTCGGAGTGGAAGAATTTTCAGATTTTAGAAGGGGTTTATACTTTTCTGGCCTATCTGGCTTTTGTAAAAGACGATGAATTGTACGTAAAAATGTCGGAGGAGTTAAAAAAATTCATTAGTAAAAATGCGATTTCAGTTGTAGAAATCTTCTTTTATCAACGTTTCGGAAAGAATTTTCTGTTATCTTTGCCGCTACGAAAAAAAATTTATTATCTACTCTATTTTTGCCGGCAGGAGAAACTGTTGAGAAAATTAGTTTAAAACACAATTTTGCCGATGCCGATTCTGCACCCTATTTTTATTTTGATTTTTCTCTTTCTTGCGGCGGCGAGTTACTGGGAAATTTTCAAATTAGAAAAAAAGCAAAGTGTATTTGTTTGGGTTGCAGCCATTTTGATTGTTGTCGCGGTAGGTTTTCGTGTGAATGTAGGTGCAGATTATCCTGTGTATAAAGCGCTTTTCTCTGGTTTTGCTCTGTATACCACTTACGGTGATGTTTTAGATAAAGCCCTATTCCGGCCGAATACGGAAGAAATCGAATGGATATTTGTCTTGATCAACAAAATTATTTTTGATTTTGGTTTTCCGTTCTATATTGTAACTTTCGTAATGGCTCTTATTACGGTATCTTTAAAATTTACTACGATTTACAAAAATGTTGCCTATCCCTCTTTAGCTCTACTGTTCTACTTTATGCCCATTATGTTTTTTGAAGATTCAGGACAGATGCGGCAAGGTTTGGGAATTGCGGTTTGTGTGGCATCTTTTAAATTTATCAAGGAGCGGAATTTATTCATGTTTCTATTATGTGTCTATATCGCATTGGGTTTTCATAAAACTGCAATCGTATTCTTGCCAGCTTATTGGATTGTAAAAATTCCTCTGAATAGTAATAGAATTTTTTGGATTTTGGTAGGTGCCTTATTGGCTTCACCCTTCGAAATCTATCGTTTTGGTGGAAATTTTTTCAGTACCATTTCTCCAGATAATGTTTCTGGAGCTTATACGGGTTATTTAAATGATCGTTATTATGGGAACGAGGTTGCAACAGGGTTAAATGATATTGTGAAATTATTTTTTATTGTAATTTTAATAAAATATGATAAGAAGGGTTGTGACGAGGTTTGGTGGTACGAATACATGAGGAATCTATCGGTGTTTGGGTTGGCTATATTTTATATTTTCCGGTCGAATGAAATTTTTGCGGTTCGCCTTCCGGGAGTTTATATGTTTTTTGTAACCATGTTCTGCCTTAGCAATCTAGTATATGCGGTACAGGGTAGAGCTCGACAAATTCTTTATCTCGGATTTATGACGTATTTTGTCGCAATGTTTTTTTATTTTGGCAGTGGCAATGGTCATCGTGGCAGTTTTACCTCAGAAAGATATAATAATGCACTATGGTAACGAAATATGAATGAAATTAAAGAGATTATTACCAACGTAGGAATCCCACAGTTTTATCTGAAATTGGGGCTTGGTATGCTGTGTTCCTTTTTATTGACTTTTTTATCCATCCCAACCATTGCGAAAATCTCGCGGCGGAAAAATTTGATGGATGAACCTGGTTCCCGAAGTTCGCATCTTCGAAAAATCCCCAATTTAGGAGGAATTGCCATTTTCTATTCTTTGTCGGTTTGTGCTTCTATTTTTGCGTTTGAATTGTTTGATCTTTATAAGTTTTTGTTCGCGTCTTTGGTGATTTTGCTTTATATCGGCGTGATGGATGATATTGTGGTCATGCGTGCTTACAAAAAATTATTTGCCCAAATTATTGTTACCTTGTTGATGGTGATCGGCTCCGACGTCCGAATCAGAAGTTTCTTCGGTCTTTTTGGCATCTATGAACTTTCCTATTTTTTTAGTGTGATCATCAGTATATTCACCTTTATTGTCTTGATCAATGCCTTTAATTTAATTGATGGAATAGACGGTTTAGCGGGAGGTTATTCGATTATCTGCAGTGCTTTATTTGGCATCAGTTACTTTCGACTGGGAGCTTACAATTATCCTTTAGTGATCCTTTCTGCAGTAATTATTGGCTCGG
>Ga0116182_1004145_pt1 | contig 13029 bp, 11 predicted proteins | sample AD_UKC077_MetaG_FD_89805 | JGI IMG/M metagenome (GOLD analysis project Ga0116182, IMG submission 89805) | Active sludge microbial communities of municipal wastewater-treating anaerobic digesters from USA - AD_UKC077_MetaG | ecosystem: Engineered > Bioreactor > Anaerobic > Digestate | place: USA...
GGCTGGTGGAAAAGATTGGATTCAGAAGCCCAAATCAGGCTTACAGCGACTTTTACAACGAGCAAAACAAGGGAACAGCATAACTCTTATCTTGTGTCCAAGGTACCGGGCGCGCTACACATTTTGCCCCCCGAGCCCACTGCACAAATACAGTTTACTCTGTGTCTCTGAGAGCTCTATGAGATCAACTACCGTTTTTCATAAACGACTTTATCGATATTTCAGAATTCAATTCTCTTCATCATAAAGACGTGATACTGTTATCTAGCTAGACTGTCTAGTTTTGGAGGTATTATGAAAACAAACAAGCTGGGTCGCTCTACCCATGACCGTGAATGGCAACTTCAAACCGCTAAAAACCGCCTGAGCCAGGTAGTTGACCAGGCTCTTCATGATGGCCCACAGACTATCACCCTGCGAGGCAAACCAACTGCGGTAGTTGTCTCTTTCGAGGAATTCAGGAAGCTGACCAAGCCGCAAACCACCCTGTCACAATTTTTCACTCAATCACCGCTGCATAACGTAGAACTTGACTTAAGCCGTAGCACTGACCTTCCCCGCGAGGTGGATTTGTGAAATATCTTCTCGACACCTGTCTGATATCCGAACTGGTGAAAAAGAAGCCTGATGAGGGAGTGGTATCCTGGCTGGATAGTTCTGATGAACATGCCCTCTTCCTGAGCGTTCTTACCCTGGGCGAGTTGCAAAAAGGCATCAGCAAGCTTCAGGATTGCGATAGGAAAAATGATTTACAGTTGTGGGTTGAACAGGATCTTGCAGAGCGTTTTTCAGGGCGCATCATCGATCTTGATTTGGAAACAGCTATTGTTTGGGGGAAATTACAAGGGGAAGCTGAACAGCATGGGGAAAAACTGCCGGTCATGGATTCACTCATAGCAGCGACCGCTATAGCTAACAGCCTTATAGTGGTGACCCGCAATGTAAGGGGTATTGGGCGCTGTACAGCTAAAATCATTAATCCATGGAGTAGTTGAGGCTGCGATCAAAGGAAATCCAGTATTAAAATTTAGCGGGCGGCACATAACACCGCACACATTAATATCCTATCCCCCCGAACCCCCTGCGGGAACCGGCAAAACAGTCCACCCTGCAAACAGTGCTGCATATGAATCAAACAACAGAAACCACCGAAGACTGTCTCGCGATCTGCGCTGTCCCCAGCATCCGTCGTTTATGCCACCTGCCTCAACCCTGCCCTTCTCTTCTGTTTATAACTATGCCGCCGCCCCCCATGGACTTGGCCGCTTTTTTGACCTCGGTGGAGAGCGATGCCAGTTGGGCATAGGAGCTGACCGGTGTCAGCAGCGTATTGACAATGCCGATGGATAGCGACAGCAGATGGAAGGTCTCTGTTTCTCCCTTGCGGTTTACAGCCGTATAGGCACCGACACTGACATCCTGCTCTCCGTGAAACTGCAACAGGTGTTCGTTGAAGCAGGAAACCACATCCTGACAAATGGCATGCACACTGCCCGGTTCCGAGATGATGATAAAATCATCGCCACCGATGTGTCCGCAAAAAGGAGCTCTGCGCGGAGCAGCCGAGGCGGCAACGAAAAGCAGGACGCAGGCAACTGTTTTGATTACCTCATCACCCTTCTGGAATCCGTAGTGGTCGTTAAAGGGTTTGAAGTTGTCTATATCCAGGTAGGCGATATCAAACCCCTGTCCGGACTGCAGGCGATCGTTGATCTCGCGCTGGATGCTTTCGTTACCCGGCAGCCCGGTCAGCGGGTTGGCCCCCATGGCCAGGGTCAGATTGATCTCGGTAATGGCGCCGATAAAGCCGTTCACATCCACCATGCCTGCGTAGAGGCCATTCCGGGTGATACACACATTGTCAACCCGCAGGTTGTGCCCCTTTTCCTGTATGCTTCGGGCGGCATGCCTGATCGGCGTGTCCGCTTCGATGGACAGCGGCACCGGTATCATCAGGTCGCGCATGGTCTTGAAGTGGTTGATCTGGTAGGCAAAACCGTGCATGCCAATCACGTTCTCTTCCAGAAAGGTGGAACGATTAATTATGCCCACAGCATGCCCCTGCTCCACAACAGGCAGCACCTGCAGCCCCTTGTCGGTCTGGAATCGCTTCAGCACCGTTGAAATGCGATCCTCCGGCAGCGCCGGTTCGGTCTGCAGCATCACATCGCCAATCAGACCTCCGGAGCTGGCCTGACTGCCGCCAGGTGTCACAGACACCAGCGGGATGATGCGTCTGGACATCTCATCCACAAGCGAATCGGCAACCATGCCGTTTGATGCAAACATCATTTTCTTACCTCCAGGTCCGTTAACAGTCCTGCATAAAAGCCGGGACAGTGCCAAACCCAATCTACAACATGCTGATTACACGGATGTTACATTATGGAAAAATCTGCGCTAATTCAGCAGGTCAGCCGGATATGATTACAGGCTGCCGGCCTTTTTGAGAGATGTAACCGTCTTGCGGCCCGGCACGGTGTATGACACAAAAGCGGCGCTGCCCTCGTCAGCAGGGTCAAACTCCAGCGCAAAACAGGCCCCTTTTTTAAGATGAATGGCGCTGCCCTGTCCCAGCAGCAGATCGATCAATTCACCCAGTTGCGGGTCATGGCCGACCAGCACAAGACTTTCAACACCACCGCGTGTATGGAGCAGCTCAACAAGCTCCTCCCGATCCACTCCTGGTGCCAGCAGACCGCTGACCTCCAGCCGGCACTTGCGGCCAAGCCGTTCAGCCATGATCTGGGCGGTTTGCAAAGCCCGCGCCAGAGGGCTGCTGACGATCAGGCACGTCTTGAGTCCACGTTTATGCAGCCGTTTGGCCAGCACATCGGCCTGCTTGCGCCCCCTGGGGGTCAGCCAGCGCCATTCGTCCAAGAGCGCCACACCGCTCTCGACCGCCTCCCCATGTCTGACCACATATAGATTCATGTTTCCCTCCGATGGTTGATAATGTTTGAAACACGTTAGCACAATCAGACACCACTACAAGCACAACCATCACCCGCAACACACTGTTTACACGACTGTAACCATTCCCATGGCGCAGCATGGCAAACTCAGTCTGCAAGCCTGGTTGCAGACAGGATCGCACCAGCCCCGCACACGATTAATACCGGCGGTGACATACAATCTTCACAGAAGTATCACCCTGCCGACGCACGGACGTAACCTGACAATGCTAGAGTCGCGGCAACAATTGAGGAGGTGCGGCAGATGAGAGAACAGACGGCATTATCGGTTACTCCCCGGGAATTGAACCCCATGGTGGCCTCAGCGGCAACACTGGCCGCCGGGCTGATCAGATCCATCTCGATCAAGCACTACGCGCCGGTCGACAGACAGCAGGAGTTCGATCTTCTGGCCTCGAAACCGGAACTGCATCTGTCACGCAGCCGGATCTACCGGGAAAAGGGGGCCGGCGGCTACCCCACCATCGTACTAGGCGGCTTTGTTCCGGACGCCACCGAGGCGGTTGAATTCCAGCGCGGCATGCTGCGCCGCCACGGATCGATCTACTACATCAATTATCCGCGCAACGGATTCTGCCGGGAGATGCTGGCCGCCCAACTGGGCGATCTGCTCCATGACTTAAAACGCAAGGGACAAAAACCGATGATCATGGGGATCAGCTTCGGCTGCGGCCTGCTGCTGGACTACCTGGCAGCAGCGCCGGAAGCGATCCACGAGCGTGTGCGCGGCATCCTGCTGATCAGCCCGGTAATCTGCACCGACGACCTGATCAGACCTGTGCACGAGAAACAGGGGGGTATCCGTTTTCTGGAGAGCAACCTGAAAAAACTGCTGGCGGCCAATCCGGAACGCCAGGAAGAGCTGGAAAAACATATCGAACGCTCACGGCGCTGTTTCCAGGCGCTCTTCAACTCCGGCGCCGAAAACCGCTCGCTGGGGGTACGGCACCTGGCCATCCGCAGCAAGATCATGGATGTCATCAACAAGACACCCTGCCGCGGCGGCTTTGAGAGGATGGCTGCCCTGCGGGAGCTGAGCTTCCCCTCACTCAACAACTCGATCTTTGCCGGACCGGTGCTGACCCTGTTGGCAGAAAACGAACTGGACATACTGGTGCCGACTTCACCGACCATGCGGCTGTTCCACGATCAGCAAAGCTATGCCAGGCTGTTCCCCCGCTGTCTGGTCAGAACGGTCCGTTCCGCAGATCCCCTGGACGGGGTGGCCCACGCCTCGATGATCTTTCACCACCAGGCCTACAACGAACTGATCGACGGCTGGTACAGCAAGCTGCTCTACCCCAGGCTGCAGCTGGCGGTATAGTTCGGGATCCGTGTCCATTGACCGTGAAGCGTTGCACGTCAAAGTCCATTAGAAAAGGAAGCTGAAGGCATGCTGCACCATATTGCGAAACTCCCCCCGCTGCGCACGCTGCTGCTGTCAGCAGCACAGAGGCGTGCAGAGCGCTTTCTTTCAAGAGATCCGCTTGCCGCGCAACGCCGCATCTTTGCAGATCTGCTCAACAGCGCCGCCCAGACCCGTTTTGGCCGCGATCATGGCTTCGCCGAGCTAACCGGACTGCCGTTCGAAAAGGCCTATGCCCGTTTCAGCGCCCAGACGCCGATCAGGAACTATCAGGATTTTTGGGATGACTATTTCAAGGACAATCTGCATCAACAGGCGGACGGCCAAAAGGCTCTGCGCCTGAAAGACGCCACCTGGCCGGGCAGGATCGGCATGTTCTGTGAAACATCCGGCACAACCGCGCCGACCAAATTCATCCCGTTTTCCGAACGCATGTTCAGGGAAAACCAGAGCGCCGCCCTGGACATGATCAGCTGTTATCTCAGGCAGCACCCGGACTCACGCATACCGGGCGGAAAGATTCTGTACATGTCCGGCTCAACAGCACTGACAGAGATGGATCCGGGCGTGTTTTCCGGCGACATGAGCGCCCTGACCCTCCGTTTCCGCCCCTGGTACGTCACAGGGTTTGTCGAGCCGCCGCTGGAAACCGCCGCCCTCCCCTGGGATCAGAAACTGCAGGCCATGGCAGAACTGCTGCTGCGCGACCGGGATATCCGGGCCATCTCGGGCGTGCCCCCCTGGATTATCCTGTTGATCAGACGCTGCTGCGAATTGAGCGGCCTGCCGGCTGACCGGGCCCTGTCGCATCTGGAGCTGGTCATCCATGGCGGCACCAGCATCAAACCATACCGCAACGAGTTCGACCAGCTGTTCAGGGGACAAATGCCTGCATTGATCGAGCTATTGCCCTCATCCGAAGCATTCATGGGCTTCCAGTGCGCCGGTGAGCCCGCCATGCGACTGACCCCCCATTATGGCACCTTCTTCGAATTTGTTCGCATGGAAGAGCTGGACGACAATGGACGGCCTGGACAGTTCGCCACGGCAGTGCCGCTGGAACAGGTTCAGGCAGGGCAGCGCTACGCACTGATCCTCAGCACCTGCTCGGGGCTGTGGCGTTACCACATCGGCGACACGGTCCGGTTTAGCAGTCTGGCGCCACATCATATGGAATTTACGGGGCGGGACAGATTTCTGGACAAGCTGGAAGAAAAGGTCACCCAGGAAGAGGTGGAACGGGCTGTGGCAACATTGAACAGCTCCGGGCTATTCGCCGTGCGTGAGTTCATGGTCGGCGCCGACATATCCGGCCGCCGCCATGTGTGGGTGCTGGCCGGCGCCAGCAGAGGCGCTGATTGCACCACAGAGGCGGCCCTGCTGCTTGACGGACAACTGAGGGCGCTGAATGCCGACTACGACACCTTCCGCAGCCAGGGCAGGATCAACCCGCCCGACATCAAGCTGGTAGCCGACGACACCATCTACCAGTGGTCGCGCCAGGTGCGGGGCAAACTGGGTGGGCAGTCCAAGATACCGCACATCGACCCGACCCAGGACTGTGCAATGATCGCCAGCCTGGCCAGCTTTGCGGGCAACTGCGGGGTTCATGTCTGAAAGCAGGCAGTATTTGCAAAGCTTTTACCCGGCGCACACAACCCTGTAACAAAGCGCTGCTATGATGGATTTACAGCAGGGGAAGCAGGGACACATCCGCGGGGCCGGGCCTTGACCTGCCACAGGCAAGTACCCGGCGATCCGGTGATTTGATATCATCCCAGGCAGCGACCACGGCTCTCGGCGCAGACCTGAATTCTTTCAATCCTCCAGCTCAAACCCCTCAATCCTGCCCACATTCATGAAGGTGGCGCGCGATTTGGCGATCAGTCGTCCATCCCTGCCCAGCATCTCGCCATCGACCACCATGGTGTTTCTGCCGCAGTGCACCACCCGGCCGATGCCCCGCACCAGATCCCCGACGCAGGCATTGCGGATATAGTTGATGTTCAGGTCAACAGTCACCACCCGGTTGCCGTAGGTGGCACAGGCCACCCCCATGGCGGTATCCGCCAGCGAGGCCACGGCCCCGCCGTGCAGCATGTTGTGCGAGTTGGCATGTCTTTCCGCATCAACCGGCATGGTGATCTCCACCATACCGTGGCTGATGGCAACGATCTCCATCCCCAACAGCAGTACAAACGGATTGCGGGCATACAGCCGGTCAAGGTGTTTCCTGATATGTTCAGAGTGATCCATACAGTCTGCCTCCTGAAATCAGATCAAACGTCGAAAGGCTGTACTCTACCCTCAAACAGCAAGAATCTACAAAACATTTTACAAATCGGCACACAGCTGTAACATAACTATGTTACAAACAGGTTGACCGAAGCTGTAACACCCCTTAAACCCGGGCGGTCAACAGACTTCACTGAAAAGACTGACAATCCAGAGGACATATCTGCATGAAGAAAATCCTGATCATCGAGGACGAGCGGGATCTGGCCGACCTGCTGGCCTACAACCTGGAAAAGGAAGGTTTTGCGGCCAGTTGCGTACACAACGGCAGCGACGGACTGGAAGCGGCTCAGCACGAGACACCGGATCTGATCATTCTGGATCTGATGCTGCCCGGCATGATGGGCACCGAGGTCTGCAAGATCCTGCGCAAGAGTGTGAAAACCGCCCAGGTACCGGTATTGATGGTCACCGCCAAAAGTGACGAGATCGACCGGGTGGTCGGATTCGAGGTCGGCGCCGACGACTATATCGTCAAACCCTTTTCCATGCGGGAGCTGACCCTGCGGGTCAAGGCCATCCTGCGACGCTGCGACGGCGAGCAGGTTCAGGCCCAGCCCCAGCCGATGCTGAAACTGGGGGAGATCAACATCGACACCGAACGTCACCAGGTTGTCAGCGCCGGAAGCCCCGTAGAACTCACCTCGACCGAATTCAAGCTGCTGCTCTACCTGACCGAACGCTGCGGCCGCGTGATCAGCCGCGACCAACTGCTGCAGAACGTCTGGAGCTATAACGATGTGGGTGACACCCGCACGGTGGACACACATATCACCAGACTGCGCAGCAAACTGGGCGCACCGGGCGACCAGATCAAGACCGTGCGCGGTTTTGGATACAAGATGGAAGAGGTGTAGAACTGTTGAGCGTGTCGGTTATCCGTGCCGGTAACCACACAGCAGATCACGGATATTGCTCCGGTGACTAAACATTCAAACCCTGCTGTAGGGGCGGGGCGCCCCCGCCCCGGATTGGGCGAGGCAAGCCTAGCCCCTACCATTCATATGTTTAACCACCGGATCAATAGCACTATCAAAAGGACAACTATCATTATGAAGTTCCATTGGAAACTGATGTCTTCATATCTGGCGATCATCGTGCTGCTGTCGGCTTTTTTCTATTTCAGCTTCGATCACAGCGCCAAATCCGTATTTATGGAAGAGAGCCGCGAAAACCTGATCAGCCAGACCCGCTTGGCCAAACTGCTGGCCGAGCAGGATGCCATCGGACTGCCCCCCCAGATGCTGGCCGAAAATGTCGGCTCTGCTGTCAAGGCGCGCGTCACGCTGATCCAGCCTGACGGCAGGGTTATCGCTGATTCGGATGTGAAGCGCCCCATGGTCGCAGAACTGGAAAATCATCTCAGCCGGCCCGAGGTGCAGCAGGCGCTGAAGACCGGCATCGGCAGCGCCGTGCGCTATTCCGACACACTGAAAACCAGCATGCTGTACACCGCCATCAGCTACAACTCAGCAGGCAAAAAGGGGGTCATCCGCCTCTCCCAGCCGCTGGAGTATTTCAACGAAGCCAGCCAGACCCTGCACCGTGTCACCGGCACCGCCATGCTGCTCTCGGCCCTGCTAGCACTGGGCTTAAGCCTGTTTCTGTCCAAACTGACCTCCCGGCCACTGCGGGAGATGGCCGCCCTGGCCGAACGGATCGGCAAGGACAAGGATCCGATCCGCATACCGGTCTCCGGTCATGACGAGATCAGTCTGCTGGCATCGGTGATGAATGAAATGGCCGGGCGCATCGACAGACAGCTGCAGAGCCTTGCCGCTGAGAAACTGCGACTGGACACCATCCTGAAAGGCATGGGCGAAGGGGTAATGGTTGCCACATCAAAAGGCACCATCACCCTGGTCAATCCATCCTTCCGCAACATGTTCGGCATTACCGCCGATGTGGAGGGCAGAAACCTGATCGAGGTTTCCCGCAACCCGGACCTGCAGGCCGCCTTCCAGGAGCTGAGCGAGACGGGCAATGAACTGATCCGTGAGATCCGCATCCTGCCGGGCGAGACCACCCTGCTGACCCACTGGGTTCCCCTGCCAGCCAACAACGGCGGTGACGGTGTGGTGGCGGTTTTCCATGATATCACTGACATGAAGTACGTGGAGAACATGCGTCGGGACTTTGTGGCCAATGTCTCCCACGAGCTGCGCACACCGGTCTCGGTCATCAAGGGCTATGCCGAAACCCTGCTGATGGAGGGCGTGATCGCATCCGAACCGGACAAGGCCTCCCGCTTCGCCGGCATCATCCACAACCACGCCGAACGTTTGACCATCCTGATTAACGATATCCTGACCCTCTCCTATCTGGAATCAAAGGCTGCTGCCCTGGAGCTGAACCCGCTGGATGTGGGCGGTACCGCGGCCAAGGCCTGCATGTTGCTGGCCCAGAATGCAGCTGCCAAATGTATCAAACTGGCCAATGAAGTGCCCAGTGGCCAACTCCCCAGGATCATGGCCGATCAGGGCCGACTGGAGCAGGTGTTGGTAAATCTGATTGACAATGCCATCAAATACACCCCGGTGAGCGGCACGGTACGCGTATACGCCGAGCAGGCCCCCGGCCAGCTCAAGCTCTCGGTTACGGACAGTGGTATCGGCATTCCGGAAAAAGACCTGCCACGCATCTTCGAACGCTTCTACCGTGTGGACGCCGCACGCAGCCGCGAGCAGGGCGGCACCGGCCTGGGCCTGTCCATCGCCAAACATATCGTGCAGCTGCACGGCGGTGAACTGACCGTCACCAGCACACCGGGCAAGGGCTCCACCTTCACCTGCACCCTGCGCACGGCCTAGTCGGCCGTGCCGGCCGACCCAGTCCCCAGTCCCCAGTCCACGATCTTTTAACCAACTGTTTCCCTGCCTGTAACACAGTCGTAACATCACTATGCTAACGTGTCACCCAGTTGTGAAACCAAATCAAAACAACAAATTGGAGGGACACATGTTAAGGAAGTCGATTGTTACAGCAGCGTTGCTTGCGCTAACCGCGGTTTCGGCACAGGCAGAAAAAATCACCGTTGACAGCAAGATCAAGAGTTACAAGGCCACATCAGGAGTGGCCGGCAACCTGAACAGCATCGGATCCGACTCGCTCAACAACCTGATGACCTACTGGGCCGAAGGTTTCAAAAAGAAGTACCCCAATGTCAACATCCAGATCGAAGGCAAAGGCTCCAGCACCGCCCCTCCGGCCCTGATCGCCGGTACTGCCCAGCTGGGTCCCATGTCCCGCGCGATGAAGGCCTCGGAAATCGAGCAGTTCGAGAAGAAGTTCGGCTACAAACCAACCAAAATCGGCGTGGCCCTGGACTCCCTGGCCGTATTTGTCAACAAGGACAACCCGATCAAAAGCCTTTCACTGGACGAGGTTGACGCCATCTTCTCCAAGACCCGCAAACGCGGCCTGCCGGAAGTCACCACCTGGGGTCAGGTGGGCGTGAAGGGCGCACTGGCTGCCAAACCGATCAGCCTCTATGGCCGTAACTCCGCCTCTGGCACCTATGGCTATTTCAAGGAGAAGGCCCTGAAAAAAGGGGATTACAAGAACACTGTCAAGGAACAGCCCGGTTCAGCCTCTGTTGTTGAAGGCATTGCCAAGGATATCGCCGCCATCGGCTATTCAGGCATCGGCTACGCCACTTCCGGCGTGCGCGCCGTGCCTCTCTCCGACAAAAAGGGCGGTCCAGTTGCCGAAGCAAACTACAAAAACGTGCTGAACGGCAAATACCCTTTAAGCCGCATGCTCTACATCTATGTGGCCAAAAAGCCCGGCCAGCCGCTCCCCAAACTGACCGAAGAGTTCATCAAGTATGTACTCTCCAAAGAAGGTCAGAAGATCGTGGTCAAGGACGGCTATGACCCGCTTACCGCAGCACTGGTTGAAAAACAGATCAAGGCCATGAAATAGGCTGAATACAACACATTTGCCGCAGAGGGCACAGGGGTTTCAACGCGTATCATCCACCAACCTCTGTGTTCTCTGTGGCAGATCAATTGACTTCATCTTCAACAAAACGACAAGGCACTGCTATTAACCATGAACAATGAAATTTCCCGCAAATCGAGGCGCAATGACCGCATAGCCGAATGGCTGATCAAGGTGGGCGGCCTGCTGGTGATCATCTCCGTGATCTGGATTCTGGTGATGATCGCCAAGGTATCCCTGCCGCTCTTCTTCAGCCCCAAGGCCAGTGTTTCAGCCAGCTTCAGCCTGCCGGCCGGACTGCAGCAGTCCAGACTGCTTGCTGGCGGTGTGGATGACGCCGGCGTAAAGGCGTTTGTGATCGATGAAAACGGAAATGTCCATTTCTTCGATGCCGCTGCCGGACAGACCATCGAAAGCCTGCCGGTGCCTGAGAAACCCCGCGGCAGCCGGAAAATCGCCAACCTGGAGGCAACCGGTAAATCGTCATACAATCTGGTCTGGGATAACGGCGCCGCTTCATCGCTGAAAGTCAGCTGCGGTTCAGCCCGGGAAGGCGCAAGGGCCGGTGATGTTGAGCACTCGCTTTCCGTCAATGAACAACTGGCCTTCGGACCAGCCGGACCGACCCTGCAGACATTTGTGCGCCAGGTAAACGACAGGGACGCAGTGCGCGTCGACCAGCTGGAGAGTAACCGGTTCCGCATCACCCACCGCACGGTGGAAAAAGACCTGATGGAAAACGAGGCCGTCAAGGTCACAAGCGCCGAAATCAGCGACAAGCCACCGGCGCCTGTAACTGCCATCACGCTGGACGGCAAGGGGCACTACCTGTATGCCGGCACCCACAACGGACAGATCATGCGCTGGGACATCTCCGAACCGGGCAACCCGCGCCTGATCGAGACCGTCAATGCCACTTCCGGCGCATCCATCACGGCCCTGGCCGTAGTGCTGGGCGATTATTCACTGGCAGTGGCCAGTGCCGACGGCGGATATAACATCTGGTTTCCGGTCAATACACCGGGCAGCGGCACCGACAAGCGCCTGACACTGATTCACAGGCTGCCTGGACAGGCCGCCGCCACAAACGCCATTATCCCCTCAAACCGGGACAAATCTCTGGCTTCCTTCAACAGCAAAGGCGAGCTGCGCATCGACCACACCACATCGGAGCGGATGCTGCTCAGCCTGAATACCGGTAAAGCAGCCATTCGCCATGCCGCCTATTCACCGCGCTGCACGGCAATTGCCGCGCTTGATGCGGACAACCGCATGACCGTCTGGAAGCTGAAGATCCCACACCCGGAAATATCACTGGGCACCCTGCTCGGCAAGGTGTGGTACGAGGGATACGACAAGCCGGAATACGTCTGGCAATCCTCCTCGGCCAGCGATGATTTCGAACCCAAAAAGAGTCTGATGCCCCTGATCTTCGGCACTATCAAGGCGACCGCATTCGCCATGCTATTCGCCGTGCCGCTGGCCCTGCTGGGCGCGCTCTACACCAGTCAGTTCATGACCCTCAAGGTTAAAAACCGGGTCAAACCGACCGTGGAGATCATGGCCGCCATACCGTCGGTTGTGATCGGCTTTCTGGCCGGCCTCTGGCTGGCGCCGCTGATCGACAAAGCCGTACTGGCCCTGTTTATTTCGCTTCTGGTCATTCCGGCCCTGCTGCTAACCGTCACACTGCTCTGGAGACAGGTCCGGCCCTATTCAAAGTCCGGCATCATGCTGCGCGGCAACGAATTCATGGTGCTGGCGCCGGTCATCGTGGCAGGGGTCTACATCTCCTGGCTCCTGGGCGGCGCAGTCGAGGCCTCCATATTCGGCGGCGACTTCAAACAGTGGCTCTACAGCGTGCTGGGGGTCAATTACGATCAGCGCAATGCGCTGGTAATCGCCATCGCACTCGGCTTCGCCGTGATTCCGATCATCTTCACCATTGCCGAGGACGCCCTGTCCAATGTGCCGCGCAACCTGTCAGCCGCCTCCATGGCGCTGGGCGCCAGCCGCTGGCAGACCGCCTGGCGGGTGATACTGCCGTCTGCCATGCCGGGGGTCTTCTCGGCCATCATGATCGGCTTCGGACGGGCCATTGGCGAAACCATGATCGTACTGATGGCGACCGGCAACACACCGATCATGAGCTGGAGCGCCTTCAATGGTTTGCGCAGCCTGTCGGCCAATATCGCCGTGGAGATCCCGGAAGCGCCGCTGTTCGGCTCGCTCTACCGGGTGCTGTTCCTCTCTGCCGTGCTGCTGTTCATTTTCACCTTTATCATCAACACGGCCGCCGAGGCGCTGCGCCAGAGGTTCAGGAAGAAATACGGAACTATCACCAATAAAAAGGCCATGATGACTTAATCTGTCATATGCCTGTTGTAACATGCTCTCATAAGGAGGGCATGTCATGAATATACAAGAGTTTCGCAAACAGTTTCCCGATGA
>Ga0116182_1004146_pt1 | contig 13028 bp, 6 predicted proteins | sample AD_UKC077_MetaG_FD_89805 | JGI IMG/M metagenome (GOLD analysis project Ga0116182, IMG submission 89805) | Active sludge microbial communities of municipal wastewater-treating anaerobic digesters from USA - AD_UKC077_MetaG | ecosystem: Engineered > Bioreactor > Anaerobic > Digestate | place: USA...
CTCACCCACGATGCGATACTCCTGAAAGGCCATGACCGCGCCGCGGATCAGGGGATAATAGCTCCAGACCGCGATCGAGAGCAGCGCGGGCGCGAGCATCAGCCACGGAGAAAAGGAGAAAGGAGACGGGAGGAAGGAAAAAGGAGAAGGGAGACGGGGGGCGGTAGTACCGGCAGGATCGGCAGCACCGGCAGACGGGGCCCGGGAGACGGGCTTGCACGTGAAGGCCAGGGCGAGGCAGACGAGCGCGGTGATCGCGACGATGCCGAAGAGCACGCGGGCGAGCGGACGCTGGCGCGCGAGCACCGCCTCCGGCGCGCGGAACATCAGGCCGCGGTTGGCGTCGTCGTTGATGCGCCGCAACGCGGCGGCATAGTCGAAGCGCTCGCCGGTGTCGGCCAGCAGCACGCCGAGCAGACGGCGGTCGATCAGGTCCGACACCGCCTGCCAGAAACCGGCGAAGGGTTCGGTGCGCGCCAGGATCGCGCCGCCGGCGATGCGCGCGTAGTTGCGCCGGATACCCGGCGGCACCTCGTCCAAATACTCGTTGAAGCCCAGCCGTTCAAGGTCGGCGGGCGTGCACCAGCGCGCGTGGCCTTCCAGCACCTTCTGCTTGACCGTCTCGTCGTTGACCGCCTCGCTGGCGAGCTGCTCGATGCAGCGCCACACCAGATCGCGCTCGGCCTTGGGACGGCGCCCCACGCTCTCGGTCATGCTGTAGAAATGCTTGTGCGCCTGGAAGACCGGCTTCAGATCCGGCCGCGCGGCGGGGAAGGGCATGATGCCGACCATGTCGGGCGGGAGGTTGAGGTCGCGCGTGAGCTGCTCGACCAGCTCGGCGCCGGAGAAGAGCGCCACCACCTCGCCTTGGGCGAAGAGCTGCGGCAGGTCCTGCGTCAGGCGCGGCAGCGCACGCGCCACACCTTTGATCACATCGCTCTCGGCAAAGGCGATCTCGCGACCTCCGTCCAAGGTCACGCGCCCGGCGGCCAGGTCGGCGGGCGTGAGGTCGACCGGCTCGCCACTCTGCGGGTCGCGCAGCCAAGGGGCCCAGGCCAGGCGGTGGGTGAAAGCGGCCGCCTCGATGGCCTCGGGCGAGTCGAAATTCGCCTGCCAAACAGCCGCTGCCCCCGACAGATCCTCGCCGGTGTCGGGCGCCAGGAAACGGGTCTCCTCCATGGCGAAACGATAGCTGCGTCCCGTGGCAGGCGAGACGCGCACGGAGACGATCGGCGAGCCGCCGGCGGCCTGCATCCACGGCAGCCAGCTCCACGGCCTGTTCTCGAGGCCGAAGGCGCGCTGGCCGCGCTGCACCTTGGCGCCGGCCACCTGCTTGCCCGGAAAGGTGAGGCGCTGGCACCAGCGGAAGAACTCGTCCCAGGTGGCCGGGATGTATTCGGGATCGACACCGGCCTGCCGCACCAAATCTTTGCGGTAGACGATGCCGTAGTACCAGATGCCGGCCATCGGCAGGCCGTAGACCTTGCCGTCGCGCGTGGCGACTTGGCGCCAGAGCGGCGGCACCTGCCGCCAGCCGGGCCAGCGCGCCTCGTCGTCGCTGAGCTGGCCGTCGCCGTCGGTGTCCTCGCCGAGCCACTCGTTGAGCGGGTGGCAGAAGCCCTGCTCGATGTCGTGGCGGATGATGTGGAACCAGCAGAAGTAGATGTCCGGCGCGGTGCCGCCGGCGAGCGAGAGCATGAACGGGGCGCGGCCGCCGGCGCCGGGCAGGGTCAGGCCGCCCCACTTCTGCGGATTGAGGCGCGGCTCCGCGCGGGCGAGGGCGAGGATCTGGCGCGTGACGGGACTCTCCGGCAGGTCGGGGTCGTAGCCCTGCAGGAACGTGACGGTGACAGGCTCCGCGGCGGCTGTCGCGCCGCCGGCGGTGAGCAGCAGGAGAAGGATCAGCGCGTGGCATTTGCCGCGCCACGCGATGTCATCGTCACTCATTGCTCCTCCGGCACGGCCTCGGGTGCCGGCACGGCATCCGGCGCCGGCATCTCCTCGGGCGTGTGCTCCGGCATCTGCGCCTGAGCCTCAAGTTCTTGCTGGGCATTCAGCAGCTCCTGCTGCGCATGAAGCTGTTGCAAGGTCGCTTCATTCTCTTTCTCGCGTTTAGCCATTTCATCCTGCGCGATCTTGCGCGCCAATTCCTGCAGGCTCTCACGCGTGGCCTTTTCTGCGGCATGCTGCTCCGCCTTCTCTTGCGCCTTGCGCTCCCGCAGACGCTCAAGATAGGACTTGGCGGAGGTCATGGTGGACGCGGGTTGCGACGGCGCGGCGCGCGCCGCAGCGGGCAGACGCACCAGGCCGGGAACCGCGACGGGCGGAGCCGCCGCCGGCGGCTCAACGGCAGCGGCCACGACTGGCACAGCGTTCGAAACCGCCGCGGCGGTTTCAGAAGGCGGCCCGTCAATCAGGCCTTTGTCCAGATGCATCGTGATGGTGACGCCGTCTTTTTGGAATTGAGCCCACTCGTCATCATAATCGGCGGCGATGACGGTCCAGCCGCGCGCCGAGGCACCGACCTCCAGATAAAAACTCTCCGGCGGATTGGTCGAGCGGTCGATGAACCCGACAGCCGTACGCCCTCTGGGGGTGATGTTGAGCGCGGTGAAGGCGATCTGCTTGGCGACCTGCTGCTGCTCAGCCTGGAGCTGCTCCGCGTTCTTCTGCGCTTCCAGATCGGCGGCGGCAGGATTGAACGCGGGCGGTAACGCACCGAACGGCATCCGGTCGAGGATGGGCTGGTAGCGGGAAAAAGGCGCGGGCTCGTAAGCGGCCGAATAGGCCGTCACGGCCCATCCGAGCAGCGCGTAGCCCCATCGGCGTAACACAATGCCTGAACGTGTCATGAAGGCAGTATAGCACGCACGCCGCGCAGCGGCAACGCCACGCCGAGTAATCGGTGGGTGGTCGGGGTGCGGCAGACGAACGCGAGAAATGGCGGAAACGGGGCGGCACAGGCTGGTGTACCGACTTCAGTCGGACTGGTCCGCACCAGCCGGCTAAAGCCGGTACACCCGCAGGGTCCATGATCCCACGCCTTCCGATTCTCCTCACACACCTGCCGCACCCCCTGCCACCAACCGATTACCCACGCCGAACCTGTTCGGTGGGCACGTGCCTGTACGTGTCAGCCCCGAACGGGTCTTCACCTCGCGGACGGGGCCGTCCGCGCTCCCGGCACGCCTCGTGTCCTCTGCCCCTCCGATATTGGCTGGAAGGCCTCGGGCGCGGGCGCCTCGATGCAGCAGGGCCGGCCGGAAACCGGATGCGTGAAGCGCGCCGCCAGGGCGTGAAGCAGGTGGCGCGTGCAGCCGGCCACCGGCCGTGCGCCGTAAAGGATGTCGTTGACGATCGGCCAGCCGCCGAGCGCGAGCTGGCAGCGGATCTGATGCGTGACGCCGGTGAAGATCGTGACCTCCAGCAGGGTGTTCGGCCCGATGAAGCCGAGCGGCCGGTAGGCGGTCTCGGCATGCAGGCGGCGCGGTGCGCCAGCGAGCGACCGCGCGTCGACCATCCGGCAGAAGGCCAGGCCGGGGTGGTGCGCGAGATCGTGCGTCAGTCTACCCGGCACGGCGACGTGACCCTCGACCACCGCGAGGTAGCGCTTCTCCACGGTCTGGGCCGCGAACTGGGCGCGCAGGGCGTCGAAGGCCTGCGCGCTGCGGGCCGCCAGCACGAGGCCCGAGGTCTCGGCGTCGATCCGGTGCAGCGCGCCGGCCATGAGCGGCTGGTCGCCCAGCGCCGCGAGTTCCGGGAAGCGGGCCACCGCGCCGTTCATCAAGGTCCCGCGCTCGTCGCTGCTGAGCGGCTGGACCGCGATGCCGGCGGGCTTATTGAAGGCGAGCAGGGCCTCGTCGGCGAACACGAGATCCACCGGCACGTCGGGGTCGGGCTGCACGCGGTTGTCATCGCGCTCTTTCAGCCGCTGCACCTGCACGATATCCATGGCCGCGAGCTTGCCGCCCTTGAGTCCGGGCCGGCCGTTGACATACACCCGGCCGGCCTCGATCGCCTGACGGCAGAAGGCGCGCGACGAGGTCGGACAGCGGGCCAGCAGCGCGGCGTCGAGGCGCGTGCCGACCTCCTGCGGACTAGCTGTGAACGTGAGGTCGGTGAGCATGGGAGAAAGGAGGAAGGAGGAAGGATGAAGGAGGAGGGATTGAGAGTTGAATGTTGAGCGTTCCTGATGCTCAGCGGCGCGGCGGGGAAGGCTGCAACTGCTGCAGGCGTTGCGCGGCGTAGCGGCCTTGGCTGGATGCCGTGCCGCCTTTGCGCACAAAGGCGGAATAGGCCTGCGCGGCCTGCGGGCGCTGTCCCTGCGCCTCGTAGGCGAGTCCTTTGTAAAAGGCGGTCGAGGCGTCGCCCGGCACCTGGCGCTCGAAGGCGTTGAGGTGCTGCAGCGCACCGGCGTAATCCTTGCGCTGTAGCGCACACTGGGCGAGCACGCTTTGCGCGCGTGCGCCGGAAGGGTTGAGACGCGCGGCTAGCGCGGCGGTCTGCTGTGCGGCGGCGGGATTGCCGGCCTTCTGGTGGGCCTGCGCCACCAGCATCAGGCCGACGTAATCGTTGGGCGCGAGGCGCAGGCCCTGCTCGGCCGAGGCTTTCGCGGCGGCGTACTGCTTTTGGGCGAGCTGTGTCTCGGCGGCCGCGAAGCTCTTGAACGCCTCTTTGTTCTTGCGGATCGCGGCGGTCGCGGCGAGGTAGGCGTCGCGGTTCACGACGCCGCTGTTCTTGCCGGCGTACTGCGTGCGCGCACGCTCCTGGGCCGTCTGCAGGCGCTCGGTGCTCATCGGGTGCGTGGAGAACATCTGTTGCAGCGCGGAGGGGTTGGCGCCGCTGAGCCGCACCAGCAGACGCTGCAGGTCGACCATGCCTTGCGGATCATACCCGGCGCGCACCATGTAGAGCATGCCGCCCTCGTCGGCCTCGCGCTCCTGCGCGCGGCTGTAGCTGGCCAGCACCACGGCGCTGCCGAGCTGGCCGGCCGTGCCCGCGAGATCGGCCCACGAGCTGCCCTGGCTGGCGAGATAGCCCTGCGTGCCGGAGACCAGCATGTCGTAGACGGTGCTCTTGCTCATGGCCGAGGCCGTGTGGCCGCAGTTGACGTGGGCGATCTCGTGGCCCAGCACCGCGGCAAGCTGCGCCTCGTTCTCCAGCTCGGCCAGCATGCCGCGCGTGATGGCGATCGTGCCGTCCGGGAAGGCGTAGGCGTTGACGTAGACCGCGTTGACCACATGAAAATTAAACGGCATGTCCGGGAAGACGGTGTCGGTCGGCGTGAGGGTGGCGACCAGCTTGCGCCCGATCTGGTTGACATAGGCGTTGGCCTGCGCGTCGCTCGACTCGCCGTAGTCCGCTGAGAACTGCGACGGCACCGCCTGCTTGGCGAGGGTGACGAGCTGGCTCTTGCCGCTCTCGCCCTGCAGCAGGCTGAACTGCTGTTTGCCGGTGATGGGATTCGTGACGCAGCCGGCCAGCGCGAGTGCGGACAGGACAGAAACCAACACAAACGCAAGGTTATTGAGTTTCATAACATCTCCTTTAACCGATACCTATAGCACACTGCAGAAGCGGTCGCCCGGCTCCATGGGGTGGCCGTTCAAAAACGACTTGCCGTCCATGCGGCGGCTGCCGTCTGGCTGCACGGCCGTCAGGCAGAGCAGGCCGTCGCCGGTGGTGACGAGCGGTCCGACCGGCGTAATCAGGCAGACGGTGCCGGGCGCGGCCTGCTCGAAACCGGACACGCCTTCGCGCACGACCTCAGCCTGCAGGATCTTGATACGTTCGGGGACCTCCTCTTTGTCCGCGCGCGCCGGCAGGAAGGTGAAGGCGCCGGGCCACGGCTCGAAGGCGCGGGTGCGCCGCTCGATGAGAGAGGCCGGCAGCGACCAGTCGATCTGGCCGTCAGCCTTCTGCATCTTGGGAGCGTACGTGGCCTGCGCGTGGTCTTGCGGTTCGCGCGGCAGCGTGCCGGCGATCATCAGGCGCAGCGCTTTGACCATTGTGACGGCGCCGAGAATCGCGAGGCGCTCCATCAGCGTGACCGCGGTGTCGTCGGAGCAGATCGGCTCGATCGCCTTGAGCAGCATGTCGCCGTCATCCATGCCGGCCGCCATCTGCATGACGGTCACGCCGGTGACCTCGTCGCCCGAGGCGATGGCCGCCTGGACCGGCGCGGCGCCGCGGTATTTGGGCAGCAGCGAAAAGTGGCCGTTGATGCAGCCGCGCGGCGGCAGTGCCAACAGCCGCCGGCCGAGAAATTGGCCGAAGGCGACCACAATGATCACGTCGGGCTTGAGCTGCTCAAGCTGCTCCAGCACCTCGGGCGCGTTCACTTTCTCCGGCGAGATGATCGGGGAGACGTGTTTCTCGACCGCGAACGCCTTACAGGGGCAGGGCGTGAAGCGTTGCCGCCGGCCCGAGGGACGGTCTGGCTGGGTCACGACGCCGACCACGTTCACCTGCGGCGCGCGCAGCAGCGCGCGCAGGGTGACCGCCGACGCGTCTGAAGATCCCATGAAGACAATACGCATGCACGACATCCTGTTACCGTAGACGTTTTTTACAGATTAGCACATCGCGCGCGTCGTGACGCACACAATTTTTCACAGGCCGGGATTTTCCGCGCGCAGCGCGGCGAGGATGCGGCCGGAGAGAGAAGACTGGTTGAGCGTGTAGAGATGGATGCCCGGCGCACCGCGCGCCAGCAGGTCACGGCACTGCTCGAGCGCGAAGCGGAAACCGGCCTCCTCGACATCCTCGGCCGCGGCCGCCTGCCGCAGGGTGTCCGGGATCGAGCAGCCGGAAAGCGCCACAAAGCGTTCGATCTGCCGAGCCGAGCTGAGCGGCATGATGCCGGGCAGCAGCGGGATCGTGACGCCCGCGGCGCGCGCTTGCGCGACAAAGTCGTGGTAGACGGCGTTGTCGAAAAAGAGCTGCGTGACCGCGAAATCCGCGCCGTTCTCCTGCTTGCGTTTCAAGAAGGCGATGTCGCGCGCCGGCGTACGCGGCTGGCCCTCCGCAAAGGATTCGGGGTGGCCTTCCGGATAGGCGGCGCAGCCGATCTTGAACTGCGGCCAGCCGTCGCGGATGAAACCGATCAGGTCGCTGGCGTGGGAAAATCCGTACGGATGCGGGCGGAAGCTGCTCTCGCCCTGCGGCGGGTCGCCGCGCAAGGCCATGATGGCGGGCACGTTTTTGGCGGCCAGCCGGTCGAGGATCTTGGAGAGATCCACCTGCGAGTGCCCGAGACAGGTGAGGTGCGCCATGGCGTGCAGCGCCAGGTTGTTCTGCAGCGACGCCACCAGGTCTACCGTATTCTCGCGCGTGCTGCCGCCGGCTCCGTAGGTCACCGAAACAAAATCAACGTCCAAGCGCGCGGTCTCGGCCAGCGTCGCATACAGCCGAGCCCAGCCCTCCGGCGTCTTGGGCGGAAAGAATTCAAACGAGATCGTCGGGCGGCCGTTCTGGATTTTTTCGAAAAAGGTCATGGGAGTGCGAGAGTATACGCCAACGGCTGGATATGGTAAAGTCGAAGCGATATGAACCACACACCTGCACCGGGCAGTTTTCAGTTGAAATGGGCCGGCGATCTTTTTGAGGTGACGCTGCGGCTCGACCGGCCCCGGCCGGGACGCGCCGTCTTTCGCACCAACCTCGGCATGGCGCACGTGCGGCGCCGGGAGCTGATCGCCTGCACCGAGTCTGGTGAACCTGTGCTGGCGCGCGACTGGCACGACATTCCGATGCCCGCGTGTGAACCCGGCGTTTTCCGCGTGCGCGTCCCGCTGACCGAAGTCGGCGTCTTTGAAGGCAAGGCCTGTTTCTTTGCCGAGGGCTCGCCGGTGCCGGAGTGGCCGGAGGGCGGCAACCTGCGCATCAAGGTGGGACCCGCCCACACCGCCTGCGCCAACACCGTGTATACCGCCTTCGTGCGCCAGTTCGGCGCGGCGCTGCAGCGCAACCCGCGCACGCCGGCACTCGGCGCGCACGAGGCGGCGCTCGACGGACAGGGCTACACCGTGATCCCGCCTTCGGGGACCTTCCGCGACCTGATCCGGCAGCTCGACACCATCATGGGCCGCCTGCGTTTCCGCATTGTCCAGCTCCTGCCGGTGCATCCGGTGCCGACCACCTACGGACGCATGGGCCGCTTCGGCTCGGCTTTTGCGGCGCTGGATTTCCTTTCGGTCGATCCCGCGCTGGCGGAGTTCGACACGCGCGCCACGCCGCTGGAGCAGTTCCGCGAGCTGATCGACGCGGTGCACAGCCGCGGCGGCAGCCTTTTCATGGACCTGCCCGCCAACCACACCGGCTGGGCCGCGACGCTGCACACCCACCATCCGGACTGGTACCGGCGCCGGCCCGACGGCGAGTTTGTCTCGCCGGGTGCGTGGGGCGTGACCTGGGCCGACCTGGTGGAACTCGATTACAGCGACCCGCGGCTGCGCGCCTACATGGCTAAGGTGTTTCTCTTCTGGTGCAGTCAGGGGGTGGACGGCTTCCGCTGCGATGCCGGCTACATGATTCCGGCCGAGACCTGGACCTACATTGTGGCGCGCGTGCGCGAAGAGTTCCCCGATACCGTCTTCCTGCTGGAAGGGCTGGGCGGCAAGGTGGAGGTGACCGAGACGCTGCTCACCGAAGCCAATCTGGACTGGGCCTACTCCGAGCTGTTCCAGACCGAGGACCGCGGCGCGCTGGAATGGTATCTGCCGCGCGCCATCCCGCTGGCGGAGCGCTGCGGCCCGCTGATCCACTTCGCCGAGACGCATGACAACAACCGCCTGGCCGCGCGCGGCGAATGCTATGCGCGCATGCGCGTGGCGTTGTCGGCCCTGCTCTCGCACCAAGGCGCGTTCGGCATCACGGCGGGCGTCGAGTGGTTCGCCTCGGAAAAGGTGGATGTGCACGGCGCCTCGGCGCTCAACTGGGACGCGCCGCGCAACCAGGCGGCGGAGATCGCGCGGCTGAATGCCTTGCTGGAAACGCATCCGGCCTTCGGTCCCGGCACGCGCCTGCGGCCGGTGCAGCGCGGCGACGGCCCGGTTCTGGCGGTGCTGCGCGACGCCGGCGCGGAGGCTGCGCCGACAAGCACGGTGCTGGTGCTCGTCAATCTCGACTGCGCGCACGCGCACACTGTGCACTGGGACGACGCGGCTTTCCACGGCGCAGTGGCGTGGGATCTCCTCACCGGCGAGGCCTTTGCGCTCAAGGCAGGCGCGGGCCTGGCGCTGGCACCGGGCCGCGCCTGCTGCCTGACGCTGCGTTCTGAGGACATCAAGGCGGTCGACCCCTCGGCGACGCCCGGCGAACCCGCTGCCTTGGCGCGGCGGCGGAGGAACCTCATGGCGCTGCGGGTGCGGCTACAGCTCGCGGCGGCGGACAACGGCGACGACGCGCGCTTTGCCTGCGCCTGCGAGCCCGGTGCGCTGGGCGCGGCGATGACGGCTGATCCCGACGCCTTCTGCGCCGGTGCGCCGGGCCGGTTGCCGCGCCGCACGGTGTGGCACTGGCCCGAGGATCAGCGCCGGCAGGTGATGGTGCCCGAGGGCCACGTGCTGCTGGTGCAGGCCGCGGTACCCTTCCGCGCAGAGCTGAAGAGCGGGCGGCGCACGCAGGCGCTTGAGCGCGCGGTGCGGCTGGACGATGGCACGTGGGGCGCGTTTCTGACGGTGCCGCCCTATGACGCGGCGCTAGACGGCACGCACGCCGAACGGCGCGCGCTGGTGACAACGGTCTTCACCGACGAAGGCGTGCGGCGCGCGGTCTCCGACCTGCTGGTGCTGCCGCCCGCCGGCGCGGCGCGGGCGGTGTCGCGCGTCGGCGGCGTGCGCGTGCGCAGCGAGCCGGGCCTCTGCGCGGTGCTCTCGAACGGCGCGGGCGCGATGGCGCATGCGCGTGCCGCGTGCGGTGTGCTGCGCAGTCAGTACGATTGCCTGCTGGCCGCCAATTCAGATCCGCGGGTGCCGGCCGACAAGATGGTCTTCTGGACGCGCTGCCGCACCTGGTTGCGCTATCGCGGGTATTCGCAGGCGATCGGGGCGGCCTGCCTCGACACCTTCGCGGCCGATCCGGCGGGGCGCTTTGCCGAATGGTGCTTCAAGGTCCCGTGCGGCATGGGGCGCTGGGTGCCGCTGCGCTTCCGGCTCGAACTGGAGCAGGGGGTCAACCGCGCGCGGCTGAGCGTAATGCGTCCGGCCGCAGGTGCGTACGGGCCGGACGCGGCGCAGGCCGGCCTGCTGGAGGCGGACGAGGCGGTGACGGTGATCGTGCGGCCTGACATCGAGTGGCGTAGCTTTCACCACAAGACCAAAGCCTTTCTGGGGCCTGAGAGCGCCTGGCCGGCGGCGGTGCGTCCCTCGGCGCGCGGGTTCGCGTTCGAACCGGCCGCCGGTGCGCGGCTCGGCATCGAAGCGACCGCGGGCGCGTTCCATCACGAACCGTCTTGGACCTATATGGTTGCACATCCCGACGAGCAGGAGCGCGGGCTTGACGGGCACAGCGACCTTTTCAGTCCCGGCTGGTTTGAACTGGAGTTGGATGACGGCGGCGAGACGGAGCTTGAGGCGGGCGAAGAGGGAGCAACGTTTGAGTGTGACGGCAGGATCGGGGGGGACGGCAGAGACGGGAGTGCCGAGGACAGGCAGGAATGCCTGTCCCCCCTTTGCAGGAGGCGCGGCTGTCAGCCCGCAAGCCGCCCCAACGCTCAAGTCCCGGAAACCCTGTCGCAGGCGCTGTCGCTCTACGTGGTGCGGCGCGACGCGCTGAAGACCGTGATCGCGGGGTATCCGTGGTTCTTAGACTGGGGCCGCGACACGCTGATCGTGCTGCGCGGGCTGATCGCCGACGGCCGGCACGCCGACGCGCTGGCGATCCTGCGGGAGTTCGGCCGCTTTGAGGAGCGCGGCACGCTGCCGAATATCATTCATGGCAACACGGTGGGTAACCGCGATACCTCCGACGCGCCGCTCTGGTTCTGCGTGGCGGCCGGCGACCTGATGGAGGCGCTGGGTGACCGCGAGGTGCTTGAGGCGGCCTGCGGACCGCGCACGCTGCGCGAGGTGCTGGTGTCGATCCTCTCCCACTACCGCGACGGCACGCCCAACGGCATCCGCATGGATCCGGCGAGCGGGCTGATCTACAGTCCGCCGCACTTCACCTGGATGGACACCAACTATCCGGCGGCCACGCCGCGCGAGGGGTATCCGGTCGAGATTCAAGCGCTCTGGATCGCGAGCCTGCGACTGGTGGCGCGCAAGATCGACGCCGAGTGGATCGCCTTGGCCGAGCGCGCGTCGCTGGCGTTGGCGCGGCTCTATGTGGTCAAGGAAGGGTGGCTGGCGGACTGCCTGCGGGCCAAGGCCGGCGAGCCTGCCGAGCGCGCGCCACAAGAGGACACGCTGCGTCCGAACCAGCTTCTTGCGGTTACGCTGGGCGTGCCGCTGGCGCCCGCGCTGGCGCGTGCTGCGGTCGGGGCCTGCGAGCGGCTGCTGGTGCCGGGCGCGATCCGTAGTCTGGCGGACCGGCCGGTGTTGGCGGACTGCGGCGTCTGGCGCGATGGCACGTTGCTGAACGATCCGCATCGGCCCTATCAGGGACGTTATCTGGGCGATGAGGATACGCGGCGCAAACCCGCCTACCACAACGGCACGGCGTGGAGCTGGCTGTTCCCGCTCTATGCCGAAGCGCTGGTCCTGCTGTACGGCGAGTCGGCGCGCGCGACCGGGCTCTCGCTGTTGGGGTCGGCGGTCGAACGGCTGAACGGCGGCTGTCTGGGGCATCCACCGGAGATTTGCGACGGTGACGCGCCGCACGTGGCGCGCGGCTGCTGCGCGCAGGCGTGGGGTGTGTCCGAACTGCTGCGTGTCTGGTTGCGGATCTCGCGTGCCGTTCCCTCCTTGCCTTGACGGTTCGCCACTCTCGTCGTATGCTGATAACACTTATGAAAACGGGGCTGTTTGCGTGCATGGCCGGCGGGTTGATCGGATTGGGTGCAGCGTTCGTGAATGCCGCGCCGCCCAATATCGTTTTCGTGCTGGTCGACGATATGGGCTGGACCGATCTCGGCTGTTTCGGCAGCACCTATTACGAGACGCCGAACATCGACCGCCTCGCCGCGCAAGGCATGCGGTTCACCGACGCCTACTCCGCCTGCACGGTCTGCTCGCCGTCGCGCGCCTGCCTCATGACCGGCCAGTATCCCGCGCGGCTGCGCATCACCGATTGGATCGCAGGCCACAAGCGCCCCTTCGCCAAGCTCGCGGTGCCGGACTGGACGTTGCGGCTCGCGCCCGAGATCCCCAACCTCGCCCGCACGCTCAAGGCTGCGGGATACGCCACGGCCAGCATCGGCAAGTGGCACCTCGGCGACGAGACGTGCTATCCGGACAAACAGGGCTTCGATGTCAATATCGGCGGCTATCACCGCGGCCAGCCGCCGAGCTATGTGGCGCCGTATAAGATCCCGACCCTGCCCGAAGGCCCGGACGGCGAGTTCCTCACGGACCGCGAGGCGGCCGAGGCGGCGCGCTTCATGCGTGAGCACCGTGACCGTCCCTTCTTCATCTATCTGGCGCACTATGCGGTCCACACGCCGATCGCCGCCAAGCGCCAGGTGTTTGAAAAATACAAGGCCAAGCAGGACAAGGAAAACCCGCACCACAACCCGACCTACGCGGGGCTGGTCGAGAGCGTGGACGACGCCATGGGCGTGATCCTGCGCACGCTGGACGACCTGCGGCTGGCGGACAACACCGTCATCGTGTTCACCTCCGACAACGGCGGGCTCATCGGCTGTACCTCGAACCGGCCGCTGCGCGTCGGCAAGGGCTCGGCTTACGAAGGCGGCGTGCGCGTGCCGCTGATCGTCAAGTGGCCGGGCGCGACAGCTCCCGGCAGCGTCTGTTCCGTGCCGGTCATCGGCGCGGACTTCTTCCCGACGCTGCTCGCGATGGCCGGCGTGCCGCAGCCTGCCGGGCATGTCGTGGACGGCGAAAGCCTCGTGCCGCTCCTGAAGCAGA
>Ga0116182_1004157_pt1 | contig 13006 bp, 10 predicted proteins | sample AD_UKC077_MetaG_FD_89805 | JGI IMG/M metagenome (GOLD analysis project Ga0116182, IMG submission 89805) | Active sludge microbial communities of municipal wastewater-treating anaerobic digesters from USA - AD_UKC077_MetaG | ecosystem: Engineered > Bioreactor > Anaerobic > Digestate | place: USA...
ATGTCGGTTTCGATGACGATGAACGGCGCCGTCTTGCCGGTCATGGCCTTCTACATCGTCGCCGCGGAAGAACAGGGTGTGGCTTTGGAGCAGCTCACCGGCACGATACAGAACGATATTTTGAAAGAGTACATGGTACGCAACACCTATATCTACCCCCCCGAAACCTCTATGCGGATTATTGCCGACATCTTCGAATATACGGCCCAATACTTGCCCAAATTCAACAGCATCAGCATCTCCGGATACCATATGCAAGAGGCTGGGGCGACCGCCGATCTCGAGCTGGGATACACGTTAGCCGATGGGTACGAGTACGTAAAAACCGGTATCAAAGCCGGCATCGATATCGATTCCTTCGCTCCCCGACTCTCTTTTTTCTGGGGCATTGGGATGAACCTCTTCGTGGAGGTGGCGAAGCTCCGAGCCGCCCGACTATTGTGGGCAAAGTTGATCAAAACCTTCGATCCTAAAAATCCGAAGTCGATGTCTCTGAGGACGCACTCTCAGACCTCCGGTTGGAGTCTGACCGAGCAAGACCCGTACAACAACATCGCCAGGACTTGTATCGAAGCGATGGCCGCCGCTTTCGGGCACACTCAGTCGCTCCACACCAACGCGATGGATGAGGCAGTGTCGTTACCCACCGAGTTTTCCGCGCGCATCGCTCGAAACACACAGCTGTACCTGCAGAACGAAACCGAAATCTGTCGCGTGGTTGATCCTTGGGGCGGCTCCTATTATGTGGAATGGCTGACGGATCAGCTCGTCCGCAAAGCCTGGGCGCATATCCGAGAGGTGGAATCGTTGGGCGGTATGGCCAAAGCGATAGAAACCGGATTGCCCAAGATGCGCATTGAAGAGGCCGCGGCGCGGAAACAGGCGAAGATCGACTCGATGAGCGAGCCGATCATCGGGTTGAACCTATACAAACCCGAAGACGAAAAACCGATCGACATCTTGGAGGTCGACAACACCGTCGTGCGTGAGAATCAGCTCCAACGGCTCCGGCAATTGAAAGAACAACGCCGTGAAGAGGATGTGCGCAAGGCCCTGGACGCGATCACCCAAGCGACGGAGAAAAAAGACCGGAATCTGTTGGCGCTGTCAATCGAAGCCGCGCGGGCGCGCGCCACGCTCGGCGAGATCTCTTACGCAATAGAAAAGGTCGCGGGGAGGCATCAAGCGTTGGTGAAAAGCATATCCGGGATATACAGCTCCGAATACTCGGATCCCGAAGAGATCGAAAAGGTTCGCCGTATGGTGTCAGACTTCGAAAAAGCGGAGGGAAGGCGGCCTCGCATCCTGGTCGCCAAGATGGGACAGGACGGTCATGACCGCGGGGCGAAAGTGATTTCCACCGCCTTCGCCGACCTCGGGTTCGACGTGGATATCGGCCCGTTGTTCCAAACCCCGGCGGAAACGGCGGCTCAAGCAGTTGAGAATGACGTGCATATCATCGGGATGAGCTCGCTCGCCGGCGGGCACAAGACGTTGTTGCCGATGCTGGTGGAGGAGTTGAAACAACGCGGGCGGGAGGATATCATCGTCATCGCCGGCGGCGTGATCCCCCCACAAGACTACGAGTTTTTGAAAGAGCATGGCGCGTCGTTGATCTTCGGTCCGGGCACCTTGATCCCTGTGGCCGCGGTCAGGATTCTGAAGGAATTGAACGAGCGCCTAGGGTATGCATAAGAGAATAGAAAATTTCTCGAGCGACCATCCGGTAGAGAAGAGCGGAGAGCGGAAAGGGAGTAACCCATCGCTAATGTCCGAGCGGGGGATGCCTAAGACCGCGTCTTCCCTACCGGAATGGCACGAAGAAGACAAAGCCGATCGGTTCGCGACTCGCGTGGTTTCCGGCGCGGTCGGCTCCGTAACGCCTGAGAATAGCCCTTCCGGTACACTGTCGCTAGGTAGCGCAAAGACGCGAAAAAGACGAAAACTGACGCTGGAGGATTATCTCGAAGGCTTCGAAAAGCGAGACAAGACGGTTTTTGCGCGGGCGATCACCTTGATCGAAAGCCGCGCGGACGCTGACAGGGACCTCTCTCAGGAACTGATTCAACACCTATTGCCAAAGTCGGGCGAGTCGATCCGCTTGGGATTCACCGGCATTCCCGGCGCGGGAAAAAGCACGCTGATAGACACCTTGGGGTTTTACTTATGCGAACAGGGCCACCATATCGCGGTCTTGGCCATAGACCCGAGCAGTCGCCTGTCCGGTGGCAGCATCTTGGGGGACAAGACCCGTATGGAAAAGTTGGTCGGACATCCGAACGCCTTTATCCGGCCCTCTCCGAGTGGGGGCGTCTTAGGCGGCGTCGCGCAGAAGAGTCGGGAGACCATCCTGCTTTGCGAGGCCTTCGGATACGACGTGATCGTCGTCGAGACGGTCGGAGTGGGCCAATCCGAAACGACTGTTCACTCGATGGTCGATTGTTTCATCCTGCTCATGATCGCTGGGGCGGGAGACGAACTGCAAGGTATTAAAAAAGGTATTGTCGAGCTTGCCGATATCATCGTCGTCAACAAGGCCGACGGTGAAAACCTGTTGCGCGCAAAGGCCTTCGAACGAGAGATGCGCAACGTCCTCCACGTCATATCCCCCGCCAGTCACGGCTGGAAGGTACCGACCGCGCTTTGTTCGGCCCTCAGCGGGGAGGGTGTCCAAGAGCTGTGGGAAGACGTTCTGCGTTACATCGCGATGCGAAAGGAGCAAGGCGCCTTCCTCAAAAACCGGCAACAGCAATCCTTGGAATGGCTGCACACCCTGATCGGCGAATACCTACGACGGCGATTCTACGAGCAACCGGCGATCCAGGAAGCCTTGATCGCCTTAACGAAAGATATGGCAGAGGGAAGAGCGACGCCCGCGAGCGCGCTACAAGCGCTTATCGCACTCTACGAACACGAATCTTGAATCGTACCTATAAAAGGCAGGTGAGCCGATGGACTATCGAGCGGTTTACGAAGAATGGTTGAACCACCCGCTGGTGGACAGTAAAACGAAGGAAGAACTGATCGGCATCCGGAACGATCCGAAAGAAGTCGAAGACCGGTTTTACAGAGAATTGGCTTTCGGAACCGCGGGCCTAAGGGGGAAGATGGCGGCGGGTACCAACCGTATGAATCCCTACATCATCCGGCGAATATCTCAAGCGCTCGCGAACGTCATTTCGGAATCAGGTGAGGAAGCCAAGAGCCGAGGGGTCGTGATGGCTTACGATACCCGGCGCAACTCCAACTTTTTCGTAAAGATCGCCGCGCAGATTTTCGCCGCGAACGGGATCAAAACCTACCTGTTCAGCGAACCGAGACCGACCCCGCAGCTCTCGTTTTCTGTGAGGGAATTGCGGACCATCGCCGGTGTCGTTGTGACGGCCAGCCACAATCCGAAAGAGTACAACGGGTTTAAGGTCTACTGGGAAGAAGGCTCTCAGATACTCGACGCCATCGCCGATCGCATCACCGCCCATTATTTGGGGCTACAGGACTACCTCTCCTTGAAAGGCCTTCCGTTCGAGAAAGGCGTATCCGTCGGTTTGATCGACGTGCTCTCGTCGGAAATGGACGAACGATACCGACGGTACGTGGCCTCGTGCTCCCTCAACGCGGATGTGGACAAGATGTTATCGATGGTCTACACCCCGCTGCACGGAACCGGCGCGGCCCACCTGATCCCCCTACTCAACGAACAGGGGTACAAGCAAATCGAAACGGTCGCCGAACAGCTCACCCCGGACCCGGACTTCTCGACCGCGCCCTACCCGAATCCGGAGGACCCGAAGGCCTTCGCGTTGAGCATAGAGAAAGGGAAAGCGTGTGATGCCGAACTCTTGCTCGCGACTGACCCTGACGCGGACCGGTTAGGCGCGATGGTCCGAACGCCCGAAGGCGAGTACAAGCCATTGACCGGGAACCAGATGGGCGCGATCCTGGTGCACTATATCCTGGATAGCCTCTCAAAAACGCGAGGGATACCCGAAAAGAGCGTTATCGTCACGTCGATCGTCACCTCTGATTTCGGCCCGACGGTCGCGCGCACTTTCGGCATTCCCACGGTCTACACCCTCACGGGATTTAAAAATATCTGCGGGAAAGCTAACGAATACGACCGAACCGGAGAGCGCCAGTTTTTGTTCGGTTACGAAGAGAGCATCGGCTTCGTCTACGGCACCCGAGTCCGGGACAAAGACGCCGTCAGTTCCGGGCTGCTGTTAACCGAAGCGGCTGCCTACCACAAAAAGGCGGGGTATTCCCTATACGAATGGTTGCAGGAGCTCTTCAGGCGGTATGGGCATCACGAAGAGCGGATGATCAACTACGTTCTCGAAGGAAAGGAAGGCGCGGAAAGGATAGGGCGCATTATGAACCGATTCCGGTCGGTACCCTTGACCGAAATCGGAGACGCGCATTTGACCCAACGGATCGATTATTTGGAAGAACCGCCCGAGCCGGCCCTAAAAACCAACTGTTTGAAGTTCCTCTATGGGGAAAACGTTTGGTTCGCTTTACGACCCTCCGGAACGGAACCGAAGCTGAAAGTCTACCTCTATGCCCGATCAGAAACTCGTGACAGTTCTTCGAAAATAGCCGATCTTTTCTATGAGCGCGTTTACTCGGAGCTTAAGCGCATTCCTTGAAGATTAGTGGCATCCCCGGCACTGATCGCAAGATCCGCCGGACGTGTCACAACAATCGGAGTCGCAGGTTTCTTCTCGGTTCTGGGCCGACTGTTTGGCTTTCGCGTGAACCCGTCGGATGATCTGTTTGCTCCAAGCGTCCAATTGACTGGTGTTTGGACTGGACACCTTCGCGGCTTGACAAAACAATTGAACTGCCCTTTGCGTGCTCACGTGAAACCGTTTTTCTATATCGGAGATCGTCATCTCCTTCTCGATGATCTCTTTCGTTGCGGATACCATAGCGTCCTCCTTTTATCGATTGTTAATTTTCTACATAAACCTTCGCCAGTTCGGCGTACTTTCGCGCGTGTTTCCGATGGTGCTCGGTCGTCTCCTCGGCTTGGAGCTTCTTCACCGCGGCGGGGATACCGGCCACCAATTGCCGCTCCTCCACCAACTGGTTTTCTCTCACGACCGAGCCCGCGGCCACCGTCGCGCCAGTCCGAACAACGGCCCCATTGAGCAAGATCGCCCCTATTCCGATCAAGGCCGCGTCCTCGATGACGCAACCGTGCACGATCGCGTTATGCCCCACGGTGACGTGGTCTCCCACCGTCACCGGATGGTCAGCTTCCGTGTGGATGGTGCAATTGTCTTGGATATTCGAGTATTTGCCGATCTTCACACCCGACATATCCCCACGCACGACTGCCCCAAACCAAACGCTGCTTCCTTCGTCGATCTCGACGTCTCCGACGATAACGGCCGTCGGCGCAATAAAGACAGACGGATGGATCCTCGGTTTTATTCCTTTATAGCCAACGATCATCCTCTCACCCTCCGATCTCTTCATACGGTATGCCCGGTATTATACAATAACGACGAACCCTTACGCAACCGTGCGGGTGCAGTCTGGGGGTATGAACTGCCGGTGGGAACCGTAACTCGGACCAGTCGACAGTACCGCTTTCTTTTAACGATGTCGAACTTCAGTGCGGCGCGGGTTTCTGGGAGCGCCTGCGAACGCGCTGGGAACGCTAAACTTCAGTTTGGCACGGTTTTTAGAAAAAAGAAAAAGGGTTCGCACAGAGAACACTGAGAACGCCTGGGAGCGCCAGGCTTTTGAGAGCCCCCTGGGAACGCCACACTTTAGTGTGGCAGGGTCATAGATTTTTCTTTGCTGGAAACGCCGAACTTTAGTGCGGCATAGTTTTATTTTTTTTCTTTGCTGGGAACGCCACACTTTAGTGTGGCATGTGTCGTGTTCTCTCCGTGCGAAACCTTTTATCAATGCATGCCAACTTAAAAGTTGGCGTTCCCAGGCGTTCCCAAGCGTAGCATCGCGGCGTAAGCGCTCAGTGCATAGGGGATCGCGGGGTCCCGTTGGTTACCCCGCGATAACCCCACGGACATCGCGGCGTAAGCGACCATTCTTCTCGCGACGCCGCGATACGCTTTCAGAAAGACAAAAGGCGGATCGCGGGAGCGTAAAAACCACTTACCCCGCGATAACCTAAAAAGTTCGACGTTACCAGGATGTATCTCAGCGTTCTCTCTGTGCTCTCCGTGCCCTCTGTGCGAGGCTATCTTTTGGTTTTGGAAAGACACGCCAACTTAAAAGTTGGCGTTCCCAAGCACAACATCGCGGCGTAAGCGCTCAGTGCATAGGGGGATCGCGGGGTCCCGTTGGTTACCCCGCGATAACCCCACGGACATCGCGGCGTAAGCGACCCTTCTTCTTGCGACAGCGCGATACCCTTTTGGGAAAGACAAAGAGCGGATCGCGGGGTCGTAAAAACCGCTTACCCCGCGATAACCTGTTAAGTCCGCAGTTCCCAAGAATCTTTCCTCCGTGCCCTCTGTGTACTCTGTGCGAGACTATCTTTTGGTTTTTAAAGACATGCCGGATTAAAGTTCGGCGTATCCAAATGCCAAGCCGTATCGCACTCAACGTAACGATCTATGGTATAATTCGCGAAGAAACGTCGAGTCACTCTCGTCAAAGAAATCTATTCCAATCGAAATGGAAGTGACCATGAAAAACACAAAGTTGATCGCGCTGATCCTCCTTCTCTGCCTTTGCACATTTTCCTTTTCCGTGGAAGTGTATCTGCTGGAGAACAAAACTCCGCCCGAAAAATACAAAACTTTGGGAGACATCCTGTATGTCCACGCGGTCACGCTCCTCGACGCCATAGGCGCGCGATACGAGTGGAACAACGCCAGTAAGACGCTGGTGGTGAATTGGAACCAAAACTCGATACTCTTTTCCAATAACTCCCAAACGGTGTTGATCAACAACTCGCCCGCGTACATATCCAACGAGCCGCTCATTTTGGACAACCGTTTCTTTCTTCCCCTCTTGGAGACGTGCAAGCTGTTCGGCTTACGTGTTGTCACCAAAGAAGGCCAAGTCCACGTGTTTTCGGAAATCTCTTATCTGCTCTACTATTTTAGTATACCGGACGGATACGCTTTCAATTTCCAGCTACCGGTCAACTTCGTCATCTCTGAACAGAGTGAGGAGCGGCTTCTACTGGATGTCTACGGATCTATGACGAACCGGGATTGGTTTTTAACCAACGCTCGCCTAGGGATCGATCGCATACAGGTCGCGAATAGCACACAAGACACGCTCAAGGCCTTCATCCGTTTCGAGATCGTCACGAAACCGGACCGGCAGGCGGTGGTAACCCAAGAGAACGGGACGCTCTGGATTCGGACACAAAACCGGGTGATCCCGGAGATCGTGGTCAACACGAAAAATAAGATCGTGATCGACCCGGGGCACGGCGGTATCGACCCCGGCGCAATCGGTAACCGGGGCACCTACGAAAAGAACGTCGTCTTATCTTTGTCGAAAGCAGTAAAGTCGTACTTGGAGAAAAACGATTTCATCGTGTACCTGACCCGTGAAAACGATGTCTTCGTCGACCTCAAACAGCGGGCGATTTTTGCCAACAACAAAGGGGCCGACCTTTTCGTCAGTCTGCATCTGAACTCGTTCGAAGATATCTCCGTGCAGGGCGTCGAGGTCTATTACTACCCTTGGTCGGAAGAAAGTTACAAAATACGTCTAAATCGACTGTATGGGGCCTTATCCGAAGAAACGGTCAAGGCAAAGGTGCAGAGAAAGCTGTTGTCGACCAACCAGAGCAAGAAGTATGCGGAAAACATCCGCGACACACTACAGAAGTCCGGGCTATCGATTCGTAAGGTGATACCCGGCGACTTTGCTGTCATCGCGTACACGGAAATGCCGGCGGTTTTGATCGAATGCGGCTACATCTCGAACTCGAATTTTGAAAGGGATCTTCAAAAACCCGAAGTACTGAACTTATTGGCGGAAAACATCGCCAAATCGATTCAAAACCTCTTTTAAGCTGGCTCGATAGCCAGGCCTGTACCGGGGCGAGCGGCTCGTCGGGGTTCGAGAAAACAAGTTGTCAGGAAAAGAGGGCGCAGGATGAAAGAAAAAAAGCACAACGAGCTTTCAGAGAAACCCTCCATCCAGGGTTTCAACGAACGGATATCCGTAGAAGGACTGCTCGACAGGATCTTCGAGCTGATCAGAAACGCCTCTATTTCGGCATTCTATCGCTCTCTCTCTGATCACCGCATCGTCTATGCAAACGCCTATTTTTCTAAGACCTTTCGGCTTCCCCTCGGAGAGTGGGAGAAAACGCCCTACTTATGGACGGATTTCGTTGCCCCCGTAGATAAAGAAAGTTATCGGCAGTATTTCGAAGGGCTGAAAACGCCTCAGTACTCGCTCGACTATCGCTTGATCGACGAACTCGGGCAGCCGAGGTGGGTTCAGGAGGAAGGGACAGTTCTATTCCCGAAGCACTCTGAAGGAGCGATGGCGCTCGCGCTCATCCACGATATCTCGGAACACAAGAGGATAGAGGCCGAACTATACGGTAACGAAGAGCGACTGAACCGTGTTTTGACGGACCTTCACGTGGGCCTTTGGGATTGGGATATCCCGAACAAGAGGTATTTTGGAAACGGGTTCTGGACCCAGATGTTTGGATTCCAACCGGGAACCTTTACGACTGACGAGGCCGCTTGGGCGGCGATCGTACATCCGGATGATTTCGACCACTTTCTACTCGCGCTGGAAGACCCCCTGACCGGGAAAGCGGATCAATTCTCAACGGAATACCGCGTGCGAACACTCAGCGGGGACTGGAAGTGGATTTTGGACCAAGGGAAAGTCATCGACCGCGACCCTTTAGGCCGCCCCGTGAGATTGATCGGTACGATCGTCGATATTACCGCCCAAAAAGAGAGACAAACGGAATTGATGCACGCCAAGGTTAAAGCCGAAAAGGCGAGTCGCGAAAAATCCGAGCTTCTAGCCAGCGTGAATCACGACCTTAAAACGCCGCTCACGGTTATCTTAGGCGCTGTCGAAACGTTGCTGCAAGAAAGTACGGCCCCGACGAAACCGCTTCTGGAAATGATACACAGCAACACCAGAAGACTCGAAAAGATGGTCGGAGCTCTTCTAGAAATCCACCAAATCGAATTGGGGATGCCTACCTCACTGGCAAAAGCCATCAGAACGAAACGGCTATTCGAGGACTGCAACAGGAACTATACCCAGCTGGCCAAAAAGAAAAACCTTTCCTACGAGCAGCGGATCGCCCAAGATATCCCGAAAACGATCATTCTCGATCAGGACCGATTTTTAAAAGTCTTGAACAATCTCGTCGACAACGCGGTGAAGTACACCCGCGAAGGGTCCGTTCGGCTGGAGGTTGGCTATATCCCTGTAGAAGCCGGCAACGCTCGAGGAAACCGCGCGGAGGGCGAGCTACATGTGTCCGTTTCGGATACCGGGATCGGTATTCCCAAAGCCTATCTCCCGTATGTCTTTGACCGTTTTTTCCGGGTACCAAACAAAGGCGGTCGTGGTCGCTCTCCCGGCTTCGGCTTAGGGCTGTCTATCTGCCGCGACCTCGTGGAACAGATGGGGGGCGCGATTTCCATCAAACCGGCGGAAAAGGGCGGAACTACCGTTGAGTTTTACGTTCGCGTCAAAGAAGGAAACGGGGCGTCATAGGAAACACCGAATCGAATGGCCGCTTTCGACTTCTTTGAGCGGGGGTATCGTCTTTGAGCACTGGGCCATCACATAGGGGCAGCGCGGATGAAAACGGCAGCCAGAGGGCGGATGGATCAACGACGGAATATCTCCCTGAGTGATCAGCCGCTTCCTCATCAACCCCTCTTCGGGCGCTGGCGCTGCTGAACGAAGCAGTTTCGTGTAAGGGTGAGCGGACCTCTGTACCACCTCGTCGGAGGTGCCGATCTCCATAATCATCCCCGCATACATCACGACGATCCGTTGAGCCATATAGCGCGCCCCGGCCAGGTCGTGGGTGATGTACAAAAAGCTCATCTGCCTCTCTTCTTGGAAGGCCAGCATCATATTCATTATGCTGATGCGAATCGACACATCCAACATCGACGTGGGCTCGTCAGCCAGAACGATCTCCGGTTCTATGGAAAAGGTACGGGCGATGTTCACACGTTGACGCTGGCCGCCGGATAACTCGTGCGGGAACTTATCCAAAAACTGCTGGGGAGGCTCCAGTCCAACACTACGCAAGAGCTGCTGCAACTGCCTTTTTAGTGCGGCTTTCCGTTTCTCTCCTTCGTTTTCGCGAACCACTTTATCATGGATTAAGTAAGGGCGAGACAGGATGTGTTCGATCGTGTGCGTCGGATTGAGGGAGCCGAACGGGTCCTGAAAGATCATTTGTACCCGTTTGCGGTAACTGAGCAACTCCTTCCCAGAGAGTTTCCGGCTCACGGATTGGAAGCCATTGGGAGACCGGGGGTCCGCCAATCGGATCACGCCGGAGGTGATGGGGTACAGCTGCGCGATCACGCTGGCCGTCGTCGTTTTTCCGCTGCCCGATTCGCCCACTAAGGCAAGTACCTCCCCCTTTCCCAGAATGAAGGAGACATCGTCCATCGCGTGGACGACCTCTCCGAACCGCCGGAAAGAGCGAATAGGAAAATGTTTTGATACGCTCTCCAATCTCAATATCTCTTCAGTCATATCATTCACCGTCGCAAGCCGCGAAATGGCCGGGTCTGACTTGCCGGAGCGGGGGCGTGTCACGATCGCATCCGTCGTGTCTGTCTGGACATCGAGGATAGAACCGACAACCCGAAGGCGGATCGATCAGGTCCGGCGGCTTGCCCTCGATGCCACCCATACGCACGATCGGCCCGCTCAGCGTGGGGAAAGAGGCCATTAATCCTCTGGTATAGGGATGAACGGGATTATAAAACACCTCAGAGGCGGGCCCATATTCAACGATCTTCCCCGCGTACATAATCGCCAGCAGGTCGCTGATCTCCACCAAAAGAGAAAGGTCGTGGGTGATGAAGATTACCGAAAACCGGAAGGTTTTCCGCAACTCCTGGATCTTTTCGATGATGGTCCGTTGAACGACAACATCCAACGCGGTCGTGGGTTCATCTAAAATGATGACCTCAGGTTGCAACATCAGCGCCATCGCGATCATCACCCTCTGTTTCATCCCTCCGGAGAGCTGGTGCGGGTACGCGTTGTACCGGTCTTCGGGGATATCGACCAGTTTCAGAACCTCCAACGCTCGCGCTTTGGCCTCGCGGACCTCGCCGCGCTTATGGGCGAGCCAACCGTCGGTGAGTTGCTCACCGATCTGCAGAACGGGGTTGAGCGCGTTCATCGCGGATTGGAAGACCATAGAGATGTGTTCCCAGCGCAACTTTTTGATCTCTTCCTCGGGGGCGTGGGTGATATCCTTCCCGCCAAAGAGTATCTTTCCGCTTTTAATCTTCGCGTTATCGCGAAACAAGCGCATCACCGCATACGCCAGCGTCGTTTTTCCGCAACCGGATTCGCCCGCGATCCCCAGGAACTCTCCTCGCTTCAGCGCGAAGGAAACCCCATCCACGGCCCGGACGAAGCCGGCTTTCAACTCGTATCCGGCTACCAGGTCCTGGCATTCCAATATGCTTTCAGGTAGAGTCTCTTTCATAGCGCTCATCTCTTTCTGAGTTTGGGATTCGATATCTCATCGATCGCGAAGTTCATCAACGCGAAGGAGGTACCGATCAGAGCGATACAGATACCGGGAGGAAGAAACCACCACCAGAAGCCCGCCAAGAGCGCGCCGTTGGCTTGCGCCCAATACAGCATCGTCCCCCAGCTGACGACCGAGACGTTACCTAACCCGATAAACTCGAGGGTCGCCTCTCCGATGATCGCCGCCATCGTCGAGGAGAAGAACGAGGCCATCACTAGAGAGATCATGTTTGGCAAAATCTCTCTAAACACGACATAGGAGGGTTTCTCTCCTAAGGATTTTGAGACCCTGACGAAATCGCGATTTTTCAAAGAGACGACTTGCGAACGCAGGACGCGGGTCGGCCAAGGCCAGCTTGTCAAACCCAAGATCAGGATAATCGGGATCACGCCGCGGACGGTCACGTAAGCCGCGATGACAATCATCAGCGGGAGGGAGGGGATCACCAAAAAGACGTTCGTAAAGAGCGAGATGACATCGTCCACCAGACCGCCGAAATAGCCCGCGATCAGCGCCAAACAGAGGGACAAGACCGTGGTGAACAACCCGGTGACCAATCCCACCGTCAAGCTGACACGCGTTCCCCAGATCAATTGTGAGAAGATGTCTTGCCCCGAATGGGTGGTACCTAAAAGGTGCGCGGACGAAGGTTTTCCTTTCAAAGGCAGTTTTTTCGTGATCCGCTCATAGGTCGTGGTGACACTCTGCGAATAGACCTTTTTTTCGGTGGACGGATCCAAATCCTCTCGGCTGATCGTTCGAGAGCGGTCGCGCTCCTCGCTCAGCACCGTGATCGTTTCCACCCGATTACTCTTTGGGTCGTACGGGGCGATAACCGGGGCGAGGAGGCCTACCAAGGCAAAAAATAGGAGTAACAGCAGGCCAAATAAGGCTTTCTTGTTCCCTAAAAACAGTTTTCCGATGTCTTTGAACATCAGCGACCACTATCCCTTACGCGAGGATCCAGTAGAAGGATCGCAAGGTCCGCAAGGAAGTTCGCGATCAAAACGGCAACCGATATGAATAAAAAGATCGCCTGCATCATCGCGTAGTCCTTCGCTTGCACGGCCTGCCACAGCATCAGGCCCACACCGGGATAGGCGAAGACCATCTCGGTCAGAAGACCGCCGCCTACGACAAATCCGAGCGACATCGCAAAACTGGTAATAGAGGGTAGCATCGCGTTCTTCGCCGCATAGAGGTTCTTGATCCGGCGCAGCGGCAGCCCCTTCGCCAAGGCGACAGTGATATAGTCTTCGGCCAAAACGTTGATCATATTGTTTC
>Ga0116182_1004181_pt1 | contig 12959 bp, 10 predicted proteins | sample AD_UKC077_MetaG_FD_89805 | JGI IMG/M metagenome (GOLD analysis project Ga0116182, IMG submission 89805) | Active sludge microbial communities of municipal wastewater-treating anaerobic digesters from USA - AD_UKC077_MetaG | ecosystem: Engineered > Bioreactor > Anaerobic > Digestate | place: USA...
CCGGTGCGTTTTGCTATTGAAACCTTGGATAGCGTGGAAGAAGTGAGGACAATTAAGGAGGCACTAAAATGAGTAAAGAGGCTCAAAAAAAGAATAAGCAATGGACTCACAAAGGGCTCAAACACTCTAATGTCCGGCTGACACAATTCATCTAAAGCCTGTTTGTCAGCGCTTTAAGATTTCAACAAAGGGCTCATAAACGGCTCAAACCAAATTGTCTAATGGGCTCAATGAGGGAATAAGTAAGGGAATAACTGAGGGAGTAAATCCTTCCAAAAATATAAGTAATGAGTAAACTAAGCAATAAAATAGAAGCCCACGACCGCTCCATTACAGAAGTATTGGACGATAAGAAGTACACGGTAGATTACTTTCAGCGGGAGTATAAGTGGGAAGAACGGCATATTGAACAGTTGGTTTCTGATTTGACCTCTTCATTCCTAAATGAGTATAAGCCTGACCATAAACGCAAGGACATTGAAAAATATAACTCTTATTATTTGGGTCCATTTGTGGTAAGTGTAAAAGATGGTCAACGAAGCATTATTGATGGTCAGCAACGGCTCACTTCTCTCACTCTGCTCCTCATCTATCTGAACAATCTTCAGAAGGAACTGGGCCTAAGCGAAAAATTGGAGTCCCTAATATTCTCTGAGAAGTATGGTGAAATGTCCTTTAATATTCAGGTGGATGAACGCATTGTCTGTATGGAATCGCTTTTCAAAACAGGTGAATACAAAACGAACGAATCAGATGATGAGTCCACACTGAATATGGCAGCCAGATATGGGGACATTGAAAAAGCTTTTCCAGAGGAAATAAAAAATCATGTGTTGCCTTTTTTTATTGACTGGTTGAAGTACAATGTTGTGTTGGTTGAAATCATTGCCTACTCAGATGAAAACGCATACACCATATTTGAAACCATGAACGACAGGGGTCTTAACTTAACCCCTACAGAGATGCTCAAAGGATTCATCTTGTCGAAGTTTGAAGACAGCAAAAAACGCCAAAAAGCTAATGAACTCTGGAAAACTTCTATGCAAGAACTTCATACCTTTGATAGAGATGAAGATCAACGCTTTATTCAAGCCTGGTTCAGGGCACAGTATGCAGAAACCATCAGACCGGGCAAGGCGGGTTCAAAGAATGAAGATTTTGAGAAAATCGGAACACGTTTTCATAGTTGGTTCAGAGACAATTTAGATAAAGTCGGAATGGAACAAGACGACCCGGATGGCTATCAGTCGTTCATTGATAAAGACTTCAAATTCTTTTTGAATGCCTACAAACACATTCTAACAGCTGAGCGAAAATTATCTGATGCTTTGCAACACGTATTTTATATAAGAAGATGGGGTATTGCCAATTCGCTTAGTTATCCACTATTGCTGGCTTCATTAAAGTCTACCGATAATACAGATACTGTTCTATCAAAAATGGATTTAGTAGCTCGATACATTGAAGCATTTGTGGTTCGCAGATCTGTAAACTTCAGAAAGTTTGCTTCGAGTTCTATTCGATATACTATGTATACCTTGGTAAAAGAAATCAGAAAAACCGAAGCACATGAACTTAAGGCAATTCTAAACCGAAAATTGTATGAAATGGAAGAACCCTGGGCTGGCGTTCAAAGTTTTCGTTTGCATGGTCAAAACAGGGTATTTGTAAAGTTTTTGCTTTCAAGAATTACATCTTTCGTAGAACAACAATCCGGATTCAATTCATCATTTGAAAAATACTATCATAACCCTGGAGGAAAATCTTTTGAAGTGGAACACATCTGGGCCGATAAATTTGCTAATCACAAAGATGAGTTTGATTTGGAGTCTGACTTTCAGGAATATAGAAATAGGATAGGTGCTTTGGTTCTTTTACCAAGAGGCACAAATCAATCATATGGAGCCAAACCCTATTGTGAGAAGCTAAGCCATTACATTAAAGAAAATTTATTGGTGCAAAGTCTTTGTCCACTCACCTATCAAAACAACCCTAATTTTCTTTCTATGAAGAGCAAGTTTAGCCTTCCATTCAAAGCACATGGAGAATTTAAAAAAGCCGACATATCTGAGAGACAAAGGTTATATCAGGCAATTTGTGAATCAATTTGGGGCACTGAAATAAAGAACAATGAGGATTAAGAAAGTTGAAATAAAAGACTACAAATCATTCTACGGTAAGAATGCATTCAACGTAGATGGCAAAAACTTGTTTATCTATGGCGAAAACGGTAGCGGTAAAAGCTCCTTTTACTATGCTTTGAAAGACTTCTTTCAATCTTCTACTGAGACATTGAACTATGATGAAACTGAGAATATTTTCCTTACCAAAACCCAAAAAGGCAAAGGATTTATCAAAGTCACTTTCAATCCTGATAAAAGCGGAGCAAATAATGATAAAACTTATACGGTCAAAAAAACATCAAAAGACACCTACACTACTGGAGACACAAGCATCCGTGATGCCATCAAGCTCAAAAGCTTCTTGACGTACAAACACCTGCTTTCCATTCACAGCATTAAGAGAAAGAATGAAATAGACTTGTTTGAATTGCTCGTAAAAGGTGTTTTGAAGCATTTCAAGAGTGTAGCCATCACAGGCACAAAGGAATTAGGCGAACTGTGGATCGATGTTGAAAAAGCAATTGTAAAAGAAACTGGCCAAGCTTTTAACATCACCCAGAAGAAAAAGGAAGTTGATGAAACCATTGACAAATTCAATACAGCATTCAAAAAGCTGTTCGAAAGAAACAGCATAGAAAACATAATGAAGTTTGCCCAACCCATTTTAGACAAGTTTGGGCACAACTTAGAAATCGAACTCAACTACACACAAGCCAGACCAAATAGCAGCTACAATGCAATTGAGCGGAACCACGTAAGAGCACAAGTGAAATACTTGGGAAAAGATATTCCTAAGCCACATATTTTCCTGAACGAAGCAAGGCTATCAGCCATTGCCATTTCAATTTATTTAGGAATGATAAAAAGACACGTACAAGGTATTCCATGTAAGGTTCTCTTCCTTGATGATGTTTTTATTGGTCTTGACATCTCCAACCGTTTACCCCTGTTGGAAATTCTCAAAACTGACTTTGCAAACTATCAGGTTTTCATTACAACCTATGACAAGCCATGGTATGAATTTGTTAAAACTAACTATTTGAACAGCAACCAAAGTTGGAAATGCTTTGAAATATATGCCGGTCGCTCCAAAAAAGGTTTTACTATTCCTGTTGTGAAGGAAATCATAGGACGTGGAAATAACAGTCATTTAGACTTTTTCATTCAGACTGCAGAAAACTATCACAATTCTGGCGACAATAAAGCTGCTGGAGTTTACCTGCGATCGGCATTTGAAGCCATACTAAAACAATTCTGTTTTGGAAAAGTAACAGTGAAATTTGTAGTAGATCAAAGTAAGCTCAAAGCAGACGAGTTCTGGGGTGCTACAAAAAAATATATAGATAAACATCCAAATCCGGAAGATTACAACTTAACACCGAACACCAAAGACGAGGTTGATAACCTGTTGCCCTTGGTTTTGAATCCGCTCAATCACAATGACATCAATAAAAATGAACATAGTGGTGAAATCGAAAGAACTCTAAACATCTTGAAAATACTAAAAACGGAACTAAATGTTTAGCCCAATTCTTCACAGCGACACAAATTGTCAAACCAACTAAGCAACTCTAAAACCAAAGCAGACGAACTCCTAATCGATAATAGTGGATTTGTGGCAATAAATGGCAATTTATTTTTTTGATGATATAGAAAAAGATGATGATGAATGAGTTAGTACACTTTTAGTACACCTCGTCAAAAACAAAACCCCTCTCAATCAAACGATTAAGAGGGGTTTTTGGTACCCGGAGCGGGACTTGAACCCGCACAGCCGATAAGGGCCAAAGGATTTTAAGTCCTTCGTGTCTACCATTCCACCACCCGAGCAAGAATGACTTCAAAATCATCCCATCCAACTTTGGACGACAAAAGTACGATATTTTTTGAACCTGACAAATAATTAATCAAAAAACAAAATAGTAAACCCACAGCTAACCAATGAAATTTATTGTTTTTTAAAAAATGTTTCCTAAATGACATATTAATACTATATTTGCCTCAAATAACGTAAATCTAAAAAATCTCTGCTACCATGATAAAAATTCTACTTTTAATAGATTATTCCAGTGAATTCAGCAGAAAACTACTGAGAGGATTGGTGCAATATTCACAAGAACATGGTCCGTGGATTTTTTACCGTCTTCCTTCTTACTACAAAGTTCTTCATGGTAAGCAAGGTGTAATAGAGTGGGTAAAAGAGAGAAAGCCGGACGCAATTATAGCTCAATGGGATCTTGAAGGGAGTAATCTTTTAAAGAATTTAGATATTCCTATTATCCTTCAAAATTATAAAAAACGAAGCGATTACTTCTCTAACCTCACCGGAGATTATATTGGCACAGGGAAGATGGCAGCTCAGTTTTTCATTGAAAAAAAATTCAGGAATTTTGCATTTTACGGTAATAAAGACGTTGTTTGGTCAAAGGAAAGAGCACAGGGATTTATGCAGGAAATACAAGAAGTCGGGGGTAACTACTTTTATTTTGAATCAGATAATCGGTTGAATGAAAACGAATGGGGCAACAACCACATAAAACTCGATGAATGGCTGACATCACTTCCTAAACCGGTTGCACTTTTTGCTTGTGATGATCGATTTGCCCTTGAAGTGTCAGAAATTTGTAAGATAAACGGCATTAATATTCCGGATGAAGTTTCTTTATTGGGTGTGGACAATGACGAACTGATTTGTAATTTATCCGATCCACCTATATCATCTATTGTACTTGAAGTAGAAAAGGGGGGATATGATGTCGGACACTTAATTCACCGGCAAATCAGAGAAAAACAGAACATACCTTTTAACATTGTAATTAATCCGATAAAGATTGAAGAGAGAAAATCTACGGACAAATACAATATTGATAACAAGTACATCCTAACCATATTGCGTTATATTGAGGAGAATTTAAACTCTGACTTATCCATAGAAAAATTGACAGGATTGGTTCCCCTTTCCAGAAGAAACCTTGAAGTGAAGTTCAAAAAAGAACTCGGCATCTCCATTTACCAGTTTATTTTGAAATATCGAATTGAACAGTTTGCCAAGCTACTTGTCAACACAGATCGTTTATTGTTCGATATTGCCTTAGAGTGCGGCTTTAATGACAATAAAAACATTTCTCGTGTTTTCAAAAAAATAAAAGGTCTCTCACCGGCCGAATACCGCAGACAAAACCAGTCTAAGGTTGAACAAACAAGAAAAGTCTGAATTATCTTGCGTTTTTTGAAGATGAGTTTACGTTATTAGTGCATTCTTTTATCGTAAGAAAAAGTAATTTTGTGGATGTTAAACCAAAGGAAGCAAGTCTCAGTTGTCCGCATCCTTTATAAATATTAGCGCAAATGAACCGGATAAGCACACAAACTCCTGAAAAAAGCACCACAATCAAGTCCATGATAATTTTGGCGCTGCTTTTTTTTATTTTTGGATTAGTATCATGGGTTAATACCATTTTGGTGCCCTACTTCCAGTTGACACTTCAGTTGACCAACCTTCAATCTTCATTTGTTACATTTGCCTTTTATATTGCCTATTTGGTAATGGCTATACCTTCTTCTTTTTTGCTGAACAAAGTGGGTTATAAAAGAGGGATGATGTTTGGACTGTGGTGTATGTCAATTGGAGCTTTGCTTTTTGTTCCTGCCGCTTATTGGCGTACCTATCAACTGTTTCTTTTAGGACTGTTTTTACTTGGAGTAGGGTTGGCTATTCTTCAGTCTGCTGCAAATCCGTATGTAACCATTGTTGGTCCCATAGAAAGTGCGGCAAAGCGCATGAGTATTGTAGGCACAGGTAACAAGTTGGCCGGCGTTATTGCCAATTTAATTTTTGCGGGAGTAGTGATCCGCGAATCCGACAAGGTGTTGATGCGGGAAATAGAAGCAGGTATTTATACCGGAGCATCCTTAGATGCGGCATTGGATAATCTGATCAAGGGTGTGATGACTCCCTATTTAATTTTGGCAATCGCTCTTTTTGTTTTTGGTATCATCATCCGTTATTCCGTATTGCCTGACTTGGACCCAACCACCGTCAATAAGCGTTCAGTGGAAGATGAAGGTTCAAAAAAATACATTGTGCAATATCCTGCTTTAATGCTGGGTGTACTTGCTATGTTTTTCCATATCGGGACACAAATGGTGGCATTGTCCACAAGTATTCAATATGCCGGCACAATGGGCGAGAGTTTGGCAGGTCCTGCCAAAAACATCCCCTCCTATACTATGCTCTTGACCTTCTTGGGTTATTTCATAGGAATTTTGTTTATACCCAAATACCTGAAGCAGCGGGATGCACTGTTGATTTGTGCCTCCATCAATTTTCTTCTTTCAATACTTATTCTCACCACTTCCGGTACAGTTACATTTCTTGATATCACGGCTGACATTTCGTTGTGGTACCTTGTGATGATGGGACTTCCCAACGCATTGCTTTACGCCGGAATTTGGCCTCTTGCCATCAACGGATTAGGCAAATTTACCAATCTCGGCTCGGCATTTTTGGTCATGGCACTTTGCGGAAGTGCATTTATGCCCATGATTTACCATGCGTTAGTAGACATGAATACCTTAGCTTCTCCGTTTGAAGCAATGAAAAATGCCTATTGGATATTGATACCGTCTTTTGCCTACATTGTTTGGTATGCGTTACACGGTTATAAAATAAAAAATTGGAAGAGAACCACCTCCTAATCCTCTATGGATGTAAGGAAGATAAAGTACATTGATAAGGATTTGTTGTATTTGAATGATAAGTGAATAAGTGAATAAGTAAAATATAATAATATCCCCACTGAAATTCCCCTATGGGGGTTAGGGGGCTGAGATATACATATGAAACAAAGATTGATAATAAAAAACGGCACAGTGATTTTTCACGACCGAATTCAAGAAAAAACTACTGTAGCATGCGAGAATGGAAAAATATCCGATATAATTCAATCCAAAGAAATTCCTGTCAGAGAAGGCGACCGTGTAATTGACGCCAAAGGGAATTATGTTTCGGCAGGATTCATTGATATCCATACGCACGGCGGTGGTGGTCATGATTTTATGGATTCCACTGTGGAAGCATATCTTGGAGCTGCCGAAACCCATGCTAAACACGGCACAACGGCTTTGCTGCCTACTACACTCGCAAGTACTACCGAAGAATTGATAAGTACATTTGCTATTTACAAGGAAGCGGTAAAACAAAATACAAAAGGATCAAAATTTCTCGGACTTCATCTTGAAGGACCTTATTTCGCATACAACCAGCGTGGAGCGCAAGACCCAAAATACTTACGAAATCCTGAGCCGGAAGAATACAACTATATTCTCAAGCAATCCGATGACATTGTCAGATGGAGTTTGGCACCTGAACTGAAAGGTGCACCGGAATTTGGAAAGGTGTTAATTCAAAATGGAATTTTGCCGTCCATTGCACATAGCGATGCGATTTATGAAGAAGTACTGCCCGCTTTTGATGCGGGATTTACCCACGTCACTCACTTGTATTCAGGCATGTCAACCATTACACGCCGAAATGCTTTTAGATATGCGGGTGTGTTGGAGGCAGCGTATCTGATTGACGACATGACGGTTGAAATTATTGCAGACGGAGTTCATCTCCCTAAATCATTACTTCAATTTGTTTATAAATTCAAAGGTCCGGATAAAACGGCACTTTGTACCGACTCCATGCGTGGAGCGGGAATGCCCGACGGAGAATCCATTTTGGGAAGTTTGAAAAAAGGACAAAAAGTAATTATTGAAGACGGAGTGGCAAAACTACCGGACAGAACAGCATTTGCAGGAAGCGTGGCTACAACCGACCGTTTAGTTCGAACAATGGTCAATATTGCCGAAGTACCTTTGCTCGACGCAGTTAAAATGATGACCCTGACACCGGCAAAAATTTTAAAGATTGAAAATAAAAAAGGGTCAATCAGCAAAGGGAAAGATGCCGACCTAGTGATTTTTGACAAAAATATTAAAGTATTAACTACAATCATTGAAGGAAATGTTATTTACACCAAAAACTAAAAAAGAAAAAATTACCGTTTTTAAACGAGGGAAAATGTTAGTCAAAATTATTCCTGATAGGGAAGAAATGGGACTTGTAGCAGCCACAGATGCTGCTGAAAGAATTATTAAAATGCAGGGAGAAAAAGAAGAGTTGAATATGATTTTCGCAGCAGCTCCTTCGCAAAATGAGTTTATTGCACATTTGATTACAAATAAAGCAATAGAATGGAACAGGATCAATGCTTTCCACATGGACGAGTATATCGGACTTGCAGCCGATGCTCCCCAGAGGTTTGGCAATTTTCTGAAAGACCGTATTTTTGGCAAAGTGCCGTTTAAGTCAGTAAACTATCTTGACGGTTTGGCGAAAAATTTAGATGAGGAATGCAAGCGTTATTCTGAACTTTTGGAAAAACATCCGGTTGATATCGTCTGCCTTGGCATCGGCGAAAACGGACATATTGCTTTCAATGACCCGGGAGTAGCGGACTTCAACGATAAAAAATTGGTCAAAGTTGCCGATTTGGATTTGATGTGCCGTCAGCAACAAGTGAACGATAAATGTTTCAACTTGTTGGATGAAGTTCCCAAACAAGCTTTAACACTTACGATTCCTGCATTGTTAAGAGGAAAATATCTGTTCTGCATTGTGCCGGCAAAGAATAAAGCAAAAGCAGTTTATAATACATTGAACGGCGAGATTACAGAGGACTGTCCCGCTAGTATTTTAAGAACAAAAGAAAATGTAACTTTATATTTGGATGCGGCAAGTTCTGCATTGCTTGAATTATAAATAACATAAAAATGAAAAATAAAATATTATCACTCACACTTTTCATGGTGTTCAGTTTTGGAGTTTTTGCTCAAGAAACCATTAAAATAGGTATTATCGGATTAGACACATCTCACTCAAAAGCTTTTACTCAATTGCTGAACGGTGGTGAAGCCAAGGAGTATTCCGAATTCAAAATTGTAGCAGCCTATCCATACGGCTCGCGCACAATTGAATCCAGTTACAAGCGTATTCCCGGATACATAGAAGATGTTAAAAAATTCGGAGTAGAAATTACCAATTCCATACAGGAACTGTTGGATAAGGTGGACTGTGTAATGCTGGAGACCAATGACGGTACCATCCATCTCGAACAAGCGATAGAAGTATTTAAATCAGGGAAAATTATGTTTATCGATAAGCCGATTGCTGCTGATTTGGCAGATGCCATCGCTATATTTAAATTAGCTGAAAAATACGATGTTCCTGTGTTTTCTTCTTCAGCCCTTCGGTTCGTTCCCCAAACTCAAAAACTCAGAAATGGTGATTTTGGAAAAATATTGGGTGCTGACTGCTATTCCCCTCACCGCAAAGAACCTTCGCATCCTGATTTTGGATGGTACGGCATTCATGGTGTTGAAATGCTTTTTACCGTGATGGGCACAGGATGTAAATACGTCAGCCGCATGTCAACCGACTCTGTTGTTGATGTTGTTACTGGACAGTGGGAGAATGGAAATATAGGAACATTCAGAGGAATGCAAACCGGAAAGGCGATTTATGGAGGCACGGCCTTTACTGAGAACGGATCACAGCCGGTTGGACCTTACAACGGTTATTTGGATTTACTGAAAGAAATTTTGAAATTTTTCAAAACCCGGGAAGCACCCGTTTCAGCCAAAGAAACTTTGGAGATATTTACTTTTATGGAAGCGTCTAATATCAGCAAAGCCAAAAGTGGAAAAATTATTTCGATGGAGGACACCTACAAAAAGGCTGAAAAAAAGGCGGATAAGATTTTGAAAAAGTATAAATAATCAGGGCAGCCCCCTAACCCCCAAGGGGGAATATTAAGCATTCCCTTTGAGGTACAAATTTAAACATATGAACGGTAAAACCATTAACTTTGTACTTTTACTAATACTAAGTGTGTTGCTTATGTTTTCATGCACAAGCAAAAAATCCGATGATCAATCTATTTTCACGGGAAAGGAGGGTGAGGTAAGACTCGTCGTATTAAATCCCGGACACTTTCATGCTTCCTTACTTCTGAAAAGCAATTTAGCCAGGGTAAATGACAGTGTGTTTGTGTATGCACCAGAAGGAACCGAATTAGAGCAGTATCTTGCAACTGTCGAAGGGTTTAATACGCGGACAGAAAATCCTACTTCATGGAAAGAAGAAGTATATGAAGCACCTGACTTTTTAGAAAAAATGTTAGCCGAAAAGCGAGGAAATGTAGTGGTACTGGCAGGGAACAACCGTGAGAAAACAAATTATATTTATCAAGCTGTCAGTGCCGGATATAATGTGCTGTCAGACAAGCCTATGGCAATTAATAAAGAAGATTTTCAACTCCTGGTGAAAGCTTACGAAAATGCCGAAAAGAATAACTTGCTTCTGTATGACATGATGACTGAACGTTTTGACGACCTGCATATTATCGAAAAAGAACTTATCAACAACAAAGGACTTTTTGGCGAATTGACTGCAGGAACAGAAGATGAACCGGCAGTCTATATGGAAAGCGTGCATCATTTTTACAAAGAAGTAGCCGGAAAACCGTTGATACGCCCGGCCTGGTACTACGACGTACAACAGCAGGGCGAGGGCATTGCCGATGTTACTACCCACTACATTGACCTGGTCAATTGGAAATGCTTTCCCGATCAGTCCATTAATTATCAGACGGATGTAAAAATAATAAACGCTTCTCATTGGGCTACGGAATTAAGTTTGGAAGACTTTTCAAAATCCACACATTCAGAAAGTTTCCCTTCGTACTTATTAAAGCATGTTGAAAACTCAAAGCTGAAAGTAAATGCCAACGGAACTATAAATTATCAGGTAAAAGGTAAAAATATCGCATTGAAAGTACTGTGGAACTATGTTGCTCCGCAAGGAGGAGGCGACACGTTCACTTCCAAGATAAGAGGCACTAAAGCAATCCTTTCAACCGTGCAGGACAAACAGCATGATTTCATCAAGCAGCTCTATGTGGAAAAAGCCGACGGTGTAAATAGCGATGAATTTAAATCGAATCTGGAAAGGACAATTGAAAATATCAAAGCAAAATATCCGTTTATATCTTTAAAAGAAACAGGCGGTAGATACCAAATAGTGATTCCGGTTGAAAACCGCTCCAATCACGAAGCACATTTCGGGCTTGTTGCTGAAAATTATTTTGATTTTTTGGTAAACAGAAATATGCCGGAATGGGAAAAAGCAAATACGCTGGCTAAGTATTTCATTACAACCACAGCCGTGGAAATGGCGAATAAATAAAATTCATCATTTACTACTCCGCAAAAATAAGTTTTCATGCTTGAAGCTACATCTCGATACATTGCTGAAGAAAAGGTGTTTCACGGGTTTATTCCCCGAATTATGGGAACTCGTTTTGACATCTTGCTTGCAGGAGTAAGTTCAGCATTGGGTGAAAGTTGTTGGGCGTTAACAGTAACGGAATTGCAAAGGCTGGATAAAATATTGAACCGCTTTGATGCAACGAGTGAAGTTTCTCGCCTGAACGGCAATGCATTCAAAAAACCTTTTGCAGTCAGTCGAGAATTTTGGGATATCTTGAATGACTGTAAAAAATATCATCAAATGACAAGTGGTATTTTTGATGTTACGCTCAAAGATTTTTCTTTGGTGAAATTTCATGAAGAAACTAAATCTGTTTCATTTTCAATATCAGATTTGTCACTTGATTTTGGCGGATATGCCAAAGGCTATGCCCTTGAAAAGATTAAAGGGATTCTTAAAAAGCAAAACATCGGACATGCGTTTATTAATTTTGGAAACAGTTCCATTATGGGAATTGGCAAACATCCTTACGGTAATGGATGGAAAGTAAATATTAATAATCCGTTTCATCCGGAAAAAGTTTTAGGAGAATTCACGTTAAAAAACGCTGTGCTAACTACATCCGGGAATACGCCGGATTATACGGAACACATCATCCATCCTTTTTCAGGAAAACGAAACAATGAAAAGAAATGTATCTGTGTGATAACGAATAATGCTTGTGACGGAGAAGTACTGAGTACGTCACTGATAGCATCGCATCAAGACAAACAAAAAATTATTACTAAATTTGAACCCGCAAAAATTATCGAATATAAGTTTGTAAATTAAATGTCGAACAAAAACAATAAAAACACCGTAGATTTAAGCCTGCGTCAATTTATTAAGGATTTAGGATGTGTAACCGGTGGCGCCGCTCTGCTTGGGACTATGCCCTGGCTACAGTCATTTACACCGGCTGCCGCAGAAGAAATAAAGAAAGAAAAAGCCCGTGTGGCACTTATAGGAACAGGTTCGCGCGGATTGTATCACATTCACAATTTATTCTTGATTCCGCATGCGGAGATTGTGGCTTTATGTGATGATTATGCTCCTAATTTAAAAGCTGCTGCCGAACTGGTCCCCAAAGCCAGAACCTACACCGACTACCGCAAGCTACTTGAAGCAAAAGATATTGACGGAGTAATCATTTCTTCTCCGCTCAATTGGCATGCACCTATGGTACTGGATTCATTGGCAGCCGGCAAGCATGTGTTTTGTGAAAAAGCTATGGCAGATTCTTTCCAGGCTTGTAAAGACATTTACGATGCTTATCAGGAAACCGACAAAGTACTATATTTCTGTATGCAACGTATGTTCGATGAAAAGTATATCAAAGGAATGCAGATGATTCATTCGGGGCTGATTGGCGAAGTGGTCGGGTGCAGGATGCATTGGTTTCGCAATCACAATTGGCGTCGCCCTGTACCTTCACCGGAATTAGAACGTAAAATCAACTGGCGACTATATTGGGAAAGTTC
>Ga0116182_1004185_pt1 | contig 12954 bp, 9 predicted proteins | sample AD_UKC077_MetaG_FD_89805 | JGI IMG/M metagenome (GOLD analysis project Ga0116182, IMG submission 89805) | Active sludge microbial communities of municipal wastewater-treating anaerobic digesters from USA - AD_UKC077_MetaG | ecosystem: Engineered > Bioreactor > Anaerobic > Digestate | place: USA...
ACTGTTATATCAGTTTTTATTCACATAAAGAAAAAAAGCTTAAATATATTACACTTAACATAGATGCTTCGTATACAGACTCAATTGATCAATGGTATTCATCAAGAAATCCTATTGCACTTAAATATATAACGCTTTCAAAAACCGGAGAAGCTCTGTCGTCTATGAGTAAGGCTTTTAAACTGGGCAGTTACAGTACTGCTTTTGAATATCTGGATATGCAGATTTTAAGTTTAAAGGAACTCGATCCTGATGGAAAAGATATTCTTATTCGTTCCGATGTGCAGATGCTCGAAAAAACACGCACGTCCCTGTTCAATCAAGTTCAAAGTGTTCTAGTTTTAGACTAAGGCATAATTACCCTAACCGCAGAAGGCTGTCATTGATTTTTAGCACTTCTGCGGATATAATTAAGTCATGTCCGACTTTGTCCATTTGCATGTTCACTCTGATTATTCGCTCCTCGATGGGGCTGCCTCCGTAAAAAAACTGGTTTCTAAAGCAAAAGAATTAGGAATGACTTCTCTTGCCTTAACTGATCACGGTAATATGTTTGGCGCCTTACGGTTTGAGCAGGAATGCCGTAAACAAGGGTTGAACCCTCTTGTAGGCAGTGAATTTTACGTTGCTGGCGGTTCCCGGCTCGAAAGAACAGGGACCGAACAGGGTAATAAATACTACCACCTTGTACTTATTGCAAAAAATGAAGAGGGATACCGCAATCTCATGATTCTCTCCTCAAAAGCTTTTCTCGAAGGTATGTATTACAAGCCCCGTATAGACGAAGAACTCTTGCAGCAGTACTCAAAGGGGCTTATTTGCCTTAGTGCCTGTATTGCAGGACATCTTCCCCAGCTTTTACTAAACGGTCAAAAAGAAGATGCTGAAAAATTTGTTCAAAGATATAAAACCTTATTCGGAGAAGACCATTTTTACATAGAATTGCAGGATCACGGCATCCCGGAGCAAAAAAGAGCAGCCCCTATGCTCATAGATATTGCTCAAAGAAACAATGTTCCCATGGTTGTTACAAACGATATTCACTACTGCAATAAACAGGACTTCATCGCGCACGACATTCTGCTTTGTGTCGGTACAAAGAAAAAAAGAAGCGATGAGAAGCGTATGCGCTTTGACACTCCGGAGTTTTACATGAAAAGCAGCACCGAGATGGCGTCTCTTTTTCCAAATTATCCGGAAATGCTCAGCAATACTGTTAAAGTAGCTTCTATGTGCGATCTTCATATTCCGCAGTATAAAACTACAGAACTTCCGCAATGTCTGCCTGTGTATGAAATACCGGATGAATATAAGAATGAAACGGAGTTTTTCAAACATCTCGTCTATACAGGTCTGGAAAAACGATACCCGGAAATTACAGATGAAATCCGTGCCCGTGCTGAATATGAAATACAAATCATTACGGTGATGGGCTTTATTGGATACTTTCTCATTGTCTGGGACTTTATTAAGTGGGCAAAAGAACACGATATACCAGTTGGTCCGGGCCGAGGATCGGGTGCTGGGTCCCTTGTAGCCTATGCAATGTCCATTACCGACATTGACCCCTTCCGCTTTAAGCTTATTTTTGAACGATTTTTGAATCCCGAACGCGTCAGCATGCCGGACTTTGACATCGACATTTGTTACGAAGGCCGCCAGGAAGTAATTGAATACACAAGGCAAAAATACGGTGACGAACAAGTAGGACAGATTATTACCTTTGGAACTATGAAGGCAAAGGCTGTTATAAAAGACGTTGCCCGTGTTTTAGACATTCCGCTCTCAGATGTAAATACAATAACAAAACTCATCCCCGAAGGTCCAAAAGTTCACTTAAAGGATGCCTTTGAAGTAAATGAAAAAGTTCAGGGATCAGGGCAGCTTGCCCAAATGCGCGATGATCCCAGATTCAAAGAACTTTTTGATATTTCTTTTATTCTGGAAGATACCAACCGCAACACAAGTCTCCATGCCTCAGGTATCGTTATTGGTAAAACGAAACTCATTGACTGGGCTCCCATGTATAAGGATTCCAAAACCGGCAAGGCTGCAACCCAGTATACAATGGACATCATTGAACCCTGCGGTCTTGTAAAAATGGACTTTCTTGGACTTAAAACCCTCACACTTATAAAACACGCAGAAAGAATCATTCGTAAACGGCCCGGATTAGAGCATTTTTCTACCGAAAAGGTCAGCGAGAATGATCAAAAAACCTTTGACTTATTCAGTGCTGGTCAGACTGCAGCTGTTTTCCAGTTTGAAAGCCCTGGAATGCAGAAGGTTCTTAAACAGGCCCGCCCCCGGCGTATAGAAGACATTGTTGCGTTAAATGCCCTATACCGTCCGGGACCAATGCAGTACATAGATGATTTTATTGCCGGAAAAAATGATCCATCAACAATAAAGTACCCTGATATCTGCTTAAAAGATATTCTTGAAGAAACTTATGGTGTTATTGTCTACCAAGAACAGGTTATGCAGGTAGCCCAAAGAATTGCAGGCTACTCCCTCGGACAAGCTGATATGCTCCGCCGTGCTATGGGAAAGAAAAAACCAGAGGTTATGGCAGCAGAAAAAATCACGTTCACCGAAGGAGCTGTAAAACAGGGCTTTACCAAAGAACATGCAGAAGATATTTTTGAAATACTTATTCCCTTTGCAGGCTATGGTTTTAACAAGAGTCACGCGGCCGCATATTCTGTAGTAGCCTATAGAACAGCATATTTAAAAGCAAATTTTCCTGCAGAATTTATTGCTGCAAACTTAACAAACGAAATATCCTCTACCGACAAACTTCCGGAGTATATTGCAGAGGGCCGCTCAATGGGTCTTATAATTGACCCGCCTGATATTAACTTATCGGAGAAGGTATTTGACGTAGTAGACGGACGGGTAAAATATGGACTACTCGGCATCAAGGGACTTGGTGATGCTGCTGCAGATGAGATTATTGAGCAGCGTAAAAAAGACGGTCCTTTTAAAAACTTTATGGATTTTCTCGACAGAGTTAATCTTCATACTGTAAATAAACGGGCGCTTGAAGTTCTAATAAAAACCGGCTGTTTTGACTCTCTGAACGAAATTCGTCCTGTTCTTCTCCTCAATATGGAAAGGGCTGTTGAATATGCAGAGACAAAAAAAGGAGCTGGACAATTTGGACAAGTAAGTCTCTTTGAAGACTCAGGCGAAAAAGAATTTCAGGATTTTGTGTATGATCAGCTGGAAGATTGGCCCCAGCTTGAAAAACTTACCATTGAAAAAGAACTTATAGGCTTTTACATTTCCGGTCACCCGCTTGATTCTTATAAAAAAATTATTGATGCTGCTGCAAATTTTAGAACAGACAGGCTCAATCACGCGCGAAAAGATAAACCCTATACCTTAATTGGACTTGTCAAAGAAGTTAAACCTATATTCACAAAAAAAGAAAAATGGATGGCCGTCGGTTTAATTGAAGATCTTTATGGTACTATAAAAATGACAGTATTCCCGGATACATGGTCAAAATATAAGGAACTTATAATCCAGGATAATGTTCTTGCTTTTAAAGCAAAATATGACGATGAATACGGAGGTCCCTGCCTTACTATTGATGAAGTTCTTGAGCCTCAGAAACTTGAGCCTAAACTAATTCAATCAATTCATATTGTTTTAACACAGGATGCAGGGGATCAGCATAAATTATTAGGATTAAGAGATTTTTTATTTGCCTCATCGGGTAATTGTGAAGTATATTTTCATATGGATACTACAGAAGGAACTTTTGAAATAAAAACCGGCGCAAATCTGACAATTCCTGCCGATGAAGAGTTTCTTAAGATTTTAAGGGATCAACCCCTGGTAGAATCAGTCTGGAAAGAATAAGTTTTGGAGGCTCCGATGAATTTTTTGTTTGCATTATTAAAAGGCTTATCAACCATGATATCGCTCTACACCATCATGTGTTTTGCCCGCATAGTACTCACATGGATACCCTCTTTTCAGAATACAGCAGCAGCTCGTGTTCTTTCTTCATTGTGCGATCCGTACTTATATTTATTCAAAGGCTTAAAATTCCTCCGTTTCAGCAGCTTGGATTTTTCACCAATACTGTCCATTGGTATTCTTGTAATGTCTTCTTCTCTCCTTTCAAATATTGCAGTAATGCAGAAAATTAGCCTAGGCATATTTCTGGCAATGATAATAAGTCTTGTATGGAGCCTAGTGTCTTCAATACTTAACTTTTTAATTATACTAATGGTTATTCGTCTGGTTTTCGTTCTACTTAATAAAGATACCGGCAGCATCTGGTATAGTTTTGACCAAATATTGAATCCTATTACTTCAAGAATCACAAAGATCTTTTATGCGCAAAAATATTACACGCCTCAGACAGCACTCATAATTTCTGTAATCTTTATAGTAGTATCTAAAATTGTTGCTTCTATAGGGATTAATTTCATCGTCGGCTTTCTAAAAAATCTGCCTATTTAGTCTTGTGAAGTTACAAGATATTGAGACCCCGGTTACTTCGGTAAGCGGCATTGGTCCCCGATTTGCAAAAAGCCTCGCCTCTCTTAATATTTTTACAGTGTATCAGCTGTTAACACATTATCCCCGACTCTATGAAGATAGAACCCGCCTTGTACACCTTAAAGACTTTAATAACGGAGAAAAAGTTCATACTATTGCAAAAGTTACCGCTCATGAGTGGTTCGGCTACGGCCGTATGAAAACCCTCAAAATCCGTATAGATGATGATACAGCAAGCGCAGTTCTGGTCTGTTTTAACAGGCCTTTTTTAGAAAAAACTTATCCGGTCGGCTCACTCATAAGCGTCACGGGAAATTTTTCAGAAAAATACGGAGATCTTCAATCTGCCTCTTTTGAAGCCGAACTTATACAAAAAGACGGAGAAGAAGAGTCTATCAGCATGCCTGACAACTTTTATTCAATTGCAGTCTACTATCCCCTCACCGCCGGATTAAGCCAGGCTCAGATGCAGAAATTCATAAGTACTGCATTGCACGAATACGGTAAAGGTATTAATAATGAAATTCCTGAACTTTACCGTCTAAAATACGGATTATTGTCAAAGCAGGAGGCAATACATCTCATACATAAACCATCTACTCTTGAAGAAGCGAATAAGGCCCGCCAAACACTCATTTATGAAGAGCTCTTTCTCTTTCAATCAGGCATCGTAAAAAGAACTCTTGAAAGAAAGGGCTCGCTTCCGGATGCTATGAGCTATGCAGCCCTCACTGAAAACTCCGGCGCCTCCCCTCAGATAGAGGCAGACAACACGGTTTTACAAGAATCCTTCCAAAGAAGTCTTTCTCCCAAACAAAGACAGCTCGCAGACCGGCTATCATTTGATCTAACCCCTGATCAAAAATCTGTTATTCTTCAAATGAATAGGGAACTGGATGAATCCTTTTCCGGATTAAGCAAATTTTCAATGTCCCGTCTGCTTCAGGGCGATGTAGGGTCCGGTAAAACCCTTGTCGCTTTCTTTGCCTGCCTTCGTGTAATTGACTCGGGCTTTCAGTGTGCAATTCTCTCTCCCACAGAACTATTATCACGGCAGCATGCAGAAAATGCAGCGCTGCTGCTCGAGCCGATTTCCGGAATTCGCCTTGCCTACCTTACCGGCAACATTCAAGCCAAAGGGCGGAATAAACTGCTTACAGAACTTTCTCAGGGAAGTATTGATATTGTAATCGGCACCCATGCTTTGTTTTCAAAAAATGTTCAGTATAAACATCTTCGCTTCGCAGTAATCGATGAACAGCACCGTTTTGGCGTTATTCAAAGAAATATGATCATTGAAAAAGGCCGGTCCCCGGAAGGCAAGCCTCCTTCCTTTTTAATGATGAGTGCAACCCCTATTCCGCAAACCCTTGCATTAACAGTCTTTGGAGATCTTGATGTATCTGTTATAAAATCAATGCCTCCAGGAAGAAAGAGTATACAAACTCATTTGACAAGGGAAGGAAATGAAGCAAGAGTATATGAGGCTGTCCGTAAGGAAATTCTCAGCGGCCATCAGGCATATTTTGTGTACCCCTTAATAGAAAAAGCTGATGAGGAAACTGATCAGCATGATAATTTATTTGACAAAAAGACTGACTTAAAGTCTGCAGAAGATATGTTTTCATTTCTACAAAAAGAGGTGTATCCCGAATTCTCCTGTGCACTTGTACATTCAAAAGTAGACGAAGAAGATCAGCACCGTATATTAAGTGAGTTCAGTAAGGGTAAAATTCAAATACTCGTAGCAACAACCGTTGTAGAAGTCGGGGTAGATGTTCCAAATGCAACATGTATGGTTATTGAGCATGCAGAACGGTTCGGTCTCGCTGCCCTGCATCAGTTACGAGGCAGAGTTGGACGGGGAAAAGCACAATCTCATTGTTTTCTTATTTACAGCAATAAACTTACTGACACAGGAAAAGAGCGCTTAAAAGCAATGCACGAAACAACAGACGGTTTTCAAATTGCAGAACTCGATCTAAAGCTTAGAGGTCCAGGCGAAGTAAGCGGTATACAGCAGTCAGGCAGTTTATTACTCGGTATTGCGGATCCGCTTCGAGACAAGGATATTTTACTTAAAGCAAGAAAAGATGTATACGAGCACCTTACACAGCAATCAAAGTCTTTAGCGCATTAATTGAATCGTCAAGAGAAGTACAGCTTTTCCAAACATTTACGAGAACAGCCTCAGAAGGAAGCAGCAAATCTTTTATAAATACCGATTTCATTCCTGCACTATGCGCTGCCTTTAATCCGGCCTCGGAATCTTCATATACAACACAGTTCTCAGGCAGTACCTTAAGTTGAGAAGCTGCATGTAAAAAAATATCTGGAGCAGGTTTACCATGCTCTACCTCGTTTCCGAATGCAAAGGCTTCAAAGTATTCATCAATACCGGCCCTTTTAATCATCCACACAGCACTATCCCTGCTTGTAGAAGTCGCAAGAGCAATTTTAATATTATTCAGCTTCAAAAAAGAAAAAAGCTCGTGAAGCCCCGGCTTCTTAGGAGGGCCGTTTTTATCCATATTTTCTCTCATGGCAAGCGATGCTTTTTTTCGAAAATCTTCATATGGAAAATCATGCCCGAGACTATCCAATACTATTTGTTTAGTATCTTTATTATTTCTCCCAATGCATTTATAAAACAGCTCTTTGGAAAAAGCTATGCCTTCTTTTTCTCCCTGAGCCTGCCACATTTCCATACAAAGTTTTTCTGTATCGAATAGCAATCCATCCATGTCAAATATAACTGCTTCAATCATAATTGCAAATCTTATGCTACAAAAGCTTCAAGACGGGAAGACCGGCTGGGATGCTGGAGTCTTCTAATTGCCTTTTTTTCAATTTGGCGAATACGTTCTTTGGTAAGATGAAAAACATCTCCAACCTCTTTCAATGACATGAGCTGTTTACCGTTTAAACCGAATCTGTATCGAATAACCTCAGCTTCCTTTTCTGTCAAAGTTTCAAGAACGGTATCAATTTCCTGCTGCATATTATTGGCAATAGCCGCTTCTTCCGGATTAGCGTATCTGCTGTCTTCCATAAAATCGCCAATAGAAGCACTCTCTGAATCACCAGGACGCAGTTGAGCGTCTAAAGAAACCATATCGCGTGAAATATTTATCATGTCTCTAACATGTGATGTTTCCATGTTAAGCATATCAGCTATTTCCATTAATTCTTCTTCGTCGCTTTGATTACCGGTTATTGTCTTTCTAGCCTTCTCAATTTGCACAAGTTCATTTGCACGGTTAAGAGGAAGCCGTATCATTCGTGATTTTTCACATATTGACTTAAGAATAGCCTGTCTAATCCACCACACAGCATATGATATAAAGTGGAATCCTTTTGTAACATCAAAACGTTCGATTGCAGTTAAGAGTCCAATATTTCCCTCACTAACTAAATCAAGTAAATCAAGTCCGTGATTCTGATATTTTTTCGCTACATTTACAACAAAGCGTAAATTAGCCGTTACAATTTTATCTTTAGCAAGCTTATCGCCCTGCGCTGCACGCACTGCAAGTTCGTTTTCTTCCTCCCTAGTTAAAAGAGGAATAGCATTAATATCTTTCAAATAAAGAGAAATAATATTGTCATCACTTTTTACCGATATTGATTTTCTGCTGTTCATATAAAACTCCTTACGCTGCATATTTCTTGACTACAGTAATGCAAAAATTGTGCCAACATGTAAATCTGAAAAATTTTTTATATTTCTTTATATTATATATATTTAAGAATTCCGCATCGACCAAATCATATTACAAATTGCTATTGTGAGCTATTTTGACACAGACTCTGAGATACTGTAAAAAACTGTATCATTTCAACACTACTTTCATAACTTCGCTCAATAGTGTTTCGTTTTTTGCTTTTTTTATTGCCGTTTTATATATTTTTTCGTATATTTAATTTAGTAAACTTAATCTATTAATTATTTTTGGAGGCTTAAATATGAAGGTTAAACCCTTAGCAGACAGAGTTCTTGTAAAAACAGAAAAAACAGAATCAAAAACAGCAAGCGGAATAATTATTCCGGATACAGCACAGGAAAAAACACAAATTGCAGTTGTTCTTGCAGTTGGTGATGATAAAGAAAAGATTAAGGTTAAAGCCGGAGACCGTGTTATGTATGATAAATATGCAGGAACACAGGTAAAAATCGACGGGGATGATTGTCTAATTCTTAAAGCTGCAGACGTAATCGCAGTTATAGAATAACAGTACCTATCTTATTTTTTTCAATAGAAGACGCGCTTTTGAATTGTCGGGATTTAGCGAGAGGCTGTATTCCAGATTCAAAACCGCGTTTTTTATTTCTTTTTTTAGCAGGTTAATACACGCAAGTCTGTAATGAATCTCAGCCTTTGTTTCCGGTGATTCTGTTAGACTTGCAATTTCACTGTACACTGCGGTAGCCTTATCATAATATTTTAAACCCTCATATATATTTGCAAGATTCATACACATCTGCTCATTTTTTTTATTGGTATTTAAATATGGTATAACCTCATTACTTGAATATTGCTCATATTCATATTCAAGTAAAGCTAGAGCAGCTGTATAGTTTTTTAAGTAAACAGCGTACAAATATGACAAAGATTCTCTTTCCCATCCGGTTAACTTTTCTTTGACAAGAACAGGATCACAGTGTAACTCATATGAATCCTCACCTATCATTACTTTTTCACCATATTTTTCTCTAATGTAGGGCATCAGCATAGATTCGGCTTCTTCAAATTTAGACTGTGCTAAGAAAAACCAAACAGCATAGCGAAGAATCTCTTCATCATAGACAAAGGCTTCTTTCATATTTTTTTCTAATAGACGCCAGACATCAATTACCTTATCCTGTACTTGAATATTTGCTCTATTAGCCCAATCAAGTTTTAATCGTTCGACTTGTAAATAGGCATCTTTATTCTTTGCCAAAGCCTCATCAATTCTATATAGTGCATCGCTGATTGGAATTACAGGAAATGATTCATCAATGTGCATCTGGAGAGATTTTAAACCTGTCGGTTTTAATGCTTGAGAAAGAAGGTCATCAGAGGCTGACCTATTCTGACGTAATGCATAGTTACCATAATAAATAAGGCCGGGAATATAGTCCGGGTAAAGAATAACCATCTTTCGTGCATAATCACCAGCACCTTTAAAATCACCCAAATTTTCTGTAGAGGCGGCAGCATTTAAGTAAGCTGATGGTGATGTGGTATCATAATCGAGTGTCCATAACCAGGACTCCCGGGCGCGTTCTATTTCACCAGACAATACATACGCATCAGCCTTTAATAATTCGCTTTGAACAGTTTGACTAGCCACAGAAAGATCATATAGACAAACGGCATAATTTCCAGCATCATACGCTATTCCGGCCCAAAACAAGACCGGATCATAGACTGTAATTTTTTGAGGATGATAAATCATCGCCTCAGAATAATTCCCCTGAAGCGCCAGAATAACAGCTGCATTTATAATAAAAGAATTATTTCCTGTGGTATTATAAGCATCTGAATATATTTTTATTAAGTCCTGAGAAAAATAGTCCTCTTTATCTTTTGTTAACAGTAAAACCGCATGTGAATACAGAGAACCGTACACAGTACCGCTCAAGTTCTTCCCCATGGCTGCAGCTTCTTCATATCTCTTTTGCTGAATAAGAAAATTGGTATAAACAGCTCTGACTTCTATACTTTGAGGATTTTTTTTATAAGCCCTTGAAATAACTTCTTCGCAAAGCTTAGTATTCTGCATGAGAGCAAAACGCCTGTAAATTCCTAAATACTGAAAGTCTGAATGAGCAATTTTTAGTGCTTTTAGAAGTATTTTTTCGGCAGATGAAAATTGAGCTTGAGCTATATAAGAATCTGATAAATCCATTTTGGAATTAAAAGATTCATTGCTTACACTCATTATGCAGGAAGAGAAAAGAATTAAACATGCTGCAGTGAAGAAAATCTTCAAAAAGCGCATGCCTACTTCCTTTCTTTTTTTTGAATATTATCCAGCACAGCATTAATAAATTTGAACGATTCCCCGGATCCGAATTCTTTAGAAATATCAATTGCTTCATCAATAATTATTGTCGGATGAATATCTTTTTGAAACAATAAGGGATACACACTAATCCTTAAAACAGCCAAATCTACACGATTTAAACGATCAAAATCCCAATTACATAAATTCTCTTTAATCTTTTCATCTATTGCCGGGAGGTTTTCGACAGTACCCTTTATTAAAAGTCTTGCAAAAGACAAACTTTCTTCACCCATTTTTTCAAGCATGCTATCTTCCACCCATGAAAAAGCGAGCAAACTTTGTAAATCAATTGATCCAACATCAAAAGAATACAGTGCTTGAAATGCTAAAATTCTTCCTTTTCTTCGTGCCACGTATAGCCCCTACCATTCAAGAAGTTTATCTAGTGCTTCGCCCGTCCTAAGCATTTGATAATTTTCAGGGATTCGAAGCGCAGCAGTTACCTCTGTGGTTGCTGTTGTAAAGGCCTGTGCTTGTTTTTGCTGTGCAAGTGTATTCTTAATATATTCATATACGGTTACTGTTGTATCCGGCTGAACAATATCGCTTAACGTAAGCATACGTGCATCATAACGTTCCCGTATAGTATAAAACTGATAATCATTCGAAGTTTCATTTATATCTGAATAAAATCCTATTTGCTTTGAAAACATCGACAACAGAGACTGATAATCAATTCCCAGTTGTTGTGCAGCATTTTGAGTCTTGCTTACATACATATCGCCAGCCTGTAAACCGGTTGTATCAGCTTTAGCCTTTTCCCTCAATTCCGGGAGTGTAACTTTTGAAGATTTCACATCTTCCATCAGCGCTGTTACTTTTTGCAAGGCAGAGTTTGCATCATTATTTTTGGGAACTACTACTAAGAACAGCTTTAAAATATCACTTTGAACAAATGAAGTTTTATTCATTTCATAATACGATCGAACTTCTGTATCTGTGGGAGCTGCACTTGATATTACATCAGGACGTTTAGCCATTATATACTGCTGAGCTATCAGCTGATTTTTTAAATACAGTTTATACTCAGAAACATTCATTCCAACCTGGCTAACCATAAAATCGTCAAGACTCATATTTGCCTGCTCTCTTACTAAAGCGGCAAACTCCTGTTCTGTTACAGTTTTTCCAACCTGGCTTGAAATATTGTCTAAAAAGTATTTATTTACCTGCGAATCTGTAAGATTTATACCTTCTTTTGCTGCAGCCTGAAGAACAAGCCGTTCATCGATTAGCGCGTTAAGAATCTCTTTTTTTTGATCCAGTGTAAATGAAGAAATACCCATTTGTTTTTTGTAAATCTCAACACGGGCTTTAAGCTGCTTAACAGTAATAGACTCGCTTTTATTGAGTTTTATATTTACAATTGGCTGTAAATCAACCTGAGCATAAAGCACGGAACATAAACTAACTAATAACACAGAAATTGAAACTATACGCTTCATTACATCACCTTCTTGTTCAAAATAATACAGTACATAATATTTTAATACCATATAAGTATATAGTAAACAGTATTTATAACCGTTCGTTACAAAGAATAGAAAAAATCAACTAATGACAGCCCGGATTCTTCTTACACCGGCAGAAGATGACTGTTCCTTTTGAATTTTAAATGTACCAATTGATCCAGTGCGCTCAACATGCGGACCGCCGCATACTTCTTTTGAGAAACTGCCGATCGTATAAACTTTCACCGTTGATTCATATTTTTCGCCGAATAAGGCCCGGGCGCCGCTCTTTTTAGCATCGTCAAGACTCATTATTTCCATTGTAACAGGAACATCTTTTTTAATCTGTTCATTTACAAGGTCCTCGACTTTTTGGATCTGTTCCTTTGTCATTGGTTCAAAATGGGCAAAGTCGAACCTCATTCTTTCTGAAGTAATATTTGACCCCTTTTGAGCAATGTGCTCTCCAAGAACCAATGTTAAAGCCTGCTGCAGGAGGTGGGTAGCAGTATGATACTTTGTTGTAGTTTCAGAATTATCTGCAAGACCGCCTTTAAAAAGCTGTTCACTGCCGGCTCGGGACAATTCCTGATGTTTTTTAAAGGCCTCATCAAATTCTTCACGGTTTACCTTCATTCCATATTCCGATGCCAGTTCCTCTGTTAATTCAACAGGAAAACCGAAGGTATCGTACAATCTGAAGGCAACGCGGCCCGGAATAATTTTTGCAGGATTTTTCATTAAGTTGGGCAGCAGTTTTTCAAATTCAGACTCGCCCTTTCTCAATGTTTCGTTAAATTTATTTTCTTCAGCCGTTAACTCGTTTTTAATTTTTTCTGCATTTTCATGAAGTTCCGGATACGGACCTTTAAAATTTGCAATTACTGATTCTGCAAGATCTGCTAAAAATGCTTTTTCTATACCAATTTTC
>Ga0116182_1004195_pt1 | contig 12929 bp, 12 predicted proteins | sample AD_UKC077_MetaG_FD_89805 | JGI IMG/M metagenome (GOLD analysis project Ga0116182, IMG submission 89805) | Active sludge microbial communities of municipal wastewater-treating anaerobic digesters from USA - AD_UKC077_MetaG | ecosystem: Engineered > Bioreactor > Anaerobic > Digestate | place: USA...
CCATTTCGCATACCAGCTTCATATCGAGCTCGTATTCATCGGTGCGGAATGAGTTACAGCGAATCGCCACCGTCACGCGCGGATTCATTTTTTTAAGTAGCGGTAATTCTTGTCGCAATAAATCGCGGCTCATTTCTTTTTGCCGACAGCCATCTTCTAAGTCGAAAATAAGTGTATGCGCACTGGTAAAGTGCGCGTGCTTTTTCATTCGGGCTGAGGCTTGCGTCATGTCTTCGTAAATCCCCAAACTTGGGGCATATTTCACGGGTGGGTAATACAACTGAATGCCCGGCCAATAATCGCCCAGCGCGCTCGCATCCAGAGATAACGCCTGTTCACCGATGTGCATCATCATATCAAGCCCCTTCCTCGTGGTTAAATTGCACCGCTTTTATTTTGCCAATGACGGTCGTTAAATGCACATCATGGTCTGGTTTTTTTGAGCCATTAAGTAAATCCCAAAAATCGTTATCGGGCAGTGCCAGCAATGCATCAAATACACGCAACTCACCTAAATTTAACTGATTAAACTCTGCTTTCACAAAGCGTTGTAACACAATATCAAGCTCCAACATGCCGCGCCTACAGCGCCACGCAAGCCGTTTTTGTTCTGCATCAAGTATATTTTCTGCATTTATCATGAATTAGCCCACTTTAATACCAAATATTTTTTTAGCTGGTTTTTTATCTTTTGCCCGCGCAATTTTTAAATCTTTAATATTAGCAATCGCCGCATTCGGGTTAAGTTTTTTCGGGCACACTTCAACACAATTCATAATGTTATGGCAGCGGTATAACCGGTAAGGGTCTTCTAGGTTTTCCAGCCGCTCTTCCGTGGCCTGATCACGCGAATCCATAATGAAGCGGTTGGCCTGCATCAGGCCTGACGGGCCGACAAACTTATCTGGATTCCACCAAAAACTCGGGCATGAAGTGGTGCATGCGCCGCATAAAATACACTCATACATGCCATCAAGTTTGGCGCGGTCCTCTGGGCTTTGCAGGCGCTCAGTTTCGGGTAATGGGTCATGGTTGATTAAGTAGGGTTTGACCGAGTTGTAATGCTCAAAAAACTGCGTCATATCCACAATTAAGTCACGAATCACAGGCAAGCCCGGCATGGGGCGAAGCACAATCGGTTCTTCTAAATCAGCCAATTTGGTAATGCATGCAAGGCCATTTTTACCGTTGATATTCATTGCATCACTGCCGCACACGCCTTCACGGCATGATTTACGCAAGCTTAAAGTGTCATCCAGTTCTTTAATGCGCAGCAAAGCATCCAGCAACATGTGATCTTCTTCATGTAGCTCAACATCAAACTCTTGCATGTAGGGTTTGGCATCTACATCGGGGTTATATCTGTAAATACTAAATCTCATATTAATAGACCCTTTTCTTAGGCTCAAAACTCTCTACTGTGAGCGGTTTTAATCGCACTGGCTTATAGGAAATTGCATTATTTTGTTTGTAAAATAATGAATGTTTTAACCAATTGGCATCATCGCGCTCAGCAAAATCTTCACGCGCATGGGCGCCACGGCTCTCTAGGCGCGCATGGGCTGTACGCATGGTGGCCACGGCAACCTCCATTAAATTATCCAGTTCCAGCGCTTCAATACGGGCGGTGTTAAACACTTGGCTCTTGTCGCTTATGCTGATGTGCTGCGCGCGCTGTGCCACGGCATCTATCGCACCAACGCCTTCTGATAACAACTCTGGAAAGCGGAAGACGCCACAGTGTGTTTGCATGGTTTTGCGCATGGCGGCACCGACTTCTGCCACGTTTTCACCTTGCGCTTTTTCAAGCCGAACAATGCGCGCCAAGGTGGCATCCGCAACATTGGCAGGCAAGGGTTTATGGGCTTGGCTTTGGGCGATTTCTGCGACCATTTTGTCACCAGCAGCTTTGCCAAACACCACCAAATCAAGCAATGAATTTGACCCCAAACGGTTTGCGCCATGCACTGAAACGCAGGCGCACTCACCCACTGCATATAAACCATTCACAGCTTTTTCACCTGCATTTTCGTCAAACAGGACTACTTGGCCATCTAAATTGGTCGGTATGCCGCCCATCATATAATGCGCGGTTGGCACTACGGGAATTGGGTCTTTGATAGGGTCCACATTGGCGAATGTTTTGGCAATTTCACGGATACCCGGCAAACGTTTATTGATAAGCTCTTCACCCAAATGGTCTAGCTTCAAATACACCGCATCTTTATTTTTACCTACACCACGACCCTCTTTAATTTCCGTCGCCGATGCGCGCGAAATCACGTCACGGCTGGCTAAATCTTTGGCGTGTGGTGCATAACGCTCCATAAAACGCTCGCCTTCACTATTCACCAAGTAGCCACCTTCACCGCGCACACCTTCGGTAATCAGCACACCCGCATGCAACACGCCTGTGGGGTGAAACTGCCAAAATTCCATATCTTGCAAGGGTAATCCTGCGCGCGCCGCCATGCCTAAGCCGTCACCTGTGTTAATAAAAGCGTTGGTGCTGGCCTGAAAAATTCGCCCTGCTCCGCCGGTTGCCAACAACGTGGTTTTGGCGTGCATAATGTGAATTTCACCCGTTTCAATTTCCAGCGCGATGACACCCAGCACGTCACCATCGGTATCACGAATTAAATCCAGCGCAAACCACTCCACAAAAAATTGGGTTTTGGCTTGAATATTGCGCTGATACAGCGTGTGCAGCATGGCGTGCCCTGTGCGATCCGCCACCGCACAAGTGCGCGAAATCGGTGTTTCACCAAAATTTTGCGTCATGCCGCCAAACGGGCGCTGAAAGATTTTGCCACTGGCCAGCCTGTCAAATGGCATGCCAAAATGCTCGAGTTCAATAATGGCTTTTGCCGCGTTTTTGCACATAAATTCAATAGCATCCTGGTCGCCCAAAAAGTCACTGCCTTTGATGGTGTCGTACATGTGCCATAGCCATTTATCTTCTGCCACGTTGCCTAAGGCCGCTGCAATGCCGCCCTGCGCCGCTACCGTGTGCGAACGGGTTGGGAACACTTTTGACAGCACAGCCACCTTCACGCCGGCTTGCGCTAATTGCAACGAGGCACGTAAACCTGCCCCACCGCCGCCGATAATCACTGCATCAAATTGATGCTTTTTTATTTGATTATTACTTAAGCTCATAGCCACCTATATATTCCACAAAATAAAACTCAGCCAAACAAAATAAAACACCAATAAAACATCCACAACAATTTGCAAATAGCCACGTAAGGCCTGATGAAACACATAATCTCGCAACACATCACGCACACCCAGCCAAGCATGTGTACACACTGAGGCAAAAAACAAAATCGTGGCTAACCTAAACCAAATGGGTGCTACAAAAGCGCGCCAAGCATCAAAACCTTTTGGTTGCACAATAACGAACAGCAATATCACCAACACCAAATAGACGGCCATGACCACCGCAGTCAGGCGTTGCGTCAGCCAAAAGCGCATGCCCGGATATTTGTCGGTTAATAGCTCAATCAGCATACATTCACCAAATACTCAAGCCAAAAATCAGCACAGAAAACCCCACCAGCCATAACACCACACGGCTTGAAAAACGCGCTTTTTGGAGCGAAGTCATCCAATGCACGTCTTGTAGTAAATGCCGGACGCCCGCAAAAAAGTGGTGAAAAAACGCCCAAGACAAGCCTATAAGCATTAATTTAAGCCACCAGGCGTTGCATAAATTTGCCAAGGCGGCAAAACTTTCTGGCGAATTTACTGAAACCTGAAAGGCCAACAGTAATAGCGGCAAGACCAAAAACAAGGCCACCCCGGAAGCCCGGTGCAATATCGACACCACCGCATTAATCGGTAGACGAATCGTAAACAGATTCAAGTTTTTTGGCCTATTTTTTGGTTGGTGTTTTTTCATCGCTTACTTAATCTTGTTATTGCGCAGCCTTGGCCACTGCTCCCGCTACCCGCGCTAGCAAACGCGGGTCAAACGGTTTGGGGATAATGTAATCTTTACCAAATTTCAGCTCTTTCAAGTTGTACGCTGTTAGCACTTCAGCCGGCACCGGCTCACGCGCCAATTCACTTAAGGCGTGGGCAGCGGCAATTTTCATTTCTTCGGTAATTTGTTTTGCTTTGGCATCAAGCGCGCCGCGAAACAAATACGGAAAACACAAGGCATTATTCACTTGGTTAGGAAAATCACTACGGCCTGTTGCCATTAAAATATCATCCCGAATCGCGTGTGCAACACTGGGCAGCACTTCAGGGTCTGGGTTCGCGAGTGCAAAAATGATTGGATTTTTCGCCATGTTTTTAATAAGACTTGCATCCAGCGCATTTTTGGCCGAAACGCCAATAAACACATCGGCATCTGGCATCACATCTGCCAACGTTTTAGCCTTGCTGGGCGCCACAGCCAACGCACGATTGTTGTCATGTAAATCCGTTCTGTCGGTATCCAACACACCGGTTCTATCTGTCATGATGATATTGGTAGCGCCCATCAATTTCAATAATTTAGCGCACGAACAACCCGCCGCACCCGCGCCTAAAAACACAATCTTGGCGCGGGCCAGCGTTTTGCTTTGGAGTTCTAATGCATTTAACAAAGCTGCTGCCACAATCACGGCTGTACCGTGCTGGTCGTCATGGAACACGGGGATATCCAGACGCCGCTTCAATTCGTTTTCAATGTAAAAACAATGGGGTGCCGCAATATCTTCTAAATTGATACCGCCGAAGGTTGGTGAGATATTGACCACGGTTTCAATAAATTCATCAGGCGTTTTTGCGTTTACTTCAATATCAAATACATCAATGCCGGCAAAACGTTTAAATAATACTGCCTTGCCTTCCATCACGGGTTTGCTGGCCAGCGCCCCCATATTGCCCAAGCCCAGCACCGCAGTGCCATCAGTAATGACGGCCACCAAGTTACCTTTATTGGTATATTTGTAGGCGTTAGCAGGGTCTTCATGAATCTCTAGCACTGGCGCCGCCACACCAGGCGTGTAAGCCAAAGATAAATTATCTTGCGTGGCACAGGGCTTCGAGGACTCCACACTGAGTTTTCCAGGAATGGGAAACTGATGATAATCCAGCGCGCGTTTTTTTAAGTCGTCCATTTGCTGCCTTTCAGTGCAGATATTTTTTCTTTAATTGAATGCTTTTTTCCTAGCAAACCAGATTAAGCCAAAGCGCAAAATTCAATACAAAGAAACTTGTTTTTTGCTTAATTCTATTCACAACCTTTTTCGATGCTCTGGAAGCCTTGTAAATAAAGGCTCGCAGGGCATTATTTTTTTCTCGTAGATTTTTACTATCATTAAACGCATTTAAATGCGGGTTAACTTTTACGTAAAACTTACTCCAATTCACTCATGTAATGATGGTCGTCCGTTAGACATAACCCAAGCCGCCATTCCATGGGTTTATCCCCATAGGTAAATGAAACACGCTCAATACTCAATAAAGGATAACCTTCTTTCAGCCCCAGAGCTTTGGCCACTTCTTTGCTGGCAGCCACGGCTTTCAGGCGTTCTTCAGCGCGAATCATGCGTACACCAAATTGCGACTCATACATGCTGTACATTGAGCCTCTACACTCTTCAACTTTGACACTGTTCAAGCCTTTAAACGGCGCTGCCGGCACAATAATATGGTCATAAATCAACGGTCTGCCTGAAAAAGTCAGCAGGCGCTTGACTTCTATGGTGGCAGCACCGGCTTTAATATCAAGCACTTGCGCAATATGCGCGTCAGCTTTTGCTTTTTCACAAGAAATAAACTCATTATTGAGGAGCTCTTTTTGGCCGTTAACTGCCGTCAGCCTCAAAAACCGCAACTTCATACCTTCTGCTTCATGCGTGGCAACAAACGTACCTTTACCTTGGCGGCGAATCAAAATATTTTCTGTTGCCAAACTATCAATGGCTTTTCTGACCGTTCCTTGGCTCACCTTATAGCGCGCCGCCAGTTCAACCTCACTAGGAATGATTTCACCTGGGCGCCACTCACCTGCAATCAGGCTTTGTGTAATCAGCACCTTGATTTGATCATACAGCGGGCGATAACTTGGCGAATTCAATTGCTTATCCATTTTTCTAACCATCTCAAAAAATATAACGGCTTAATCAGCATGTGACATTTATAGCATGACCTATTTAATATGTCTAGCATTTTATATCTTATATAAGACATAAGATATATGTTGACATTTTTATTCTTCACTATATATAATCGGTTTAACTTTAATCAACCCAATCGAAAAACCATGGAATATTGCCTACGCCCCCGTCGATCCATGCTGTATGTGCCCGGTTGCAATCAGCATTATTTAGATCGTGCTCGCACGCTGGCGGCTGATTCAGTGATTTTGGATTTAGGTGATCCGATTCTTGTCGATGCCAAATTACAATCCAGAGACAATGTCGTCGCTGCAGTCAAACAAGGCGGCTACGGTTCTCGCGAAGTGGTTGTGCGCGTCAATAATCTTGATTCAATTTGGGGGCATGATGACATTAAAGCGGTGGCCAATATTGGTGCCGATGCGATTTTGTTTCCTAACATAGAGTCTGCCGAGCACGTGCATACCGCACTTAAATTGCTGGATGCGGCAGGCGGTAGCCACATGCCAATTATGGTGATGATTGAAAGCCCGCTGGCCGTGCTAAATGCAAAGGAAATTGCCAGCGCTTCAGACCGTATCACCTGTATTGTAATGGCAACTTCCGATTTAATTTCACAGTTGCACGCGCGTGTCACGCACGAGCGCTCAGCCATTCTCACTTCACTTTCATTGGTGATTTTAGCGGCACGTGCGTATGGCCGATGTGTGATTGACGGCATTACCAGCGATTTTAAAAATATGCATTCTTTTGAATACGCCTGCCGATTGGGACGAGACATGGGTCTGGATGGAAAATCCTTGGTGCATCCTGCGCAAATCGCTTACTGTAATGATGCCTATACGCCAAAAGCGGCTGAAGTCGCCAACGCCAGACTCATTATTAAAGCCTTGCAAGAAGCCAACGAAGGCGGATTAGGCACCGTTGTTGTGAACGACAAGTTAGTTGAACAGCACCATGTAAAAGCTGCGCAACGTTTACTAAAACTGAGCGATATGATTGCAGATCTTGAAGAAGACTTTATATAAATGACACTTTCTACCAAAATCAATGCAGGCCGTTTTTTTGAAGACTTTGTACTAAACGAAGTGATTCTGCACGCCACCCCTCGTACCATTACCGCCGGGGATGCGGCGCTTTATATTGCACTGACTGGTTCACGCAATCCACTGCATTGCAGCGAGCCATTTGCACAGTCGTTGGGCTACAAAACCACGCCTATTGATAATTTACTGGCCTTTCATATTGCTTTTGGTAAAACCGTGCCAGATATTTCAGTAAACGCAGTTGCCAATTTAGGTTATGCCGAAGCTAAATTTATTCAGCCGGTATTTGTGGGTGACACGCTCACCACAAGCAGTGAGGTCATTGGCTTAAAACAAAATTCTAACGGTAAAAATGGTGTAGTTTGGGTGCGCTCGACCACGGTGAATCAGCATAAAGTTCCTGTCATGAGCTGGGTACGCTGGGTAATGGTGCATAAAAACAATTTCTCTGCCCCGGCCCCTGAAACAGTGATTCCTGAATTAGCGCCGTATGTCGGTGTTGAGCATTTACAGTTATCACCCTATATGTCCGCCAAATATTATCAAACCAACGCCACAGGCGGCCAATATTTGTGGGAAGACTATCAAATTGGTGAACGCATCAACCATGCGGCTGGCATGACCGTCAACGAGAGTGACCACAGTCTCGCGACACGTTTATATCAAAACAACGCGCGCCTGCATTTCGATGCACACCTGATGAAAAGCTCAGCCATTGGCCAGCGCTTGGTATATGGCGGTATCGTCATCTCTGCATGCCGCGCACTGAGTTTTGAAGGTTTAGAAAATGCCTTGAGCATCCTCGCCATTAACAGCGGTACGCACGTAAACCCTACCTTCGCGGGCGACACCATTTACGCTATCACGGAAGTTCTGGACGCTTGGCCATTACCGAAACGCAACGATATTGGTGCACTGCGCCTACGTATGGTGGGTATTAAAAATATACATCCAAACGAAGTCTCTGAAATAAAAAATGAAACTGGCTATCACCCTAACGTGGTGTTAGATCTTGACTACACCGTGCACATGCCACGGAAACACTAAACGGCTTACAATTTAAGCCTAAAGGAAAGCACTATGGCAACCCTTGTTCATCCTTCTGAAGCATTATTTGGCGGTGAAAAACCATTCCCGCTCATCCCCGCATGCGAGCATTTTGCAGGGAGCGAAAAGCTGATTTTAAAAGCACTCTCCCTGCAAGACACTATCGGCCCAGTGTTTGATATTACCTGTGATTGTGAAGATGGCGCGGCATCAGGCCAAGAGCGTGAACACGCCGAGATGATAGTGCGTGTTTTGAATTCAGATGCAAATAAACATCGTATGGCAGGCGCGCGCATTCATGATTACACGCACCCCGCTTGGAAATTAGATATTGATATTTTAGTCGCGGGTGCCGGGCAAATATTAAGCTACATCACCATTCCAAAATGTACCGACATTGCCCAAGCCAAAGAGATGATTGCCTACATTCAAAAAGTGGCGACTTTTAGCGGCATCACCCGAGTGATTCCTGTGCACATTCTAATTGAAACACACGGCGCACTTAACCAAGTACACCAAATCGCCGCACTGCCATGGGTACAAGTGCTGGATTTTGGCTTAATGGACTTTGTCAGCGCACATCATGGGGCAATTCCAGCTAGCGCGATGCGTAGCCCGGGGCAATTTGAACATCGCTTATTGGCGCGCGCCAAAGCAGAAGTCGTTGCGGCAGCCTTAGCCAACGGAGTGGTTCCTGCGCACAACGTGACGCTTGATTTAAAAAACGTAGAAACCACACTAAGCGATGCTAGTCGCGCCCGTAATGAATTCGGCTTTTTGCGCATGTGGAGCATTTACCCCACACAAATTCAGGCCATTGTGGACGCGATGAAACCCAATTACGACGAGGTGATTGACGCTAGCAATATTTTAATAGCCGCACAAGATGCGGCATGGGGGCCAATTCAATATGCTGGCGAACTCCATGACAGAGCAACCTATCGCTACTTCTGGGAAGTATTGCAAAAAGCCAAACTCACCAATGTCACCATTCCGGACGAAGCACAGAAAAGGTTTTTTTAATGTCAAACTTTATCACTGCAGGCGCACGCTTTCGTTCTGCCATCACGCAAGAAAAACCGCTTCAAATCATCGGTGCAATCAACGCTTATCATGCCATGCTCGCCACCCAAAGCGGCTTCAAGGCCATTTATTTATCGGGTGGAGGTGTGGCAGCAGGCTCACTCGGCCTGCCTGATTTAGGTATATCTACACTTGAAGATGTGCTGGTAGACGTGCGCCGCATTACCGATGCCGTGGATACGCCTTTATTAGTGGACATTGATACCGGCTTCGGCGGTGCTTTTAATATTGCCCGCACGATTAAAAGCGTGGCAAAAGCAGGCGCTGGCGCCGTACATATTGAAGACCAAGTGTCCGCCAAACGCTGTGGCCATCGCCCCAACAAAGCCATTGTGAGCCTAGAAGAAATGGTTGACCGTGTAAAAGCAGCTGTGGATGCCAAACCCTATGATGATTTTGTCATCATGGCACGCACCGATGCACTGGCGGTAGAAGGCTTGCAATCGGCCATTGACCGCGCTTGCGCTTGTGTTGAAGCAGGTGCGGATATGATTTTTCCTGAAGCAATGACTGATTTGGGGATGTACAAACAATTTGTAGACGCCGTAAAAGTGCCCGTGTTAGCAAACATTACCGAATTTGGCGCAACACCGCTTTTTACCGTAGAAGAACTCGCCAGCGCAGACGTGAGCATGGTGCTGTACCCGCTTTCAGCTTTCCGCGCTATGAATTTGGCCGCACTGAAAGTTTATCAGGCGGTAAAAAAAGACGGCACACAAAAAAATGTGCTTGATACCATGCAAACACGCATGGATCTATACGACCACTTGGGCTACCACACTTTTGAGCAAAAGCTCGATGCCTTATTTCATCAAAAAAAATCATAGCAGAGAGGAAACAGCATGTCTGATGCCGCAACCACTTTAGAACCCAAAAAGAAAAAAGGCGTCGCTTTAGCAGGTGTTGCCGCCGGCACGACAGCCATTTGCACAGTTGGCCACACCGGTAATGACTTGCATTATCGCGGCTACGATATTATTGAACTCGCCAAACATGCCACCTTTGAAGAAGTGGCTTATTTGCTGATTCATGGTGAATTGCCGAACCAAGCCGAACTCGTTGCCTACCATGCGCGTTTAAAGAAATTGCGCGGCATTCCTCAATCCTTAAAAGAAGTTTTAGAACGCATTCCAAAAACAGCACACCCGATGGACGTGATGCGCACCGGATGCTCAGCACTTGGCACACTCGAACCTGAAACGGCTGACCGTAATACGCATGATGCCAAAAAGCTAGGAGACCGTTTAATCGCTTGCTTTGGTTCCATTTTGCTTTACTGGTACCACTTTAGCCACAACAACAAACGAATAGATGTGGAAAGTGAAGAAGATTCTATCGCCGCGCACTTTTTGTATCTATTGCACGGAAAAAAACCAACTGATTTACATATTGCGGCAATGAACACTTCACTGGTTCTTTACGCTGAGCATGAATTTAATGCTTCTACTTTCACTGCACGGGTGATTGCTGGCACATTATCCGATATGTATTCCTGTATCACGGGGGCTATTGGTGCGTTGCGCGGTCCAAAGCATGGCGGCGCGAATGAGGCAGCGATGGAAATCATCGAACGTTATAAAACTGCGGATGAAGCCGAAGCTGACATCATGGCACGTATGGCACGTAAAGAAATTATTATCGGCTTTGGGCACCCCGTGTACACCATTGCCGACCCAAGAAATGAGTCAATCAAAGCAGTAAGCCGAAAATTAAGCGAAGATAACGGTAATATGACACTTTTTAATGTTTCTGCACGCATCGAAGAAACCATGTGGCGTGAAAAGAAAATGTTCCCCAATCTTGATTGGTACAGCGCCTCCAGCTACCACATGATGGGCATACCGACAGGCATGTTCACGCCGATTTTTGTCATCTCGCGCACCACTGGCTGGGTTGCGCACGTCATTGAACAACGCATTGACAACAAAATCATTCGCCCAAATGCTGAATACACTGGGCCAGATAACCGCCCATACATTCCACTTGCTAATCGTTAATTTATAAGAAAGACTTTTCATGTCAGCCCATATTTCAAATGTACGCCCTGCCCCAGACCAAGTGATTGTTGATATTGCCAACTACGTGGCTGATTATGAAATCATAAGTGATGAGGCTTTTGATACGGCTCGTAACTGTTTAATGGACACTTTGGGTTGTGGTTTTGAGGCCTTAGATTACCCTGCTTGCACCAAATTATTAGGCCCTGTGATTGCTGGTACGGTGGTGCCAAATGGCGCAAAAGTGCCTGGCACTTCATATCAGCTTGACCCAATTCTGGCCGCTTTTAACATCGGCGCGATGATACGCTGGCTAGACTTTAACGACACCTGGCTTGCCGCAGAATGGGGTCATCCATCAGATAACTTAGGTGGCATATTGGCAGTGGCCGATTATATTTCACGCAAAAATGTAAGTGAAGATAAAGTCCCGTTAACCATTAAAGACGTGCTGACCGCAATGATTAAAGCCCATGAGATTCAAGGTATATTAGCGCTTGAAAACAGCTTTAACCGCGTGGGGCTAGACCATGTGATTTTAGTCAAAATCGCCTCAACAGCGGTGGTCACTAAGTTGCTCGGTGGAAATAAAGATGACATCATCAACGCTGTTTCTAATGCGTTTGTCGATGGCCAAAGTTTACGTACTTATCGCCATTCACCCAACACCGGCTCACGTAAATCATGGGCGGCAGGCGATGCCACTTCACGTGCTGTGCGCCTAGCCTGGATGACCATGCAAGGAGAAATGGGCTACCCAAGCGCACTCACAGCCAAAACATGGGGCTTTTATGACGTGCTATTTAAAGGCAACACCTTCAAATTCCAACGTGGCTATGGCTCATATGTCATGGAGCAAGTCTTGTTCAAAATCTCGTTTCCGGCCGAGTTTCACGCTCAGACTGCGGTGGAATGCGCATTTCAATTGAACAAAGAAGTCGGTAGCAAACTGCAAACACTAGCGCAAATCGCGCAAATTGATAAAATCGTCATCACCACGCACGAGTCTGCCATTCGCATCATCGACAAAACTGGCCCGCTGGATAACCCGGCTGACCGCGATCACTGTATTCAATACATGGCGGCAGTCGGCTTGCTCAAAGGCAGCTTGACGGCTCAGGATTATGAAGATGCCGCGGCCGCAGACCCACGTATTGATGCCATACGCGCCAAAATGACCTGTGTAGAAAATACCCAATACACCAAAGACTACCACGATCCGGAAAAACGCTCGATTGCTAATGCCATTCAAATTTTCTTCAAAGATGGCACTGCATCAAGCAACATCGCCGTGGAATATCCTATTGGCCATCGCCGTCGCCGCGCTGAAGGTATCCCTGAATTAGTGAAAAAATTTAAAACAAATTTGGCACGCCGTTTTGATGCTAAAAAACAGAATGAAATATTATCTTTGTGTTTAGACCAAGCTAAATTAGAAACAACTTCTGTGCATACCTTTGTCGATTTATTAACCGTTTGAATTAGAACCGTCAACGTTAATTCTTAGTCTTTTAAGTGGTAAATAAAAGGGTAGGCTAACTAAACGCCTACTCTTTTATATTTTCTAAAACTCTTCTTTTGGATAAATATTCAAGCACCATGCTTTCAATACCCTCTTCTATTTTTGGCTTTCCTACCGA
>Ga0116182_1004205_pt1 | contig 12909 bp, 17 predicted proteins | sample AD_UKC077_MetaG_FD_89805 | JGI IMG/M metagenome (GOLD analysis project Ga0116182, IMG submission 89805) | Active sludge microbial communities of municipal wastewater-treating anaerobic digesters from USA - AD_UKC077_MetaG | ecosystem: Engineered > Bioreactor > Anaerobic > Digestate | place: USA...
CCTATCGGGAGTATATGGTCATACCAAAGCTTACCGAAACAAACAGAGGACTATCGCCAACAGGGGGCAGTAAGAAGAATGAGAACTTCGATTTTGGCTTGGGTGCAATCTTCGCCATGGTGGCTGTAAAGTTAGAGAACTCAATATCAAACCCTAAACCAGCCATGTTTAGCATTACATCGGTATTGGAGTCGCTGGTGGTTTGATCGGGGAAGTAGGGTGAGTCACTTTTCATTTCGATTGTGGATATGGTGTTGGTCATATTTATTGATGGTCTGTACTTAAGCGTTAGCGCAACGCCCTTCCAGTTTGCCTCGTCAAGGAACTTCCCTAGACCAATGGTCCAACCAAAGTTCCCATTTATTAGCATGGAAATGTTTAGGCTGCTAATCTTTGTTGTTATGGACTCCATTTCCATGGTGTAATCGGTAAAAAACAGGTTCATATCCAGCCCGTAGCCCATATTTAGGCTACTCCATGTGGATAGCCCCGTTTTGTACTGTGGAATTTTTAAGTTAATCCAGTTCTGTGCCATAGAGTAACCTCCGCCGTACCCAGAAATTGGTCCATAGTTCTCAATATCCATTCTAAAGTATAGTGCGGTTAGGAGGTAGGAGTCGTACCTAATTTTTCCGCCCTTCTCAAGCCAAGCTTGCCTAATGGTATCGGAGCTGTGAACCTGCTCCGAGGTAAGCGCGATGCTCCCCTTTTTTCGGTTAATCTTAATGTTTGTGTCAACCTGATTGTATATGGTTGTATCCCTTTTTACGGTCACAGTATCGGGTGGCGTTTAAACAGGAGTGGTTTCTACAACTACCGTTTTAGGAGGTGTTTGTGGTGTAGCCTTTTGTGCAACAACAGAATCTGGCTTTACCTGAGGTGGAGGTACTGCGCTTACTGTAATGGTATCTGGTTTCTGTTTGGGTGGGGAAACAGTTTTTACAACAACAGTATCGGTTGATGCTTTGGGTGGAATGGCTTGTACTATTGCAGGTGTGGGAGGGGCTACTTTGGGCTGGGGCTGCTCGCGCTCCATTTCGGCAATACTCATTTGGCTAAGCAGCTTAATGTATATGCCGTTGGGCTTATATCCCACCTCAAAAAGGTAAGCATTCCCCTTTTGGGGATTGAAAAAAGTAAACGGCTTGATACCCTTTGGCCACCGAACACTCAATTTTAGCAGCCGATACGTAGCTTGGTGTTTCGGTAATGGTAATGGTTTCTCCATCTCCAATCTCGTGGGTTTTGCCTATAAATCTAATTTGGAACTTGGCGTCGGAACCTTGAGAACTATGTGCACGGGTAAATCTAAGCGCAATGCTCTCCTGTGCTTTTGCTGCTATGCTTAGCAGCAACAGAGCCAATATTAGCAAGTTTCTCATGGGTAGGGGTTAAGTTTGGTTTTAGAAAGTTAGCGCCGATTTAGCAGCAAGTCAATGTATTACGTTGGTGTTTTGATTGATTGGTTACTAATTGCGTGGAGATTGTGATTAGCGGTGATAAATAGCTCAATTCTGTAATCAAGTAAGAAAGGTTTATTACGACTTTGCTCTAGTTGCTAATTTTTAGCCCCATTGGGCTATTGAATTGCCCTTTGTATGTTTTTACTTTTACATGATTGTTAAGTAATTGTATTAAAAAGAGTTTTATTAAAAACAGGGATGCCGAAAACTGTTAAGAGTAGGCAAATAATAAATGTTACATAAAATGGAAACCGCAGAAAAAACTAAAACAGGATTGTTTATCGCAAATTTCGAAATTGGTGAGAACATGCCTGGAGCATTGCATTTAGCATTAAACCTCAGCGTTTTTACTCCAGAGGAGACCGTTTCGGGAATTGAGCACATTACACAAGCAGTAAATCCTCCCGTTAACATTGCCACCAAAATTAGTGGCGGCTATACCTACATGTGTGTAATGCCCAAGAATTGCCATATTTTAGTTACAGCTACGGGGTATCCTATTATAAAGTGGCCTCAGGGTGCAGGTATTGGACCCGTAGAACAGCCAAATTTTGAATTACGTATGGTGCTTGAGGAGAACTGGAAGAGCGGTGTTGCCAACTATAAGTTTATGGATGGTACAGGAAAATGGCACGAGGTAAATAATGCACCCGTTAAGTTTGCTACTGCCGATACAATTGTAGGATAAGTATTCCTTCTTATTATTAAAACTATAGTATCATGAGTTTTTCCAACGAGATCCTGTTAGAGAGTCAATCCCCAAACCGTATGCGTGTAAATGGGGAGTTGGGTTGGTTTATTCAGGAAATTAATGCGCTGGCGGGTTACGTGTGGCGCTGCATATCCGATAATTCTGGCGTTTACGAGCTAGTTGAGGAGGTTACGTTGCAGCCATCGGTTGGTACCGATAGTGCGTTGGGACGGCAAATTTGGATTTTTAGCGCACTTAAAGCAGGAGAGGGGCAGGTAAGGTTTGAGCTCTATCCGCCTGGTGCAAACACAGCCATAAAGCAGCTAACTGTATATATTATAGCGGGTTAACTTTTGGGGTTAAAGCAGGGGACAAATTCATAACTTGCCCCCTATTTTTTGTAGTGTGATGTAGATGCTATTTTGATTAACGCGGCCTGCCTTAGTAGTTCTATCTCCACGCGCTAGGATACCCGCAGTAGCAGGGCATCCTAGCGCTATAATACTGGTTCTGGTTTACGCCTTAATTGCCCAACGGAGCTTTGCCGAGCGCGCGCGGGGGTTGGTGTTGCACTCCTGCGCCGATGGCCTAACTGGCCCCGATGCCACCTCGCTGTAAACGCCCTCGCGGAATAGCTGCTGGAACGATTTTTTCACCCTTCTATCCTCGCCCGAGTGGAACGATAGTATGGCAACCCTCCCTCCCGAGGCAAGGGCATCGGGAAGCTTCTCAAGGAACGTATCAAGCACCTCAAACTCATCGTTAACCTCAATGCGTAGGGCTTGAAAAACTCGTTGGCACGATTTTTTTACCTCATCCCTGCGCTGCTGCTTGGGTATAAACTGCAGAGCCTCCTCTACAAGTTCCTTTAGCTGCGTGGTGGTTTCAATGCTAATGCCGCCCATAACTCTAGTGCTAATTGTTTCGGCAATGGGTTGGGCGTATGGCTCGTCGGAGTTTAGTATTAGAATTGTTTCCAGCGTTTTTTGCGATATGGTGCTAAGCAGCTCCGATGCAGGAATCCCACTCTTAGGGTTTAACCTAAGGTCCAGCGGGCCTTCCACCTTAAAGGAGAAGCCCCTATGGGGATTATCAATCTGCATGGACGATACCCCCAAGTCGGCAAGTACAAAGTCCAGCGGCCCCGATTCTGCCACAATAGCATCAATATGAGAAAAGTTCATCTTCCTAACAAAGAGCATATCCTCCCCAAACCCCAGCGAGCGGAGTCGCTGTTCCGTTTTGGGCAGCTCAAAGGGGTCAACATCAGTAGCAAAAAGCCGTCCGTTGGGCTGTAGCCGCTTAAGAATCTCGAGGCTATGACCACCGTAGCCCAGCGTGGCATCCATACCCGTTTGCCCAGGGCTAATGCAAAGGAACTCCATTATCTCGTCAACGCAGATGGAGCGGTGCATGCCCGCAGGCGTTTTGCCCTGTTCCTTAATCTTTTCCACATCGGCAGCGTACTGTTCGGGGTTTAGCTCCTTGTACTTCTCGTGGTACGCTTTGGGGTGTGTGCCTTTGTAGCGTTTCCGCCTAACGTGCTTGGGTTGCTCCTGATTTTCCATGAATGGGTATTATTTGCTATACGGCTGCAAAAGTAATATTTTAGGCTTATCCCAGCAGCACTTTGCGAGTTCTATTACCTTATCCCGCAAAACTGGCAGCACATTGCTATACAGTGCAACCCTATGCTGAATGCCAATATGTATGGGGGGTGGGGAGTAGTATTGGGTTCTTTAGGTTGATGCTGAATGTGGGAATACTGGCATTGGAGGGGTGGGGGAATGATGAGTTTGAAAGAATAGTTGGACATAGGGTCTCTTTATTAATTTAGGCGCAACTTGATGTGTTTTGTTATTTAACTTCAGTCTTACCCGAATCAGGGCGAAGTATATTTTTATAACAAGGTCATTGTCAAATCGGAAAGATATATAACTTTGATTAAAAGAAATAAGTTGTACTTTTGCACTCTCTTTATGAGCAAGCTAAGACAAAAATCAGATTTCAATATAGACGCAGCAGTTCATTTGTTAAGAGACCAGTATTATGCGTCAAGTGTGCATTGTTCTTATTATAGTTGTTTCCAGTTGCTAAAACATACCATAAAGAATTTTAGCGGCATAGATTATGATGCTCAGGCTAAAATTATATCTAGTTCAGGACAGAAAACACATCAGTATGTTATAAACCACATAACAGGAGAGATTAATAGTTGTGTGGGATTTGAAGAGAGCAGGAGATTTAAACGAACAATTAATGAACTTAAGGTGTTTAGATTGGAATCGGATTACGAAGATGTTGAAGTGAATTTGGATAAGAGTGAAAAGGCATTGCTTATAGCCAAAGAAATTAGGCAATACATAATAACTAATTTCAACGTATGAAAGCACAAGAGTTTTTAATAGAAAAATTAAGAGGATTATCTTCAAAATATGAAGAGGTTAAAATCCGATATGAGTACAGAGCCAATACTCAAAGTCATATAATTGAGATTATTCCTTTAAGTTTTTTTGATAAGAATGCAGAATATTTGCTTGATGAGGCTAATATCGAAAGGCATTTTGAAGAGTTGTACCCATCTCAAAATATTGTGTTTATTTCAGAAGGTTCATTGATTGAAATAAGAAACGCAGATTTAGAATTAGGGTACGATAAACTAGTTTTTGATTATAATAAGGTCGTTCCAGTATTTGAAGTTATTGAGTACTCTGATATGCTAGAATCGGCTTATTCTTATAATTATGCATTAGCGGCATAGGGGTATGGAAAATTCGAAATTTCAATTTAAAGGATTTACTATTGTTCGTTCCCTAATTGAGCGGAATGATAATGAGCCATCACAGAAATTATCTTTAGGATTTGCACCAAAAGGAGTGATTAACAAAGATGATGCGACCTTTCAATTGCATTTAGGTGTTAAGATAGAGGATGAGAATAAATCTTTTAATATTGAGATAGATGCTATTGCTAATTATGCATTTGAAAAGAAAGAGGGGTTAGATACTTTAGGTCAATTGTTTTATATAAATGCGCCTGCATTACTTTTTCCTTATGTAAGAGCCTATATTTCCACATTAACTAACCTATCAGGATTTGAACCTATCAATCTTCCAACATTAAATATGACTCGATTGGGGGATGATTTGAAGAAAAACACAGTTGAGGTATAGTAGTTTCGTTCGTATGGTTATAACATCTTGCAGACTTTTGAATTAGCCTAGTTCTGTACAGGTGTAACTTAATGAGAGAACTGCACGGATTTTTACAACCTTGGACGAAACTAGTTAAAGAATGTCTTTTAAATCTTGCATTCCTACAATTGCCATTATCTCAACAGTATCACCATTAACTTTGTAGTAAATACTATCAGAACCGCAGACACATCTACGGTATCCTGCTTTTATGTAATCAACAGATTCAAATGATAATGGTCGTTGAGCAATGATATTGAAGTATTCAAAAAAAGAACTATAGTATTTATCTGCTTGAGACATTCCGAATTTCCTGACCCCATACTGAATGAATTCGAATCAAGTCTTCTTTAGCTTCATTGCTCAATTTATATTTACTCATTAAGTAAAGATTTTGATTGACTTAAGATTTGTTCTTTACTATCATTCGTAAATCCGCTGTTTTCAGCTTTCTCTAATTTGGCTCTAATCCAGTCAGTTTGCGCTTGTTGTTTACGCGCTTGCCTAATTAAATCGTTAACTAGTTCGCTCTTGCTGGAATACTCATTGTTCTCCACCTGATTTTTCAACCACTCATCGTTTGGTTTGGTGAACGATATACTTTGTCGTACCATAATTTACGTTTTGGTGTAAAATTACACCAAAAGTGAACCAAGTGCAACTGTTTTTAATATTGATGCCAAAATAGTTTTATTTATAATTGGATGTGAATGCAGGCAAAGCGTTGCTGGTGCGGAATTGAAGCCTGTGACAAAACTTTTTATGATGTATGAAATAACCGCACGGATTGGCTACGCCGAACTCACTTCGTTCGGTTGCAAATCCGCGCTAGCAGGGAGAACCGCAGGCAGGAGCCTGCAAGAATAGTCCGACGGCGGCAGAACTTGTCCCGATGTTCTTTAGCGGGGCCGACCGACGAACGAAAAAACTACTTCCTTCTATTTTTACCATAAGGTGACGGGGGTTTGTATAAGGTTTTTTTTATGGGAAACACAAAAACCATTACAATCCATATAACGCTAATTGCCATAACTGCTATTAAAAAGCAATTCCAATACCAACTATACCTTTCTACATAGCCGCTTTTTGTTTCGAGTTGAATTATGAGGTTATTATTGTAACTATGTTCTCTAACTTTTAGCACTACCTCTTTGCCTACTAGGTTTGCCTTTTTTACTATTTGCTTGCTCTTTCCCTTCACATTGAAGAGGCTATCGCTGTGGGTTAACTTTAAATATAAGCATTCCACGGAACTGCCTTTCCCTCGACCAACCCTTGTATATATTAATCCTTCGTACACCTTCTCCACAACCCCCCTATGGTGCTTAAGATAGTTTGGTAACGGTATAAAGAGCATGTAGGCGAACAGCAGCATCACCATGGGCGTGGTGAAATGCCTATCGAGGTACCGTCTCAACTTATTAATGAACCTCATGGCTAAGTTCCCCGTTAATCTGTTGGGCTAGGTTGAGCAGCTCTTTCATGTAGCTATCTACTTGCGCTCGCTTATCCTTGTCAAAATACGGCCAAACATCATCTTTTAGCTTTACAGCTTCCCAACTTGCCACCAGCAGGGTTACCTCATCAACAAAGTCCATTCTAAGCATGAACTTAATTGCGCTCTCACCTCCAAGGTTTAAATATTTGTCTACAATTAGAAAATATTCAACGAAATCTTTACCAGTATTTGTTTGTGTAGCCCACTTCTTAAAATCTTCACTCAGCAGCGCCACTGAAATTGTATTTCTAAGGGCAGCCAGTTGGGTGAGGCGCTGCTGTGCAGCCCACAGCTTGGAGCCAACTCCAATACTACGGGTTAGGAATACCATACTACCAAAAGAACTTATTGCAGAAGCAAGAGTAATAGCGGTATTAACAAAATCGGCAACCTCCTGCTTGTATTCTCTTAAACACATCCATTGTAGCACAAAAGCAGGCATGGCCATAATGCGGTCGGCGCCCTGGGCATTATCGTCTATTAGGAATATGTTTCGGCTAAACTTTACAATAACCACATCAAAGGCTCCCATAGGAATATAACTTGAATTAGAACTTTGGTTTTCAATATAAACAGCACCTAAGGATTTGAGTGCGGCTATATCGATAAAGTTCTCATTTGCATTAAGTTTGGCACCTCCGTTGACTTGCCAGTTGAAAAGAGGGGGGTACTTCACCATTGTAATTGCGCCAATTGTGGTAGGCTCCCCATTAATAGTAACCATGTTCCCATGCGCATCGGTGCTGAAAATATCTTTTAATTTATCTTCGTAGGCCATGCGGTATAACCTAAATAGTTCGCTAACAAATAGGGTGTAGTTGGACTTACTGCCAACGTCATTCATCCCTTTAGTTAGGTGAGTAAATTTAGCCATTAGTTGCTTCTGTGCAATGTAATCAATAAGTTTTCGAGCATCATCAGCATTGTGCACTGTTCTTATTGTGTTAATTACAACATCCTCAATATTTTCTGATATGTCCTTGCCTTCCCCGCTAGCGCGGAATTGCATTCCGTGCGGTAAAGTTAGCAATTCTTGCACCAAACTAGCAGTACGTTACCAAGCCAAAATTAGTGGTTATAACATCTTGCAGGCTTTTGTATTAGCCTAGTTTTGCACAGGTGTACCTTAATGGGAGAACCGCACGGATTGGCTACGCCGAACACACTTCGTTCGGTTGCAAATCCGTGCGAGCGGGGGGAACCGCAGGCAGGAGCCTGCAAGAATAGTCCGACGGCGGCAGAACTTGTCCCGATGTTCTTTAGTGGGAGCCGGCCGCCTAACGCGGTAATACTGGGCTTTGGAACTTTGGGCGAACAGAAGAGTTATGTTCTTTTTAAACGCCTATATGTTCTTGCGAATAGGAATAAGGATATCCCTAATAGAATTAGTAACACTAATGGCTGCCCTCCCCAACCATCAAGTATTTTTATTATACCTTCGCCTAGTTTATACCTGCCTGCCGAAGAGTTCTCCGACACTCTTTCGATGTAGGCCATATAACGCAATGGACTTGCCATATATAAAGCCAGTGCAAGCAAAATTACGGCTGGGACTGCAGTTGTTAGTAGCGCTTTTTTACTAATTTTTCTATCCATTATTTTGCCTATAGATCATCTTACATCAAACACATGTAAAATCTTGTCGCTTGTAAGTACGTATAGTTTGCCTTGATGATACTGCACTGGATCAAGGATATCGCCTTTTAGGGTAATACCTCTGCGCCCGGTTTTCTTCGGAGGGTAAATTTCATGCCTCCATACTACCTCTCCACTTTTCTTATCAAAAACCATAACGATGCAATCAAGCTGACCAACATTTATAATGTATTTATCTGTAATCAATCGTTTACCGTAGGCTTGTGCTTTGTATTTGTCAAAGACACTATAAAATGGGAATAGTGAATTTTCTTCTCCTGAATGCGGGTTTAATATGCAAAAACTCTCATTGCAGGTATAAGCTTCATCGTTATAAACCAAATAAGATGAGCCAGATACCGGATAGTGGTTATTCCACAGCAATTTTCCCGTATTTTTTTCCAACCCAATTATGCGGTTACCGCTCACCCCCATAATCAACACCCCGTTGCACTCTACTATTGGCCCAATTATTTTTCCTTCACGCTCCTCGCCCATGTCAATCCATCGACCCAACTCGGATACGGAGAAGTGCCAGAGGGTGTCGCCAGTATGGATATCTCTAGAAAAGATCCTGGAAAAATCAAATTTCTTTGAAAATAAAAAAAGATGTGTTGGATTTTTTATCCAATTATCTTCAGTAAAGCGCCATTTTAAAATCTCGTTTAAATACAATTCATTCTTAAATAAATCATTATTCTCTCTTTTAAAAACTCTATAATAATCATTACCAACATATTCGATATTTGAAGAATTATATGAATGAAAAACTTCTTTTTTCTTTAATAGAGAATTCAATTCATAAAGAGAACTATCATCATAAAGAAAGATCTTTTCGAATTTTGAATTAATGACAGCATCAGGGGATAAAAGAATTTTATTTGTATTACAAAAAAAGTTATTCTTGATCTTATAGTATAAATTCCCATCTGCTAACCAAAAATCATCTATATTATTCATATACTATTTAATTAAAAATGTTGTAGAAAAACGCGATTTAATTAATTCAATTAAATCACTCGCTTTTGAATCTGGCATCATGAGTTTTCTCGCCATCTCATCCGTCAACTCCAGCTTATCTATCGCACTCAGCATATCGTTTCTGAACTTAGCCACATCATCAATTTTTGCACCGTCGAAAATCCACTTTACCTGATCAAGGCTGCTGGCATTTTTCAAATCTTTAGTGAATTGGTCTTTAAAGTTTGATGGCGGAAAGTTTTTTACGGATTTGAATTCGTAAAAGATGCGGCGGTCAGGGTTTGAAGCATCCACAACATCTAAAGTTCTAGCCATTCGCTTTGCGCCCTCGTCCCATATCTCTTTTACTTCGAATTGAAGTTTCTTTCCTCCAAACACCCTTAATCCGTCATCGCCCGAAAGATACCTAAGTACCCATTTGCCACCCGCTAGCGCGGAATTGCATTCCGTGCGGTAAAGTTAGCAATTCTTGCACCAAACTAGCAGTACGTTACCACGCCAAAATTAGTGGTTATAACTCCTTGCAGGCTTTTGTATTAGCCTAGTTTTGCACAGGTGTAGCTTAATGGGAGAACCGTACGGATTGGCTGTTCCGAACTCCCTTTGGTCGGTTGCAAATCCGCGCGAACGGGGCTTACCATTTACGCTTAAAAGGGGCATCGGGTAGTTGGGGAATAGTATCCTGCACCTTCCCTTTAAAGTAGAACCGCCCGTGGCGGAAACTATCTAGTTCCTCTTTGGTTGGATGCAAACGGTATAGGTGGTTCCAGTGACGATACTCAACAGCATACCTTATTAATACAGTATCACCTTTGTGAATCGAATTAAACGAATTTTTTTTATTGCTTGTACTTACGCGTGCAAGTTTTTTTTCTCCTTTATACGTATAGTATATGTATAAATGCGCTGAGCCTCCTCTTGATGAGGCAACTTTATCATCAACGACGGCAGGGCATATTATTTCCCCGTATTGAGAAATAGAATGATGAAAATGATTTTTCTCTATTAATGCTAATATTGCAATAGGTACTGTATAAATAAAAATAGATATAACAAACGCTTTCCCTTTTTTTTGTATATTCCTTTTAACTAAGTAATATATCAATATGGCAGGAGTTAAGTGTATTGCATTAATGAACGTATTTATAAGTCGTTCATTAATGTTAATGGATTTAACCCCAAAGAAAACAATGTATGAGTCAAAGAGAAGATAAATGAAACAGCACAATATTAGGGTGATTAATATTGTGTCAATAATTCTCTTTTGAAGTTTTTTATTCACCATTATTTATGTTCGCACTTTTTACCTTAAAGATTTCTACTTATTTGTAAAATTAACCAAAAGCCTTGTATCTGAATTGGTTATAAGCTTTCCCGTTAGCGCGGAATTGCATTCCGTGCGGTAAAGTTAGCAATTCTTGCACCAAATTAGCAGTACATTACCAAGCCAAATTAGTGGTTATAACTCCTTGCAGGCTTTTGTTTTAGCCTAGTTTTGTACAGGTGTGCCTTAATGGGAGAACCGCACGGATTGGCTATGCCGAACTCACTTCGTTCGGTTGCAAATCTGCGCGAGCGCTAAGAACCGCAGGCTGTGCCTGCGCAACGCCATGTGTTAGTTTCGCCCAAGCACTCAAACTCAGTTTTCACCATTTCCGGCTTATAGCAAAACGATAGCAATAGGTGCAGTTATTACTCCTCCGGATAATTGTAGTTCGCTTATTCCGGCTGTTTATAAATATATTAAGCACGTGCATCCCCAAACCCACACATCCATGACAGCAGCTATGCTTCATCAACTAGCGCCCAGCTGTCTCCTTTTCCTTTAAAGAAAGTTCGAGCCTTTTTTAGCGCATCCTCTTTGGCTAGATGCTCCATGCCGTTTTCTCCATACCAGTTTAAGCCCTTTATGTATGGGGCAACAACCTTAAGAATCATGTACGCGCAGGGAATACCCTTTCTAGCACTGGGTGTTAACGATGCACAAGTTCCGTTGTTAACCTGAATTTGCCTTATTAATAGCGAGATAGCCTTGTGGCTTCGAGAAAAAACGATGTCGGGGAAAAGTGTATTTATTGCCTCTTCTGTAAGAGGGAACTCCCTTGCGGCTTTAATCATCTCCGTTTCGGCTTGCTTATCGCCCAGCCGAGTAAGTGATACAAGAGCTACCCATCTTATTCTAAACTCATCGCTGCCGTATGCCTTTTCTTGGAGCAACGGTGTAATTTCCGTTGCATTAATCCTTGCACAAAGTTTGAACAGCTCTACCTCCCTTATGGGTTTACTGGTTTTTTCGGACAGATTTACAAGCAGCATCTTTTCTTCCTCTCCAAATACGCTATGCGGATAGCGGGCTACCATTTGATCTGCTAGGTACGATAGCCTAGAGTTCTCGTCCTGCATAAATCTTACAATAATTGCTACAGCGCGTTGTTGAGTACTACTATTCCTCGAATGCCAGAATAATTTATCCACAGTTAGAGCAAGGTTCCACTTAACACTAAAAGATGTATCTGCCGCAAATTGCCACGCAGTGGTAATGGCTTCATCTATTTCCCGTTCTGTAAGAGCTTTTATATTAGGTTCATAGTTTGTTCCTTGCTTGGCCGAGTCCACCACCGCTTGTATGGAGTGCTGGCCTATGCTAGTTTGCTGAGCGTAAGCTCCACTTAAGTAGAGTAATGTGTACATACTATATAGTAGTAGCCTTTTTTGTCTCATAGTAGTCTTATATGTATGGAGCTAAACTGTATTCCTTTAATTTGATGCGTGTGGAAATTTACGCATCAAAAGCGTAATATGCAATTGGCTTTGCTTGCGTTAGTTTTAGGTTTATCCAGATAATCAGGTCTATAGAGGCATTGCTTCCCTTCTTATACATTCGAGCTGCTCTTATAGCCCTTTAAATCCAGCTCTGTTGTCAAACTAATTGCTACCTCTAAAACCCTTATTTTTCATTACACATTAGCGCTTAATGGGCTAAATTCTCTTTTTTTTGATTTTTTTTCCAAAGCAGAACGTACAGCTAATCAGGCGGATGTTGCAACGGGGTAGGGGGGCGCTCCAAAAAAGTTTGCTCAGCCCCTTGCAGGGGATAAAAAAAGCGCTACTTTTGCATCCGCTTTCGCAAGGGAAGCACAGTTCTTTAAACGATGAAAGCCAAGCCCCGCGTGAGTTACCGCGGCGAAAAAAAATAAAAATATTTTTTCGAAAAAGTTTGGAGCGAACGAAAAGATGCTTACCTTTGCACCCGCTGAACGAAACACGGTTCGGCTGAAAGGTTGAAATAATGAGAAAAGCGTAGCACCTACGGGTGTTGCACAAGATACACAGGGCAGCCCCCGGAGGGGGGATGAACGGCCCGAACGTTCTTTGACGTGATGGCACTAAGGAATAGAACAGGGCTGCGCGCCGCGAGGCGGAGCAGCAGTTTAAAGCAAGCGTACG
>Ga0116182_1004206_pt1 | contig 12905 bp, 10 predicted proteins | sample AD_UKC077_MetaG_FD_89805 | JGI IMG/M metagenome (GOLD analysis project Ga0116182, IMG submission 89805) | Active sludge microbial communities of municipal wastewater-treating anaerobic digesters from USA - AD_UKC077_MetaG | ecosystem: Engineered > Bioreactor > Anaerobic > Digestate | place: USA...
AATTCACCGATTGATTTCTCTCAAATTCAAAGCAATTTCGAGGAAGTGTTAGTTAAACCCTAATGTCCTTATATTATTCTCCAATAATCAAGGGTCAGACCGGGATCAAAACGGGATCCCGATCAAAGAAGCGCTGTACGCTGAAGGCCTTGAACAGCCGAGAAAGATCGCATTTGAGACGTTCACTGCGCTCATGAGAGGACAACAGCAAAAATAGGGACTGACCGACTCCTATAGTATGTCTTTTTTTCGCGTAAAAGGCAGAGATTCCAACCAGGACCTTTTTCGGGCGAACGGCCGTTCGCCCCTACAAGAGAACTGCATAATCATCTGAACTTGTCATCCCGTAGAGCCTGCCCTGAAAACGACCTGTTCAAGACTCTCCAACTGTCAGTCCTTAGTGCTCCTGTGCGGGATCTTCCTTTTCCAGACTCTGCACGGATCTCGCTTCTGCCAGGCCCTATAAACCACTTCTTAGAAGTCGAAAATCTAGTTTGTTCCACAAAGTTTACGACTTCTATTTTTTTCGTCATAAACACATCTATGCTTTTACTGTAGAATATATTTCGTATGCGAAATATTCGAAGTCTAAGTATTCGTATGCGAAAGTTCGAATGATGTGCATAGAAGGTGGTTTTGTTGGAGGAAAGCTCTAGAATACAAGAGATGCTGACGCTTGTCAAGAGAATAATGTCGGTTGTAAAGCAGAATTTCGAAAGTGATTTCAAAAAGATGGGCGTGACCCAATCACAGATCCTTGTTATGAGAGTGCTGAACCATTATGGCGATATGAAGGTAAGCGACATAAGTAAAGAACTCGATCTTTCAAATAGCACGGTGTCTGGGATAATCGACAGGCTCGTCGAAAAGAAGATCGTCCAAAGAAAGAGAAGTGACGAAGATAGGCGAATCGTGATGATAAGTCTTGCGGACGAGTACCGCCAACCAGTTAAGAAAGGCCTCAATGCCTTTGCGCAAAAGATGAGAAAAGCATTGTCAACCATGACAGAAGAAGACGTTGAGTCCATCATTCGAGGGCTCGAAAAGCTGGAGAAGATACTTGAAGAGTCGCAAGAACCCAGAGAGAGGGGACGAACCCGATGCTCAAGCTGATTCGGTACCTTAAACCCCACACTGTCTTCATCATTGTCGCGGTGGCGCTGCTCTTCGTTCAGGCGATGGCGGAATTGGCTCTTCCAGATTACATGTCGAATATCGTAAATGTCGGAATCCAGCAGGGCGGTATCGAAGACGCAGTCCCGGAGGCCATTAGCAAAGAGGCTTTTGATAACGTCTCGCTGTTCATCAGCGGAGAAGATAGGCAAAAAGTTCTGAGCCACTACGATCACATAACCAAAGACTCCGCCACTTACGAAGAAAACCTCAAGAAGTACCCTGCGTTGGAGAGCAAAGATGTCTATGTCCTAAAACCCGGTGAGATTGAAGACCGGCAGACCCTCAGTCTGATCTTCGGTAAGGCCCTCATGGCTTACTCCGGAGTCAAGAACGGCATGACTGGGTCAAGCGGTAGCTTCGCGCCTCCTGAGGGTTTCAAGATCCCCGAGGGGGCAAACGTATTCCTCCTTATGAGGCTGATGCCCGAGGCTCAGAGGCTCGAAATGCTAAATCAGATCGACAGCATGGTCGAAGTCATGGGTGAAAACGCCGTGAGCCAGTCGGCTGCTCTTGTCGTGAAGGAAATCTACGAAGAGCTTGGCGTGGACACTACTAAGCTGCAGAGCGACTACGTGCTCAGCACGGGCTTGGTAATGGTTCTCGTGACTCTGCTGAGCACGCTGTCAACAATCATGGTTGCCTTCATCGCTTCGAAGATAGCAGCCGCCTCGGCCAGAAGGATGAGAAGAGACGTTTTCGAGAAGGTCGAGAACTTCTCAAACTCTGAATTTGCCAGGTTTTCTACGGCTTCGCTCATCACTAGAACAACAAACGATATAACCCAGATCCAGCTCGTGATTGTTCTCATAATCAGAATGGCATTCTACGCCCCGATCATCGGTGTCGGAGGAGTCATAAGGGCTCTTGAGAAGAGTACTTCCATGTCCTGGATCATTGCACTTGCCGTCATCATAATGCTTGGCCTGATTGGAATCGTGTTCGCGATAGCTTTGCCGAAATTCAAGAAGATACAAAAGCTTATAGACAGGCTGAACCTGGTTACAAGGGAACATCTTTCCGGTCTCATGGTCGTCAGGGCTTTCAATGCCCAGGAGTTTGAAGAAGAGAGATTCGACGCCGTGAACAAGGACTTGACAAGAACCGATCTCTTTGTTCACCGGGTGATGGTAGTGATGATGCCGGCCATGATGTTTGTGATGAACGGTACTATGCTGCTCATCGTCTGGGTGGGCGCGCACCAGATAGAGGCCTCAACTATGCAGGTCGGAGATATGATGGCCTATATCCAGTACACCATGTTGATCATATTCGCCTTTCTCATGTTTACAATGATGTTCATAATGATCCCAAGGGCCTCTGTCTCAGCTGCCAGAGTCTCCGAGATCCTCGAAGTCGACCCCCAGATAAAAGACCCTAAAAACCCGAAGAAATTCGGTAGTGATTTCAAGGGAACTGTCGAATTCAAGAACGTCTGCTACCGCTTCCCTGGTGCCGAGAAAAACATCTTGAACGACATAAGCTTCACGGCCCTGCCGGGACAGACCACTGCGATCATAGGCTCGACCGGCTCGGGGAAATCTACGCTTCTGAACATGATACCGAGGTTCTACGATGTCTGTGGCGGTCAAGTGCTGGTGGACGGAATTGACATCCGGGAAGTAAATCAACATGAGCTTAGAGAAAAGATAGGCTACGTCCCCCAGAAGGGCATCCTCTTCAGCGGAACTATTGAATCGAACCTTAGATACGCCAATGAGAATGCCTCTGATGAAGAAATCAAAAGGGCTGCCGAGATCGCACAGGCCCTCGAATTCATAAGGGCGAAGGAAGAAGGATTTGACTCGCCCATATCCCAGGGCGGGACAAACGTGTCTGGAGGCCAGAAGCAGAGGCTCTCCATAGCCAGGGCGCTTCTGAAGAGGCCGAAGATACTCCTCTTCGATGATAGCTTCTCGGCCCTTGACTTTAAGACGGACGCGGCGCTCAGGAGAAAGCTCAAAAGGGAAACGGGGGACAGCACGATGATAATTGTTGGCCAGAGAATTGCGACGATAAAGAACGCCGATCAGATACTCGTTCTTGACGAGGGCAACCTTGTTGGAATCGGCAAACACCACGAACTGATGAAAAGCTGCCAGATTTACAGAGAAATTGCACAATCACAGCTTTCAGAGGCGGAATTAGCATGAGCAAGGATAGTAGAGTACACGGAAGAGGCCATCAAGGTCGTCACGGCGGTCCAATGGGCCCCGGCATGATGCGAGGAGGAGAGAAGGCCAAAGATTTTCGAGGGACATTGAGGAAACTCGTTCAATATCTTAGGAAGTACCAGGTCCTGATAATCGTAGTGCTCTGTTTTGCGGCGGCCGGCGCCCTCTTCTCCATAATGGGGCCGAAGATACTCGGAACGGTGACAACTGAAGTATTCGAGGGAATCATGGCCAAAATCACCGGGAACGGCGAAGGAATAAACTTCGAGTCGATCGCCAGAACAATGCTTATTCTTCTCGGGCTGTACGTGCTCAGCGCCCTGTTTATGTACATCCAGGGATGGATAATGTCGGGCATATCCGCGAAGGTCACATACAAATTCAGGCAGGAAATCTCCCAGAAGATAAACAGGCTTCCCCTGAAATACTTTGACAAGAGTTCCCAGGGAGACGTCCTGTCAAGGGTAACAAACGACGTCGACACCATAAGTAGAACGCTAAACCAGAGTCTGAGCCAGATCATAACATCTGTCACGACAGTTGTCGGTGTCACCATAATGATGTTCTCGATAAGCTGGCAGCTAACACTTATAGCCTTGCTAATGCTACCTGTTTCTATGGGGCTCATCACCTTTGTGGTCAGGCTTTCCCAGAAATACTTCAAGAAGCAGCAACAGTACCTCGGAAAGGTAAACGGCCACATTGAGGAGATGTACGGAGGCCACGTCGTTGTAAAGGCCTTCAACGGAGAGGAAAAAAGCATACAAACCTTCGACAACCTCAACGCCGACTTATACGACTCCGCCTGGAAATCACAGTTTCTCTCCGGCATGATGATGCCCATAATGACATTTGTGGGAAACCTTGGATACGTCCTCATAACCATAGTAGGCGGCTGGTTTGCCGTCAGAAAGATGATCACTGTCGGCGATATCCAGGCCTTTATACAATACGTAAGGTCGTTCACTCAGCCCATCGCGCAAATCGCAAATATCATGAACGTCTTCCAGCAGACGGCAGCTGCAGCGGAGAGAGTCTTCGAATTCCTGGAAGAAGAAGAGGAAGTTGCCGAGACTACCGATCCTGTCAGAGGAGTCGATCATCACGGCCATGTCGAGTTCAAGAACGTCAGATTTGGCTACGACCCGGAAAAGATAATCATAAAAGACTTCTCCTGCGAAGTTGACAAGGGCCACAACATTGCCATCGTCGGCCCCACGGGAGCGGGGAAGACGACCATAGTCAAACTCCTGATGCGCTTCTATGATGTCAACTCCGGAGAGATACTTCTGGACGGACATAACATAAAAGAATACACCCGACACGACCTGAGGGAAAACTTCGGAATGGTCCTGCAAGACACCTGGCTTTACAACGCCAGTGTCTGGGACAACATCAAATACGGAAGGCTCGACGCAACCGATGAAGAAGTTCTTGCAGCGGCTAAGGCGGCTCATGTCGACTCCTTTATCCATACCCTCCCGGACGGATACAACCTCGTACTGAACGAAGAGCAGACGAACATCTCGCAGGGTCAAAAGCAGCTCATAACCATTGCCCGGGCAATACTGGCAGATCCGAAAGTTCTTATTCTAGACGAAGCGACCAGTTCAGTCGACACAAGAACGGAAGCCTTGATACAGAAAGCCATGGCAAACTTGATGAAAGACAGGACCAGCTTCATCATAGCCCACAGACTTTCAACGATAAGAGATGCCGATCTCATACTCGTAATGAACGAAGGCGACATCGTTGAACAGGGAACTCACGAAGAACTTCTTGAGCGAGGCGGCTTCTATGCAGAACTTTACGCCAGTCAGTTTGAAAGCGACTTCGTGGAGGCCGTATAAGCAAGAGAAAGACAAAATCGTAACATTAACGAACATGGCGGGCCTTAAGCCCGCCTTTTTCTATCTTCACGAGAAAATAGGGACTGACAAATCTCTTAATGTCTGTAAGCGACTTTTGCTAGAGAACTCCAGATCCTGTCATGAACTTCGTTCAGCATCCCAATCAAAGAAACGCTGTACGCTTGGAAAAGCCGAGAAAGATCGCAATAGAGACGTTCGCTGCGCTCACGAGAAGGAGAGAGCGAAAAAAGGGACTGACCGGGTCCTGTGGTCCCTTTTTCGCGAGGGGCAGGGATCCTGACCAGGAGCATTGTCAGGATGACGAGAAGGGAGAGCACGTTCCAATGTGCCTGAATTCTCGCATGTCTTCATTCTCTCTCTTTCTTTCTTCTCTCTTTCTCTCTTCTCCCTTTCTCTCTCTCTCTTCTCTCCCTCTCTTTCTCTCTCTTCTTGCAGGAGCGTTTTCAAGAGGAGCTTATTATCAGTCCGGCAACAAAGCGGGTGTATACTAAAAATGAAACCATATCTTTTTTTGAGGGGTGAGAGCGTTGAAAGTTACGAGGAGAGCTTCTCTAGTTGTTCTTTTGATTGTGCTTCTTGGCGGTATGCTTTTCGGAGCCGGAAGCGAGTACACTGTTGTAAAGGGAGATACTCTATGGGAGATCGCAAAGGCGTATGGTGTCGACTGGAAGGAAATTGCCGAACTTAACGGAATCACTGATGAGTTTGCACTTCAGGTGGGAACGGTCTTGAAGATTCCTGAAGCCTATACGGAAATATCCGTCATGATTCCCAATATCGATCATGAGATTCCCGCTGTTATCTGTATACCCAACGGTGACGGTCCATTTCCATTAGTTGTTATGCTTCATGGAACAGGCTCTGATAAGAACGAGGCCGGTGGTGGTTACCTGCTGGCAGCTCCAGCGCTTGCAAAGGCCGGTATTGCGAGTGTTCGCTTTGACTTCATTGGGAACGGCGAGAGTACTGCCGACTACATTAACTACAATTTCACTTCAGCCGTAGACGACACGAACATCGCGTTCGCTTACGCGGCAAGTCTTCCAAGAGTGGACGGTCATCGGGCCGGGATAATGGGCTGGAGCCAGGGTGGAACGATCGCTTTGCTTGCGGCAGGACAGAATCCCGCTTACAAGTCTGTTCTCTGCTGGGCTGGCGCTCCTGACCTGTCGGGCGTTGGAAGCTTAGAAGCTTACGAAATTGCGAAGCAGAATGGTTACTATGAGCTGACCTTTGAGTGGAGAAGCCCTCTTAAACTGGGACTTCAGTGGTTCGACGAGGCCTACGGAACGGACGTCTTGCAGGTCTTCTCTAACTCAAGTGCACCGGTGCTTGCTATCAATGGTTCAGAAGACACAGTAGTCGATCCCGTGAATGCACAGAGAATCGTCGATGCATCTAGAAATGAGAAATCGAAGGTTCTTATAATCGAGGGCGCAGACCACACCTTCAATATATTCACCGGAGATATGACCGCATTCAATCAGCTAATAGAAGCCACTGTAGATTGGTTTAGCAAGACACTGTAAAAATCGTTCTTCGATAGCGCTATAAGTCACCAAAAAAGAGGGACAAAAGAAATGAGTCAGTCCCTCTTTTTGCTTTTCTTTATCTGAGTCTCTACCCAATGAGTCGCGAGCTTTCGTTTGATTCAGCGATTTATCGAAAGGGCGGATCTCGATCTTCACATCTTTACGTTAGTAAATAGTTCCTCAATGCTCTGTCTGCGGCGAATGAGCTTGACCTCTTCTCCGTCCACGAGCACTTCCGCAGGGAAGGGCATTCCGTTGTAGTTGTTTGCCATTGAGAATCCATACGCGCCGGCATTCTCCAAGACTATTGCGGTTCCGGGAATCGGTACTTCGAGCTTTCGGCCTCTGGCAAGAATGTCACCGCTTTCACACAGCGGACCGACCACATCGGCAGTGACGGTCTTTTTTGTGCTTGCGAGGACCTGAATTCTGTGATGGGCATCATACAGCACTGGTCTTATCAAGGCGTTCATTCCAGCGTCGGTGACAATAAATATCTTTTCCGAAGGCTTGACGCTGACCACTTTGGTGACCAGATAGCCGGCCGGACCTATGATGAATCTCCCCAGTTCGGCTATCAGTTTACCGTCGAAGCCTGCAAAGATTCCGGATATTCCTTTTTGAAGTCTTTCAATGTCAAGCTCTCTTCCTTCGTAGTCTATTCCCCAGCCTCCACCAAGATCGATGTGCTTGAATCCGTATTGCTTTGCACAATCGAGGGCCTTAGAATAGGCATCGAAGAAGGGTTCCACGTCCGTAATCTGAGAGCCTATGTGAAGATGTATTCCATCTATCCTGTCGGCAACTTCCGAGACCTTTTCTATGGGCACGCCGAATTTATGGGCCCTCAAGCCTGTCGATATATGCGGGTGAGTACGGGCATCTACATCGGGGTTTACTCTCAAGAGCTTGATCACATTTACCCCGTCCCAGAGCGGCAACTCCTGAAGTGAGTCGATGCAGACAATGTTGAGCCCCTGGTTCACGAAATGTCTAATGTCTTCGTGAGTTTTGCCGTTCCCGTTCCAGAGAATTCGGTTCATTCCGGCCATCTTCGACGCAAGAAGCTCGCCCCTCGAGACGACGTCGGCTCCGATTTCCTCCTCGGCCATGATCTTGAGAAGTGCGGGGTTGTTGTTGGCTTTAAGGGCGAAGACTATCTCTGCATCGAGACCATCGAAAACGGTCTTCGCCTTCTTTATCCTCTTCCTTATCTTTTCCGAATCATATACGTATAATGGTGTTCCAAACTCATTTGCAAGTTTCTGAAAATCAATCATTTAGTCCTCCAAAATCCAGTCGCTCCGTTATCTCGTCTATCTCTTCTTCCGAAATATTCAGCGCCGGAAGGAACCTTATGCTTCCCGCCGTAACATTTAGAAGTACCTTCCTTTCAAAGGCGAGGCTCTTTATTCTTTCAGGGTTCTCCGTTGAAACGCCAATCATGAGTCCCATGCCTCTCACTTCTCTTGCCCAGGGAAGTCTCTCCAGATTCTCCTTCAGATGGGCCCCACATATTCTAACACTTTCTAGAAGAGCCGAGTCCATTCTACTCAAAACGGAGAGCCCTGCTGCGAGGCTGACTGGATTCGGTGCAAATGTGGAGCCGTGATCTCCGGGATAAAAGGGCGATACGCCTCTGAACACGGCGGCCCCCAGGGGTAGTCCACCTCCCACAGCCTTTCCCAGTATTATTATGTCCGGCTCGATCGCGTAATTCTGATAACCAAAATACTCTCCCGTTCTGCAGAGGCCACTCTGTATTTCGTCGGCTGCGAGCAAAAAACCTCGCTCTTTTCTCAACTTCTCAATGGCTTGAAGAAGCTCGGCAGGGTATAGGTGAACACCGCTGTTCCCCTGAATGACCTCCACGAAGACCGCGGCAATTTCATCAGACAATACTGCCTTTTCAAAATCTTGAACACTCTTAGGAATGAACCGAACGTCGGGAAGTAGCGGTTCAAAGGGTTTCCGAAGCCTTTCGCTATGAGTTAGCGACAACGCGCCCATCGTTCTTCCGTGGAAGTTCCCCTCGAACGAAATCAGCTTGCCCTTTTTTAGCCTTCTTACAGCTTTTATAGCGGCCTCTGTGGCTTCCGTCCCGGAATTAGCGAAGTAAACTTCGCCTTCGGAATTTGAGAAGTCGAGGATAAATTTGCTGAGGGAAATCGCGTCTTCGTCGAGGAAGTAATTCGAAGTGTGGGAGAACCGCTGAACCTTTGAAGTAACGGCATCGACGGTCTTTCTATCCGTGTGCCCGAAAGCAAGGACCCCTATTCCGGCAAAGGTATCGAGATACTCGCCACTATCCGTCTCGATTCTGATGCCGTGGGCACTGCGGATCTTCAATGGAAATGGCGAATAAACGTTTGACAGCATCTCATCATCTCACAGTTCGAATTCGTCGAGCAGGGCCTTCAAGGCCTTGCCTGCCTGAGATTTTGGAACCAACACAGAGATCTTTATTTCGGAGGTTGTTGTTGCTATTATTTTCGCGCCGGCCTTCTGAAGGGCCAAGAAGAAACGAGCAGCGACTCCTGCACTCGACCTCATGCCTACTCCCACGGTGGAAATCTTCGCAACATCCTCATCTATAGCAAGCTCCCAGTTGTCTACATCGACCAGGACCCTTTCTATCGTGCTCTTTATTGCAGCGGGACTTGCTGAAAGCACAGTGAAGGCCAGATGAATATACCCATTATCGTTTACTATCGAGATCATGTCTACGTTGAAACTCGATCCAGCAACCGCCTGGAAGATCTTGCTTACGATGTCAGTATTTCCGGGAAGTTTGTTTATTGCGATCTTCAACTGGTTTGTGTCAATAGTCGCTCCAGTTACTACAGGCTGTTCAAGCCATTCCGGTAGCCTGTTCACCACTCTTGTACCTCCTTCTTCGCTGAATGAAGACAAACACAGGATTTCAACGTTATACTTCTTTGCTATTTCCACAGACCTTGAATGGAGGACTTTTGCCCCAAGGGCTGCCAGTTCAAGCATTTCGTCATATGTTATGTAGTCCAGTTTTTTCGCATCCTTGTGAAACTTCGGATCACAGGTGAAAATACCTGGGACATCGCTGAGTATTTCACATTGAACACCGGCTTTGGCAGCGATTGCGACTGCCGAAGTGTCGGAACCTCCTCGGCCTAGCGTTGTTAGATTCCCTTCCGGGTCGACACCCTGAAATCCAGTGACAACTATCACATCGTGCTTCTCAAGCTCGGCGTATATCTTGTCGAGATTAAGATCGGCGATTCGCGCGTTATCGAAATCGCCAAACGTTGAGATCTCCAGCTGCATGGCGTTTTGCGAGATAGATCTAACTCCCATCTCTATTAGAGTCATCGAGAGTAGAGCGGCCGAAACCTGTTCCCCGGTGGAAAGAAGCATCGCCAGTTCCCTGGGATCGGGATTTTCAGTTACGGATTCTGCTAGAGATATTAGCTCATTCGTAGTCTTTCCCATCGCAGAGACGACAACGATCACTTTTTCCCCTGCGTCGACCTTCTTCCTTATTCTTCTTGCAACGTTTCTTATTCTTTCGGTATCGGAAACAGATGAACCTCCGTATTTTTGAACGATCATCTAGCTCTCCTGTATCTCACGCAGCTCTTGAACGAGACTCGTTTTACTTGCCGTCTTCTCGTCGAACCGCTTAACTACTTTTGCTGGCATTCCCACCGCAACGGAATAGGGCGGAATATCCTTTGTGACCACAGCACCGGCAGCTATTACGGAATGATCGCCGACTCTTACACCTTCAAGAATAACCGCGTTGGCTCCGACAAGCACGTTGTCTTCAATAACGACGGGAGTGGCACTGGGCGGTTCGACCACTCCGGCAACAACGGCTCCAGCCCCAATATGACAGTTGGCTCCGATAATCGCCCTTCCCCCGATTACGACGTTCATATCTATCATGGTGGCCTCACCGATTACAGCTCCGACATTCAGAACGGCGCCCATCATAATCACCGCATTGTCGCCAATCTCTACGAGATCGCGTATAATCGCTCCCGGTTCTATCCTTGCGTGGTATTTGGTCAGATCGGCCAGGGGAAGAGCGGAGTTCCGAGCTTTTACTTCGATGTAATGAGCCGAAATTCTCTCTGAATGTAACTCGAGGATAGCTTCTATCTCTTTCAGATCGCCGAAGAGAATCCCGAAATCCTTTCCGCCGACAAATTGGACATTTTCATATTTCAGACCTCTCAAATCACCGGATAAGTAGCAGACCGCAGGGGTCTTCTTCTTTGCGTCTCTTATCATCCTTATGATCATCTCTGCGTCCATATTATTACCTCCTCAAAGGAGTAGAAACCCTTCTCATGCTCCAGGCAGAATCGAGCCGCGGTCAGTGCGCCAATGGCGAAAACTTTTCTCGAGATCGCTCTGTGAGTTATCTCAATTACCTCGCCTTCGTTCGCAAATACAATGGAATGATCCCCCGGAACTCCACCCACCCTCAGCGAATGAATGGGAAGATCTCTCTCCGTAGCGTCTTTCAGCATCAAGGCTGTTCCCGAAGGCGCGTCCTTCTTCCCGCTGTGGTGGGTTTCAGTCAACTCTGCCTCAAAGTCTTTCAGTAGTGGAGAGAACTCTCTGAGAATCATCTTCATGATATTTATGCCTGTGGAGAAATTATAGCTCTGAATTACAGGAACCTTCTCAGAAAGCGTTCTGAGACTTGTGAGGTCTGACTGACTAAGAGCGGTGGTACCGATCACCACACCTGCCCCGAACTGCGCGGCCAGTTCGATCGTAGTCTTAAGTACTTCGCGATTCGAAAAATCCACGATCACTTCCGGTTCGCCGTGCCGGAAGATCCCTGTGTCATTAACTTCGAGCACGAGATCATGTCCTTTAAAGACCTCGATAATCTCTTTTCCCATACGGCCCGTGGAACCGGTCAAACCATATCTCACAGGACACCACTCTCCTGCAAAGCCTTCAGGACGACGTTTCGGTTTCCTTCTGAAAGCTCGTAAAGCGGTAGGCGAAGTTCGTTTCGACAGTAGTTCATAAGGCTGAGCGCGTATTTAACAGGTATCGGATTAGACTCCACGAACAGTGCCTTCATCAGAGGAAGGAGCTCCAAATGCTGCTCTCTAGCGGTATGAAGATCGCCCTTGAGAATCGAGCGAATCATAGTAGATGTCTTCATCGGCGCAACGTTGGAGATTACCGAGATCACTCCGTCACCTCCGCTGCAACAAAGATGAAAGGCTTGGTCGTCATTTCCGGACCAGACTTTGAAATCTGAATCCTTAGATCTCAAGGCGGAGATGAGATAATCGACCTGATACTGGTCCCCACTCGCCTCCTTTACACCAACGATGTTATTAAACTCTAGACATCTGATTACCGTGTCCGGCAGGATGTTTGCCCCTGTCCTCCCCGGTACGTTGTAGATGATAACCGGTCCCTGTGCGCGCGTAGCTATCTCTCCAAAGTGTCTGTAAAGGCCCTCTTGTGTCGGTTTGTTGTAATAGGGTACAACAACAAGAACGCCATCGGCGCCATCGTCAAAGGCCTTCAGCGAGCTCTTAATTGTCTTGTCCGTCGAATTCGTCCCGGTACCCACTATTACGGGTACCTTGCCGCCTGCCTCGTCCACTGCAATTCTTATCAGTTTGGTTCGTTCAGATTCATTTATAGTCGGTGATTCGCCGGTCGTGCCGAGAACTATCAATGCCTCTATTCCGTTCTCAAGCTGGAAACGAAGGAATCGCCTGAATGAGCCGAAATCAACGGCTCCGTCTTTAAAGGGCGTTATAACTGCAGTTCCAGTTCCTCTGAACATTTCTCCACACCTCCTCCAAGATAGGCGGATCCATCTCTGAATGACACGGTAAGGTCCCCGCCATTTGCCTGCAGAATGACTTTTTCACAGCCAGTTCTCCGCGAGTAGAGCCATACTACTGAGGTGGCACCACTTCCGCAGGCACCGGTTTCGCCTTCAACACCCCGTTCGAATGTCCGTATCCTGAGACTTCCTTCTTTCTTAACGGTGAATACGTTTATATTTGCATCGTAAAGATGTCTCAGAGGCAGAAGAGCGTTCCAATCTACTTTATCTGTGTCTCCTTCGATAACTAGATGCGGGACGCCTACGACGACTATCTCTCCAGAATAATCTTCCTCTTCAAAGG
>Ga0116182_1004210_pt1 | contig 12898 bp, 6 predicted proteins | sample AD_UKC077_MetaG_FD_89805 | JGI IMG/M metagenome (GOLD analysis project Ga0116182, IMG submission 89805) | Active sludge microbial communities of municipal wastewater-treating anaerobic digesters from USA - AD_UKC077_MetaG | ecosystem: Engineered > Bioreactor > Anaerobic > Digestate | place: USA...
AAAGAATATTCATTAGAAACAATAAATGAATACTGGGATAAAAAAATAGACACTTCAGAGTCTCTCAAAAACGAATATCAAAACGATAGGATCGAGCAAAAGCAAACAAATTCGGTCAATGAAATAAGCATGCACGATCTGGATATAGGCGAAGAACTCGACCTTTACAAATTCACCCCTACATACAAGAGTATTAGACGTGCACATATTTTTGGAGAATGGAAAAAAATCAAAGTCTGGACAGATATCTTTGTTATTATCTGTACAGAACTATTAAAAAGGTTCCCAGATACCGATCTTAACGGATTTCTTTCAGATCAAAGACCAAAAAATAATATGCGATTTCAAAAAATGTCAAATGGTCAATATTTATATACAAACCACAGTGCAAAGTATTGTATTTTACACAGCCTTGATTTGCTCAAAAAGTACAATCTGGAAGGCAACCTAAAAATCTATTCAAACCATGTTTGCGAAAGACCACGTCAACTTACATAAATGCAATTGCTTGCACAATTTTCATGCAGTCTGATATGCAATTCCAAAGGAGTTAAAAAATGTTAAATATACTCAAAAACATCAAAAACAAATTAGAGAACAATACTTATAAAAACGTGGCACAGATTCGATATTCATTAGTTGTAGAAATTTTACAAGCATTAGAATGGGATATATGGAACCCATCAGAAGTATGTTACGATTATCTTGTAAAAAATTACCCTAAAACATATAACCAGGAAAGTGGTACAGTAAATATTGCGTTATTTTTCGACTATAACAAACCCCCATTTGCTTATATTCAATCAACAGAGATTGCTGCTCTAAGCAAAAACCTTGCAGGTTATGAGAAACAAATGGCTGATTTCAATTACTACGAATTAGCTGAGATAAGTGTTTTAACAGATGGTGTCGTTTGGAACATTTATTCATCAATTGACAAGGGACCTATTTTAAAAAACCTCATTACCACTATCAACCTGTTAGTAGATGAATTGGATTACTGTAAAAGAGTATTAAATGACCTAATAAGTAAAAATACAAGAAACATTCAAGCAAAACAAATTATACAAAAAGAAAAGTCTATTGTAGAGGATATCAATAAGGTAAGAGATAATGCAGAAAAGCTGGCATCACTAACAAAATCAGATATTTTTACATTTATTTACAATCTCTTAACAACGAGACTCAATGTCGACTATACAGTTGAAGAAGTGAAAATGCAGTGGGAAAGAATAGTCAAAGTTGAAAAAAGTAACAAGAAACCAAACACAGGTATAGAAAGCAATAGCGTAAAAGAAACACTGCTACAATATAAGACAATAGATATAAATATAGAAGAAAATAATATTACGGAATTCCAAGCCCAAAACGATCTTGTTGATCTCAACAATTTCGATCCAACTTTTACCAAAATAAGCCAAGCACATATTTTTGAAGAGATTTATAAAACTAATACCTGGAAAGACGTTTATGCTATAGTTGCAGAAAAACTAATTGAGAGATTTCCTGACACAAATTTATGTGGCTTTTTAAAAGATGAAGAGCCGCCAAATAGCTTGTACAATAAGAAGATGCCCAATGGAAAATGCTTAATGGCTAATTACAGTACCAAAGACCTGTTATTAAGAACGTTAAAAATGCTTGAACATCACGGGCACTCTAATATGCTAAAAGTACAAAAAAAGGATGTTATAAGGTTAAAATAGCTGTTATTTCTTGATTGTTATTTTAGGCATTTCTTGCGTTACTTCAGTATCTACATATGATCGTTGTTCACGAATAATTCTTCTTTTATTCATAGCCGGTATTAAGCAGTATGTATTGAATTCATCTTTATCTATATCAGCAGCAGATCTTACATGAGGGAACAGCAATTTTAAATAAGCCGTAGCAAGCTTCTTTACTGCTTTTTCGTCTCTTGTATCAGCATTTTGGGGCGTATAAACCAAGTCCTCTACAACCTTGCTATATTCAGAACACTCTCTGAGTTTATGAAGAATTTCGCTAAAATATTCTACGTTTAGAGTAAGTCCATTTATTATTAATCCTTTAGTAAGTCGCACCAATTTCCACCCCTCTATAAATCCATGAATTCTATCCATCAAAGCAGAAGACTGAAAAAACTGTGGCAGGGCAGAAAAATACTTATTTGACAGTGGAGTCCAGTCGTTAATAAGCTGTATATTACCCAATAACATTAACCCTGCTTCTGATGTTCCGCTATAATTAGCAACTGTAAAACGTCCACTTTCCAAGTAATTTTTTAAAGCACCGAGCAGTTCATCTTCATCAGCAAACTTTATTGTTTCAATCTCGTCAAAAGTCACAAAGTCATAATTTTCAATAATTCCTGGACTGCTTTTAGCGATATCATAAAGTAGCTTTGCACGAGATACAACTCCACCACTAAACATCCACGTATATTTACTTAAATTTCCAAACACGTATGATTTACCCGTACCTTTTGGTGCCAGCTCAATTAAGTTTAGATTAGGCTCAACAAATATTAAAAGTCTGGAAATAAACAATAGTTTTTGTTCAATAGTATTAAAACCAGACACTGGATCTTTAAAGTCAGGATTATATTCCATCGAGCGGATAATCAAATCAATCCATTCATGCAGAGAGAAATGTTTTCGTGCATCCTGGAAATAAGATAAATCAACTCTATATGGTTGAAATGCTTTAAAATCTATCAACTGAACATTACCTTTATCTTTTCCACTTGGTGGTACATAAACAAGTGTAATAACGCCCCAGTGTTCACCTTCCGAAAGATAGTCTTTATGTTTTCTAAAGACGTAATCAGGTATAACACCGATACCCAAAGTGATTCCATGATCTGGTATTTCAAATTTAAACTTATCGTTTTTGAGGTCAACTTGAACATTAAACCTTGAAAGTATTTTTACAGGTTCGCTTTGGCTTTTTAGCTTTACTAAAATACTTTCATCTTTACTTGGAATATGTGTATCCATAAAATTTTTTAAACCTGTTTCATCAAGACTTCCATCACTTGAGGTAAATCTCTTAACCAGCCAGTCTTTAATGAAAGACGGTAAATTTCTACCTGCAAAAGAACTATAGTTTTGTTTTTCTTTCAAAACTGACTCATCGGGGAAATGTTTGAGTATTTTTTCATCTAATGCTTTCAAAATAAATCCTCCTCAATCATACCTGATTTTATAATATTAATCTCTTTTTTTACCTCAAAGCCATCTATAAGTATATTAACAGTGTGTTTACCTGCTTTGACACCTTCAAGCCTGCAAACCCACTTTCCGTTTTCGTGGAATAACTTAAATTGTTTCTCCTGTATTTTTAACAGTGGTACACTGTGGGGAGTAGGTTTTATAGCCATCACGATGATAGGTTCTATTTCTTTAATATCTTTAAATGTATCTGGGGTAATTCTAAACTTTTTAAATTTATCTTTAGTTCTGTTTTTCCTTTCAAGTTTAACAAAGGGTATTAAAATCTCTTCTGGAGTGGCACCTCCATGAGATTCAAATGGAATTCTAACACCCAATGATTGATGAGAAATTGCTACTAAACATTTTTCCCCTTTATTATAAGGAGCTTCAACTTGATGAACTATTTTAATTTTGTCAGAATAATATTTGCTATTACTGTCTATCCATTTATATCTTCCACCATGTTTATTATTAGTCAATCCAAGCCCATCTTCATTACAAAACTCTTTTAGGCATAAATACGAAGCACCATGATCAGAGCTAATAATTATTTTATCCTTGCCTGATGACAATATCTTTTTTACAATAGATTCTAAAATCGATATTTGACTTAAAAGATGCTTGTTCAAATTATTGCTCGCTTGATTGTTATGATTATATGTATCAAGTTCAAATAGATGATGTTCTGCATCAATTCTGTTTACTTCAGTTGTTGTTGGCAAATATACACGTCTTAAATCAAATTCAGCTATTTCCCATTTACCATCTTTATCACAATCAAGCAATAAATGATACAATAAAGGTGCCCATTCTGCTCCCAAGCCATCAATCCAATAAATTGTATAACCAGGTTCATTATGCGAAGGCAAGCTACATTTATACCACCATTCGTAAAAGGATTGTTCATTTTTGTTAATTTTATTTAATATATTATCAATTTCAGGTAATTTTTTCCAAGTTAATTTCCCACAACAATAGGCTACAAAGTAGTCTTTTATCCATTGATCTTTATTTTGTAAATAAGTGTCAATTTTATCCCAATTTATATATTCAAATAAATATGCAAATCTATCTCTAAAAACTGGCTTACTTATAAAACTACTATCTTTTTTTAAAATAGATAGAATAAACACGTTTTCACTTTCAAATATTCCTGTTAATATGTCTGGCTTATTTATAACAATTTCTTTATGAACTTTTAAATGACTTTCGATCTCTTGATTTATGTCATAAATCTGGATATCAAAACTTTTATGAATATATTTTAATAACGAATATCTATCATTCAGCCATGTATCATTCAACTTTTTATCAAACGCCGATAACCAAATAACTTTTATTAGTTCGCTATCAGTATACTCTGCAAGCGAATCAACACATAGATAGAATGAATCATTACTTAGCTCGCTTTTATATTTTGATAAAAACAACTTAGCTAACAACCATTTTTCTTCTGATTTATCGCTTTTAACAAATTCTTTTACAAAGCTTTTATAAAGACCAACCTCTTCGTTTACTTGATGAGTTATTATCTTATAAGAGCCAAGTTCATTTATAAAGTTGCTATTTTCATTTAATTTATAAAAAAGGTACTCCCAATAATCAGCTTCTTGTTCTATGTATTCTATTTCAAAATCTTTACCATGATATGCAGAAATAAGTTCTTTAAAGTTTGTCACATCCTTTGATATGGTTAATACGTCATCGATTATAGCATCCCTTGTTAACGAGTCACTATTCTGCTTATTTAACAGGAAATAGTTTAGGCTGCTTGATGTGGAAAAGTATTTTTCTGTGTGTTCTTTACTCCAGATGGACAACCAATCACTTACACTTTCTACTATGTTTAGTTCCATAGGTACTTGCATTTTTAAAGGATAAAGTATTGATTTATAATCTTTGTCAGATTTCAAAATCCAAATAGGTGCCCACTGGTTTTTTCTTCCAAACTTTTCGACAACATGCTTTTTAAAAGGTGTAAGTATTCCATAAAGAGGGATATATATTCTTTTATTAACAGTAGAGTTATTCTCAACCGAACTCATAAGATAGTTAAAAAATGAAATAAATTCTTCGGTTTTATAGAATCTGATTATCTCAGAAACAGGATATATAACAGACTTAGTATGTTCTAAAAGATTTTTAATATAAGTAAAAACATCTTTCTTGGTTGGGAAAGTGTTAGGATTACTTTCCCTGCTTAAATCGATATAGTTGTCATTTATATACGTTCGAAGCTCTATCATTAGATCTTGAAATTGTTTAAAGTCATTTGTAAAAATAAAGCGTATCGGATATCGCCTATTAGGAGATAAAGCGATATTAGCTTCTTTTTTGATATCAGCAAATAAATCTTCAACAGTTTCAAGTTCTCTAAACATCTATTCCTGCCTCTCGTAATATAGACAATATAAGGTTAGTGTGCTCTGGTAAGTTATTAAATATTTGCTCTAAAATAATAACTGCCTTATCTTCTAAACCTGAATCGATTAAGGATTCAACAATGTTGTCTATTTTAACAGAATTGACAGATGCGTTAATAGTGGGCATTGTATATTCTCTTACATGTGCTTCTTTTGTTACGCTATTTTCATCATTAACCTTACCCTGTTCAGCTTTCTCTAATTTAAACTCCAATACTTTATTATATGTTTTGTCTTCATCTTCACATGAGTAAACGAGGTCTTCCCCAGAGTTTTCTATAATATAATTACTGATTTCGATTATGTCGGCATCTGATAAATTCTGCTCATCACTTTTTGATTCAAGCCATTTTCTAAATAACAATAAATTATTTTCAGTATCTTTAAATATTATCTTTAGTTCAGTTAATACAGGTTTTATTTTATGACAGGCGTCTTCTATTACTTTATCTGTATATTCTTCATCTTTTACAGCTTTGAACAGGTTAATTATAGAAACAAGCGCCTTTAATACGAGCTCATTATCGGTTGCGTCTTTGTGAAACTTAGCTACCCATAGAGGATACCTGTATTTGTGTTTTACATAATCTATCGCTATATACCAAACTACATTCTTTATCCCTTGGAACTCATTTGTGTTAAATATATTCATTAGTAACTGAATTAGTTCCTCTTCATAAGGCGAACCTATTCTTATTGTAATATCCTTGTTGGCAACGTTCTCTTTATATACAAGGTATTTAAAATAGTTTTCTATTAAATCTACCATTTCTAAGTTTGTTATGATACCAGATGTGTCTTTTTTATATAATTTGCCTAAATAGGGTTTCAACAGCCAAGCCATAGCTGCAAAAAATACAGGGCAAGGGTAGTAGCCATAAGGCTCTTTAACTAAAAAATCAAACTTTTCGCATACATTAATTACCTGACCAGAATTTTCTTTCATAATCTTATCAAACTTTATTTTTGTCTGGTTTAAAATATGATCTTTATAATGATCTTGTATTACAAAATTTTCCTTAAAAATATCATCTCCAGATTTTGTATGGTGCAGGTAGTATATAGACTTATAATTACTTTTAAGGTTTGATTTATATGTTGATTTTTTATCTGCATCAAATATTACTTCTGCAGCTTTTCTTGCCTTAGTTTTGTCCCACATAGTCGCTGTTGCGATCTTATTGTCATTACTACTTAAAGATTCTGGACCACTATGATAGAATTGGGGAGACAGATCTTTATTTACAAAATCCCCATATTCTTTAATTAATTTAGTAATATCAGCTGGTTTATCATTTAACTTAGTGTAAACTTGCAAATGCCCATTCTGCAATTTACTTATCCAGTCACTGATAATTTTTGATTTATGCTTCTTATAAGGAGATGAGAGGTTGCGTTTAAGCATGATTTCTTCACGTGCCTGATATTCCAAAACTTTATGTAATTCATCTTTGGTAAACTCAGTATGAATTATTCCAAAAACGTAAGGCGGACGGTTTAACTCATGCTCCCAATCTAAGCTCTTAACAACTTCCAATGCATCTACGTTTTCTCTATGCTCTACAGCCACAAACAAAACATGCATTATTTTATGAAGTGCTTTTCTATTTTTATTTATTTTTGTTATTAGCTCATGTTTTTTAATAGTAGCAGGGACAAGTATATATTCATAACTTGAACTTCCTGTTTCTCTTAAAATATTACTTAACAATTTGGCTGCTATTTCTTTTTTTTCATCATCATTAAAAATTGTTGTTATATCATTCGTTTGACTAATTAGCTCTTTATGTTTTTGATAAACTTCATTGTATGGTATGTTTGAAGCACCTACTTCAAAAAGTCCATCTGGATCTCTTCTTATTATACGATTGCTGTCTAAATAGCTAAGAAAATCAGGGATATCGTCTTCTATATCAGTACCTTTAAACATAAACTTGATATTGTTTTCGTTAGGAGACATTAAATGATCTTGTGCTTTGTCCGCTGCCTTAACTATTTTAGAAAATAAGTTAAGAAGAAGCAGTCCTTTGTAAGCTTTGAAATAATTTGCACTTCTTTGCTCAATCTTAGATTTATTGCTATTAAAATTATTTAAAATTGATCGAGAGGTTGAGTCATCATTTTTCTCAAGCTCTTCATAAAAGTAATCAAATATAATGTCAACAGTAAGAAATACATCTTTACCATCTTTAGGATTGTCATTTATAAAGCGAACAAACCCTCTTTCTTCATTGTGTAAGAAATTAAAAATACTTCTTTCTTTTGATCCTATGTGACGAGCAAAAAAAGTTGAAAGATATGCAGAAAACGGGTGTATTGGGAACAAGTTTGAAAGACTCTGCTTTGCGTCTGGACCCTCATCTGCCAGAATACGTTTTGTCATATCGTCAATAATACCTTTATAAGGTTCTCTAAGCTCTTCCCATTTATCTTGGCTATTTTTTTTAATTGCAATTGACATTATTTGGTAAGTTGTAATTGGCTCCATAATATAATCGTATTCTTTTATTCTGTCTTGTAAATGTTTAATATCTTCCTGAGATAAATGAGTTTGAGCTGGTCTTCTATGGCTTATTATATAAAGGAATATATCAAATTTGAGAGTCTTTGACATTTCAGCAATATTCTGTAAAATACTAAGAAAACCATTGCTTTCTTTCATGTCAAGTAGGCTTGTAAACTCATCCCACATTATTAATAAACCTGAAAAGCCATACTTTTGCTTTAATTCTTGTTGCACTTCACAAAGCCATTTGTCTATTTCATTACCTTTTGGAATCATAAGTACTACAGAATTCTTCCATGCCCTTAACACCTCACCATTATATCCCTTTAGCTTTTCTATTAAATCTTCTTTGTTTGCAACAAATGAGCTCAAGCTTAGATTATCTCTGATCGTAGCATCCCAATCGGCATTGATAGGGTTGGCTTCTATATACTTAATTGCTATTGAGAAATCAGTTTCACAACTTATTTCGATATTTGATGCTATTAAAGCATTTGAAACTGCTTCTTGAATTGCATAGTTAAAATCACTGGAGTTAGATATAATCAAACTACCTTTTAAAACTACAGGGAATAATCGTTTATCTTGCCTTATTTTTTTAAGTCTGGCAGACTCTTGCTTATACTCACTCATTCGACTATCTAAAAAATTTTGAATAGCTTCATTATCATCGCAAACAAGATGTTTGATTACTGATGAAGCATGAGATTTACCTGTACCATAAGATCCAACTACCCAAAAAGAGCTTCTTTCGTTAGGGCTTTTAGCATCAATAGAATCTAACACAGCTTTTAAAATATGGATAAAGCTAACTGTCGGTACAAAATTCTCCCAATATCCTTCTTGTTCATGACTTATATCAAAAGTATCTATAAATTTTTCATTTAGTGATATAATTTCTGAATATTTCATGTTTCCTATCCCTTTTGTAAATAGCGTTTTAACGCACTTATGTTATTAAGTTCATCATTTAGATTAATATTATCTAAATTTGCTATAAAATCGACTTTTATAAGATCCGAATCATACTCTTGAAGGCCCTTTAAAGCTGCAACAATATAGTCCTCACTTAGTCCAAATAAATTTGCTGGACTGCCCTTTGTTTCGCTGTTAAACAATTCCCTCAGTGTAAAATAATATCTATTGTTTTCTACTGCGAATTTATATAAAGAGTAAATTAAAGCTGCTGTGCTTAATTCGCTAAGCTTATGCTTTGTTATCTTACTGACTGTTCTACCTTTTTTTTCTAATTCTCCAATTTTTAACTTACTTCCAATCGGACTATTGTCAAATGTATTCAATAAAGCACTTAATGGGTTATTTAGTGTTGATCGAGCTATTTCTGGGAACTCAACAACTAATATCTCCAATAACTCGTTTTTTGTATAAGGCGTATAAAAGGGCAGAGATACAAACCAGTTTACTATAGGTGAGTTATAATAAAGATTGTTCCATATAATTTGCCAAATAGTCGTATCATTACAATTTACTAACAAATCAACAAGCTCAGTTGGTGCATTTTTATTATCTATAAAATCTGCATCTCTAAGCCATCTTCTAAATGACGGTATTTGTTCTGATCCTAATGTATTATTTTCAAACCAATTGTTGGGATCGCTCATATAAGGGTGCAGCCAAACTTCCCTCATCCCAAACTTTTTATATCGATCAAAACCTGTTGAGCTTTTTTTCATTTTTCCTCCTCCTTTCGGTAAGCTTAAAGACTGAGCTAAAATACAGCCCTTGTCAATTGATTTACTACACTTATGGCAGTGAACACATTTATTATCTATTTTTAATTTTGTATTAAAAGATATTGCGTTTATAGGACATTCAGCCTCGCATAAACCACAATGTACACAATATGTTGCTTTGTTTACTATCTTTGTTAATAAACCTCTTATCACGGGATATTCATTTATGTTAGAAGACGTAAGAGAAATAGTTGATTCATTTATCAGCTTAATTGTGATTTGGATATATACGTTATCTATCAGCAGTTGAACATCTGTTTCATCCTCTCTATTTACAACTGATAATTTACCAAGTGTTTTTAACCATTCAAGAATATTTTCTCTTGGCTTTCGCAAGACAGCTTTATAGAGATTATCTGTAATAATAATATCATTAGAAACACCTAAATCATCGATGCCCATGCCACCAGATCTGGCTGCCCAAGACCTATCAGCAACAAACCTTTTAATTTTGTTTTCATCTGTCATACCTCGTGATAAAGCAAGTTTATGGATGTGTTTTACAAAGCTGTCTGTTTGCTCTTTAAACAATTTGCCAAGATAGTAGTTCGCTGGCTTAGAAGCAAAAGGACATACAGAGCAACCGACTCGCCACATACCATAGCGATATGCTTTGTTTATTTCTATATTTCTTTGTAACAAATAAAGAAATACTTCTGTTATCGACCAGTCAAGAATAGGCCTTGCATTGATTAAGTTAATATGTTTTACATCTTCAGCAAGTCTATTATATCTTTTACGACGACTACTTTCTTCTGCCCTAACTCCTTCAAAAACTATGGTATTTGATAATTTACTCATATCCACATGTTTTCTTAAAGTCTGTACAAAAGGTACAGACTTGCAAACTGAACAGCACCACCTTAGCTTTTGGCTTGGTGGACCAAAATATTCCCAAAGTTTATGAGTATCTTGCTTTGGTTTAGCAGTGTAAAACTCAAAACGTGGATATTTCCCACTATAATGTTTATTTGTATAGCTTATTGTTTCTTTGACAAAGGGAATTTCCATGCCAGTATCTGTATATATAACTATATATTCGTCAGGATTTAGAACTCTACTTACTAGATCAAGGATTACTTGCGAGTCTTTGCCTCCACTAAATGCAACTGTCATTTGTGAATTTGGTTTACTATAATCCTTTTTAACACTACGTATAAACTCAAGTGATTCCCCAACAAGATTGTTCAGTGCGTCAGTATTATTTTCTATTGTTTTTTGTATATCGATAGGCTCTAATCTGCCTTTAAAAATTATGTTTACTTCTGGCTTTTCATATAGATCTCCACCTATCACCTGGCCAACCAAAACACCTTTATAATAATAATCTCTGCCAATTGCCCAAAGAAGAGGCTCTTTTGTTCTGGGATACTCCCAGAAATCAGAAAATCCTAATAAATCAAGCTCTTCAAAAAACACTGGCCTGGGCAAAATGAACTCTTTATCCGTGTCGTTCACATCAAGCTTTACCGAGTTGTTAGCCTCGTCCCATACTGCTTTAAACATATTGTAAATATCCTTTTACATTTTCTGATACAATTATCATAAGTAATATACTTTCTGTCAAGTAAAAATATACGAAAACTATTTTTATGTATTTTTGGAATAATCTTTGAACGAGATTTTAGCTAATATTGGATAAAAGGGCGTTACTTATATTTGAGAATTTTGATTTAAATCCCTTTGTTTTAGTTTTTGATCGATGCTTAAATCATCGTGTATCTTGATTATAATTATCAAGATTAGTTTTAAAAAAGTATTGTAGTTCCACCAATGTTCTTTTTCTTCGCTTCTGGACGGTTGGGTACCATGTACATATTTATTTCTTAACTCTAAAGAATTTTCAAAAGTACTTTTCAAAACATAATTTAAAAAAAACTGTTCAGGTCTTGAAAACAAAGTAGAGTCACTTTCCAAAATCCCCAATTGTAGCAGATTGTCTATCTCTCGTTGTTTTTCAAGTTCACAGTTATGATAACTTATAACTTCATTAAGATATAGATCACGAAATATTTCCAATCTTGTTAAGTTATCGTTTTTTAAAATGTCATTTTCTTTTCTGATATATTTATGCTCCAATAACCAATCAAGCATGGGCTTTCTATGTTCTTCATAGCTTGAGTAATGAACTATTTCGTTTGCAAGTAATTGATTAAAATTAAAATAATCCATATCTTCATAACAAGCAAGTAAACAATCATAAGAGAACATTAGCCATGCAGCATTTTTATACTCTTCGTGATCTTTAGCATATATGTATTTTTTAGATACCAGGCTCTTAATATTTTCAAATTCAAGAGGTTTAGAGCTTAATTGACGCATTTTATCTTCTATCTTTCCGTTTTCAACATATAATTCATATTGTCTTAAAATACCTTCAATTTCAGGTGCAACAAACCTACATTTTTCAAAAACCAATAAGTTTTGCTGAGGTGCATTGAAAACAAACTCATTGATATTAAACTTTTCCAATAAAAACTCCTTAAAAAACCACTCAATAATTGACTCTATTTCTATATTTTTTCCTCGAAGAATATTTCTATACGCCATAAGTTCTAAATCTGATATGCAACTTTTTATGTTAAACCATATATTATCTTTATAGTAATTTGGTACTTTACCCTCAATTCTTTCTAAAGCATTTGATTCTGATTCTTTACTTACTAAACTTATCCTTTTTTGATAATCACAATAGCAAAAAAGATAAACAAGATTACTCAGTAGAGTTTTATAATTTAGGTTTTCATACACCCAATCTATACAATATGAGCATTGAATTTCATTAACACCAACAAGACGTATTAAAGACAGAATTATTATTGGATAAAATACTAAGGAGAATAGGAAAATATGGATGAAGTTAAATTAGTTGATGTTATTTCTCCAATCTGTGCACTATCTATATTGAGACCTTTGATTTAGAAATTTACAAAAAAAGTGAGAGTATAATACCCTAATTTAAGCTAAATCTGTACTTTTTTGTCAGAAATCTATGTATTTTGGAGCTTTTTTACCTCCCTT
>Ga0116182_1004225_pt1 | contig 12850 bp, 10 predicted proteins | sample AD_UKC077_MetaG_FD_89805 | JGI IMG/M metagenome (GOLD analysis project Ga0116182, IMG submission 89805) | Active sludge microbial communities of municipal wastewater-treating anaerobic digesters from USA - AD_UKC077_MetaG | ecosystem: Engineered > Bioreactor > Anaerobic > Digestate | place: USA...
AGCCTAATTCCCTATGAGGATCTTACCCCTCCTCCTATCGATCTTCCCGAAAGAAAGGATGATAAGTCGTATGTACGCCCACCAATTACAGATCAAACCTTTGTACCCGATTTGTACTAAGGTTTATAAAAAAGTGAGGGTTTCACTGTGCTGCGTAACCATCACTCCTTCATTAACTTAATCCTGAACTCCTCGCCACAATCGAAGTAGTGGTAACGTTTACGGTACTTGGGAAAAGGCGCAGGCATTGCAAATAGAATGCTAAACAAAAATGTTAGGATAAAAGCACCAACCCCTTGACGCTGGTGCACAGAAAAACCAAACTTTACATTTACCGAACCGCACTTGGGACAGGTAATGCTGGACTCTTCGGCTACGCTTACACGCTCATTTGTTGATATTAGCTCATCTTCCAAATAAAACTCGGTAGAGTTACGCCTAATGTACCGCGATAACCCTCCATCAATAAGGCCTGCAATAAACCGAGGCCAAGTAAGCGGCTCCTTTTCCCTATTCTGCTCATGCTGCTGCTCGGCATGCAGAATGGCTTCTACCTCCTGCTGATTATGGTGCCGTGGGGTAAATGTGGGTTCAACCCAAGCAGCATTCTTTGCGATACTTTGCCTTATATCCGAACGAATCCGGAGCTCCTCCTTCACCTTATCAAACTCATCGGATATGCTAATATCCATTTCCCCGCAAATAAACTCGTTGTATATAGTTAGGGCATGAGGATAATCGTCGGTCGACACCATTAATCGGGCGCCCCCAACAGCATTGGAAAAAAAGGGATGTACAGCAATAACGTTTTCGTTGGATATAAAACAGCTAATCCCTTCGGACTCCAACCGTCCTTTTAAAACGTATAGTTCCGAAGGGTAGGTTGCTGAGCAAAGTTCTATCACCACTACAATGTATTTACCAACTTACCAAAATTGGTTCAGTTACTACTAATTTAGCGAAATTATTGATACCAATCTACTCATCCAGAAGTTTACTAAGTCCTTCAATGGAATCGGGACGTACAGGACGACCATTGCGTATGCCAACTCCTATCATGCGAGCCGAAAGCACTAGTTTACCATCTGGAATTCTAAAGATATCCTGATTAAACACCATTTTAATATTCCCCTCTCGCTCTATATTTAGCTTAACTACAAACCTATCGCGACTAACCAATGAGGCCTTGTAATCCAATTCGGCACGGGTAACAATTAAATCGATTCCATCGGCATGAAGCTGCGCAAAATCAAGTCCATTCTCAAGCAAAAACTGATGACGGGCATGCTCTAAGTAGTGCTGATAGTTTGCATTATTCACAATGCCCTGTAAATCGCACTCATAATCCCTTACAAGAAATTCCAGTTCGTACTGATAGCTTTTTGTACTTTTCATACAACTAATTTTGATTCTAAACATTGAAGGTTAACAGAACTAAAGCTAGCCTTTAATTCCTTATGCTACTTTAACAATGGAAACAGGAGTTGGTTCTTTGTTATTATAGGATACAAATGTAAAACAAGAAGGGCCAGATTGTTCGTCTGGCCCAGTTACGTTAAGTAATAATATTACTACAGCCGCTTAATGGCAGCCTCATAAAAGCCTTTAATTTCGGTAATACGCTCAAGGTTGGCTTTTGTATCGTAAATACGAACAACATCGGCAGGCCCTTGTAGAGTCCAGAAAAAACCTAATGCAGCATCAAACAGATTGTTAGGAATGTTGTTTCTAACCATTTCGGTAGCCTCCTTAAACTGCTCCCAAGTGAGAGTGGTATCTAGCTCAAAGTAATACTTATTCTCCTCAATCGTATTCTGGAAAATGCCATCAGCAACCACTTCTATAAGAAATGACTTATGTACAGTGATAAGAACAGGCTTATCTATCTCCTTGTGCTTTAGCATCTCAATCCCATTGCTAACAAACCTGCTCTGTATATCTAGAATATCGTCAAAACAAGTTAAATGCTTAATGCGAATACACTGGAACGTGTCGTTATCAATTTTCAAGTACCCTATTGTTCCATCGCAATCGTGCAACCGCTCTCTACCTACCTTTGCCATAACCCTGGCAAGTTCAAGTATATTATAGTCCTTTGCCAGCACAATAAATATTGAACGAGGTGTAGAGTCGAATGGAGGATGAAAATACCCGTAGTAGCCAGGGTAAGGCTCGTAGTTTTCTAGTACCAAAGTGTTAGGAAGCACATTTGCCGCTAACGACTTAACTTTCTCTTCCTTAATGGTTACCCCACGGGTCATCAAGTTTTTCACGTTATGTGTTCTCATTGCTTTAGGTTTCAGTTTGGTACAATTTACGGTTTAATAAAATACTTGTCAATGAGCAGAATAAAATATGAGTACCAGTAGTACATTTAGAAAAAATCAGTAATATTGCAGCAGCAAAAAGCAAAAATGAACGCAAATATTTCAAATAGCTCGTTAAAGGTTTCTAAGCAGTATAAACGCGTAGAGATGGCCATGTCCATGTCTATGAAGAAACGTATTAACCTAAGCAGGCTAGGAGAAATGGGAAGATAGTGTAAACTCTTATAACTCTAAATAATGGTAAAGGCCTGCAGATACTGCAGGCCTTTTTTTGTTTTACTCTAACCCTTCAAAACAAAATGAAAGTTTTAAAATTTGGCGGAACCTCAGTTGGTTCTGCGGAGCGAATCCAAAGGCTCACACAAATTGTACCAAGCAAAGAACCTGTTATTGTGGTTCTTTCGGCTATGGCCGGAGTTACAAATCAACTGGTTGAAAGCGCTGCATTTGTTGCAATGCAAGAAAAACCAAAAGCTGTAGAGTTACTAAAACAGGTAGAGAAGAAGCACGAGGAAACGTGTAATGAGCTATTCAGAACATCGGAGTTTAAAATGAAGGGTAAAGAGTTAATAAAAAAGATGTTCCACAAGGCTATAGATATGGTTTTGGCGCCAAACTTACCTATAAACATAGAAAAGGAGATTCTTGCGCTAGGCGAACTCTCATCTACTACGTTGTTTCACCTCTGCCTTCAGGAGCAGCAGGTTCCTTCCGCACTAATCCCTGCTTTGGGTTTTATGCGAATTGACAAAGATGGAGAACCCGACCTGTTTTACATTAGCGAAAGCCTAAACCGCTTACTCGATGCCTGTTATGGCATTAATATTATTATTACCCAAGGTTTTATTTGCCGAAATGCCAAAGGACATGTTGATAATCTAAAAAGGGGGGGTAGCGACTACTCCGCTGCAATAATTGGCAATGCCATTGATGCCAACGAAGTACAAATTTGGACTGATATTGACGGTTTTCATAACAACGACCCACGCTACGTGAGCGGCACATCACCCATACGCGAACTATCGTTTGACGAGGCTGCAGAACTTGCCTACTTTGGAGCAAAGATTCTGCACCCATCAACCATTCACCCCTGCAGAGAAAAAGGGATTCCTGTACTACTTAAGAACACACTAAACCCAACCGACCAAGGCACTCGAATTACATCGAGCTACAGAGCCAACGGGATACGTGCCGTGGCATCGAAGGATGGAATTACAGCCATTAGAATTAAATCGTTACGGATGCTGATGGCTTATGGCTTTTTAAAGCGTGTATTTGATGTTTTTGCTCAGCAAAGAACAGCAGTTGACCTAATTACCACTTCCGAAGTGGCAATTACCCTTACTGTTGACGACACATCGAACTTATCCAAAATTACTGAGGAACTTAGGGAGTTTTCGTCTGTAGAGGTAACGCACAACCACAGTATTATTTGCATTGTGGGCGACTTTGTTGCCGAAAAACCAGGCATTGCTTCCCAAGTATTTAATGCCATAAAGCATATACCCATTGGGTTAATATCCTATGGCGGGAGCTCACATAACATCTCCATTTTGGTGAGTAGCAGTCACAAACAAGCAGCACTAATGGCGCTTCAAACAGTAGTATCAACCGAAGTTACAATTGAACAACACTAACCATGGAAACACCAGTTTACCAATACAACCTTAACCTACTTGAGGAAACACTTGCCTCGGCACAAACAGAGGCTAATAGGTACAATTACATACTCCACTACGCAGTAAAGGCAAATAACAACCACACCATTCTTGAAACCATTGCAAAAAGAGGATTTGGAGCCGATTGCGTTAGCGGCAATGAGATTGCTGCGGCTATTAATGCTGGCTTTCCTCCCCAATCCATTGTTTTTGCAGGAGTGGGTAAAACGGAAAGTGAAATTGAGTTTGCCATTGATAAGGGCATTGCTTGCATCCATGTTGAATCCATTGAGGAGCTGCAGCAAATCAACAAAATATCGGCTCGCTTGGAGAAAACAGCAACCATTGCCTTGCGCCTTAACCCCAATCTAGATGCTGGAACACATCAGCATATCACCACAGGAACAAATCGAAATAAGTTTGGACTAAGCAATAGGGAGCTAATTCAAGTGGTGGATAGCCTACCCTCTCTTCAGTGGGTAAAAGTAATCGGTTTTCATTTTCACATAGGCTCCCAAATACTTGACCTAAAACGATTTGTTCAACTTGCACACCATGCAAACGGCATTGTAAAGCAGTATGGGCATTTGGATATATCCTACCTTAATTTGGGTGGCGGGTTAGGCATTGATTATGAGAACCCGAACGACAACCCAATTCCAAGTTTTGCCGAATACTTTTTAACGTTCTATAGAAACCTAAGGGTTCCAAGGAACATAAGCATACACTTTGAACCAGGACGTTCACTGGTTGGGCAGTGCGGTAACTTGCTAACCAGAGTGCTCTACGTGAAGCAAGGCGACGAGCGCAAATTTGCAATTGTTGATGCTGGGATGAACAACCTCATTCGTCCCGCCCTTTATCAAGCCAAGCATAAAATTGAGGTTGTTAATAGCCATTCCCTCACCTTTGATATGTACGATGTTGTTGGCCCAATATGCGAAAGTTCAGATACGTTTGCCACCAGCATAGAGCTCCCATCACTAAAACAGGGCGATATTATTGCAATACGTTCTGCCGGAGCTTACGGAGAATCAATGAGTTCTAACTACAATCTAAGGCAGTACACCCCTTGCGTATTTATTAATCAGAAAAAACTTGTTCTTGCAGCAAATTAAGTAGTACTACAGAAAAACCCTTTGCTTTACCTAGAGCAAAGGGTTTTCTGCTTTTTGAGTTTTGGCTAAATGACACAATTAAACGGCAAAATGTCCATCAACAATTAACTAATTGCTATAGTGTAGAAACAGATACTAATCTTTTCCCTTTTCGCACGTATCTTTCAAGTAATTTCCTTAATTTTGCAAACGTTTTTCATAAATAAACCCAAATGGTTAAGATTACATTTCCAGACGGAAACATCCGAGAGTACCCCAAGGGGGTAACAGGGCTAGAAATCGCCAAAAGCATCTCCGATCGCTTGGCGAAAGAGGTACTATCCGTAACCGTAAACGGAGAAACCCGCGACTTAACACGCCCAATAACTACGGACTCAACCATTAAGCTACACAAATGGGACGACGAGGAAGGAAAGCATGCATTCTGGCACTCATCGGCACACCTTATGGCCGAAGCGTTAGAGGCACTTTATCCTGGCGTTAAGCTAGGCATTGGCCCTAGCATTGAGAATGGTTTTTACTACGACGTTGACTTTGGAACCCAAACAATTACCGAAGCCGATCTACCTGCCATTGAAAACAAAATGCTTGAGTTTGTTCGGGAGAAGCAGGAAATTGTTCGCAAAGAGGTTTCAAAAGCCGAAGCGCTAAAAACCTACACAGAAAAGGGCGATCCATACAAAGTTGAACTTATAACCGACCTACAGGACGGTACCATAACCTTTTACACACAGGGAACCTTTACCGACCTTTGTCGTGGGCCACACCTTCCAGATACCAGTTACATAAAAGCGGTAAAGCTAACCAGTATTGCTGGCGCATACTGGCGTGGTAACGAGAAGAACAAAATGCTTACCCGCATTTATGGTATTACCTTCCCTCAAAAGAAGCAGCTAGATGAGTACCTAGTTCTTCTTGAAGAGGCAAAGAAACGCGATCACCGTAAAATTGGTAAGGAGCTGGAGCTGTTCACTTTCTCACAAAGCGTTGGACAGGGATTACCTTTATGGCTACCCAAAGGAGCACAGCTTCGCGAAAAGCTTGAGCAATTCCTTAAACGAGTGCAAAAGCAGCATGGGTACGAACAGGTTATCACCCCTCACATTGGACAAAAGGAACTTTATGTAACATCAGGACACTACGCCAAGTATGGCAAAGACTCATTCCAACCCATACACACCCCTGCCGAAGGCGAAGAGTTCTTACTTAAACCCATGAACTGTCCTCACCATTGCGAGATTTACAAAGCAAAACCTCATTCATACAAGGATTTGCCTATACGTCTTGCGGAGTTTGGAACCGTATATAGGTACGAGCAGAGCGGCGAGCTTCATGGCTTAACCCGGGTTCGTGGTTTTACTCAGGATGACGCACACATCTTTTGCCGTCCAGACCAGCTAAAGGATGAATTTATGAAGGTTATAGACATCGTTCTATACATCTTCAAAACCCTTGATTTCACTGATTATACAGCACAAATATCGCTTCGCGATCCAAACAATACCGAGAAGTATATTGGTAGCGACGAGAACTGGGCAAAAGCAGAAAGCGCCATTGTTGAGGCTGCAAATGAGAAAGGGCTAAAAACGGTTACAGAGCTAGGTGAAGCCGCATTCTACGGGCCAAAACTTGATTTTATGGTAAAGGATGCCATAGGAAGAAAATGGCAGCTGGGAACCATACAGGTTGACTACAACCTACCAGAGCGATTTGACCTAGAGTACATTGGCAACGACGATAAGCGCCATCGCCCTATTATGATTCACCGTGCACCATTTGGCTCCATGGAGCGATTTGTTGCAGTACTAATTGAGCATACAGGCGGTAAATTCCCTCTTTGGCTAACCCCAGATCAAGTTGTTGTGTTGCCTATCAGTGAAAAGTACAACGAATACGCGAAAAAAGTTTTTAATTTCCTAAATAATTCCGATATTCGCACCCTGATTGACGACCGCAACGAAAAGATAGGTAAAAAGATAAGGGACAATGAGTTAAAGAGAATCCCATTCCTACTAATTGTTGGGGAAAAAGAAGTTGAGACAAACTCAGTTGCTGTTCGTGTGCAAGGCGAAGGCGACAAAGGCGTAATGGAACTAAGCCAATTTGCTGAGTACGTGAACAATGAAATAGCCAAACTGTTACAATAAATAGTAAACTAGTTATTAACCAAAGTAAGGAGGGCTTTAACATAGCAGCACCGGTTTTAAATAAACGTCCTGTGCCTAATAAAAAGGACAACAACGCACAGCATCAGATAAACGAGTATATCAGAGCACGTGTTGTAAGGCTAGTAGGCGATAATGTTGAGAATCCAGGGGTTTTCTCTATTGAGGAAGCACGCAAGATGGCTGATGAGCAAGAGTTAGATCTTGTAATGATATCAGACAAGGCCGATCCCCCTGTTTGTAGAATCATCGACTACCAAAAATTCCTGTATCAACAAAAGAAGAAACAAAAGGAGATTCGTCAGAATGCCGTTAAGGTTGTAGTAAAAGAAATCCGTTTTGGTCCCCAAACCGATGAGCACGACTATAACTTTAAGCTAAAGCACGCTGAAAAGTTTCTACAGGAAGGTGCAAAAGTTAAAGCTTACGTGTTCTTTAAAGGTCGTTCAATTCTATTTAAGGAGCAGGGAGAAATTCTGCTTCTAAGATTTGCTCAGGACCTAGAGGAATTCGGTAAAGTGGAACAGTTACCAAAGCTTGAGGGAAAACGGATGATTATATTCCTTACCCCAAAAGTGGTAAAGAAAAAGTAGCAATTCCAATCTCTAAATATATAGATAAGAATGCCTAAAGTGAAAACTAACTCCGGAGCAAAAAAGCGTTTTGCTTTAACCGGAACAGGGAAGATCAAAAGGAAACATGCTTTTAAAAGCCACATCCTAACCAAGAAAGCTACCAAGCGTAAGAGAAATCTTACTCACACAGCTCTTGTTCACACCAGGGATGAAAATAGTGTAAAAACTATGCTTGGCTTAAGATAAGCTACAACCTTTTTTGATTACTATTTGAGTTATTAACCTGAATGAATTAGCCAAAAAGATTCCACACCAGGAACGCTAACCATTCAAAACAAGTAAAACAATGCCACGTTCAGTCAATTCAGTTGCATCGAGGGCTAGAAGGAAAAAAATCCTCAAGCAAACTAAGGGTAACTTCTTAGCACGTCGTAACGTTTACACCGTTGCTAAAAACACCCTAGAAAAAGGTCTTACCTACGCTTACCGCGACCGTAAGAAAAAGAAAATTGAGTTCCGTGCTCTTTGGATTCAGCGTATCAACGCAGCAGTTCGCGTGTACGGTATGTCATACTCTGAGTTCATGGGTAAAATTCACGAGAAAGGAATTGAGATCAACCGTAAGGTACTAGCCGATCTTGCTATGAATCAACCAGAAGCTTTCAAATCTATTGTTGATTCACTAAAATAGTTCGGACACAAAATAGTTAAAAAGGGAGGCTTTGCTTCCCTTTTTTTATACCCTTAAATTTGGGTAGCCTTTTATATGCATACAAAAAGGAAACAAGAAAACGCCCAATGTTTCATCCAGACAGAATTACTTTTTAAAGGTTGGATGGAACACGTATCACCTTATTAATGCTAGTTTGTGTTCTTTTTCTAAACATGCACGTTTCGATATTATATAGGGAAGCAATGCACAAATATGCATATAGTATAATCTTTTAATAAATTTGTAGCAGAAACCCTAGTAACATTAACCCAAATGAAAATAGCACTTATTGGCTACGGTAAAATGGGCCACGAAATTGAAAAGGTGGCTAACGAACGTAACCATGAAATTGTTCTTATTGTTGACAAGGATAGCAGCCAAATGCTCACCACAGAAGCTCTTTCGCGAGCCGAAGTAGCCATTGAGTTCTCTACCCCCGAGGCGGCATTTGCCAACGTTACTGCTTGTATAAACGCGCACACCCCTGTTGTATGTGGCACTACAGGATGGCTTAACAAACTTGATGAGGTAAAGAAACTCCTAACCGAAAAGGATGGAAGCCTATTCTACGCATCGAACTATAGCTTGGGTGTAAACATTTTTTTTAAGCTGAACGACATCCTTTCCCAAGTTCTAAGTGGCAATAGTGGTTATACACCCTCAATACAGGAAATTCATCATACACAAAAACTTGATGCTCCTAGCGGAACAGCAATTACGCTTGCTGAGATTGTTGCCAAAAATCTAAACCTTGAGGGATGGTCGCTCCTACCCGCTATTGAGGAGAATAAAATACCCATTGAAGCACTACGAGAGGGGACAGTTCCTGGTACACACACCATTACTTACCAATCGGAGCAAGATGAGCTAATACTCACGCATAGGGCTAAAAGCCGGCGAGGATTTGCTCTTGGGGCTGTTATTGCTGCCGAATACACAGCTGTGAATAAAGGTTTTTTAACAATGGATAACCTGCTCTCCTTCCCTATAATCAACAAAAAAGATTAAATTGCCGCAAAATAAGCCTAAAACAATGAACCAGATTAAATCTATCCTAAGCAACAAGTACTTTAAGTTTGGGTTTGCTGCTCTTATTTACACCCTTTGGGTAATTTGGATTGGCAACTACTTCCTTCTTATTGGATTAGCTATAGTTTTCGATTTTTATGTAAGCCAAAAGGTTAACTGGACATTTTGGAAAAAACGTGGTGAGAAGAAAAAAAGCGCTCTGGTTGAGTGGGTTGATGCCATTATTTTTGCAGTAATAGCAGCTACACTAATTAGAATGTTCTTTATTGAGGCCTATACCATCCCTACTTCGTCTATGGAAAAGAGCCTACTAGTAGGCGATTACCTTTTTGTTAGCAAGGTTAGCTATGGCCCCAAAATGCCAAACACCCCGCTTTCATTTCCCTTTGCGCACCACACACTTCCCTTTACCCAAAGCACCAAATCGTACCTTGAATGGGTAAAATGGCCTTATAAACGCCTTGCAGGGTTAGGTAACGTGGAGCGTAATGATGTTGTTGTTTTCAACTTCCCCGAGAACGATACCATAATTGTTCAGTACGGCGACCAAAGCTACTATGCCATATCCCGCGAGTGGGGAAGCGATTACGTGAAAAAGAACTTCGACATAGGCGTTCGCCCTGTAGATAAGAGGGAGAACTACATTAAACGCTGCGTTGCCATACCTGGCGACAGCATTAAAATAGTATCTGGTCAGCTGTACGTTAATGGTAAACCACAGGAGAAAGTGGATGAGATGCAGTACAACTATTTGGTGAAAACTAATGGTACATCAATAAACAGCATCTATCTCGACGAGTCGAACGTATCGATGGAAGATAGAAAGAATTACAACCCTGCTGGTGGCATATACGAACTACCCCTTACCAATAGCGCTGCTGAAAAGATTAAAAGCCTAGCCAACGTTACTGCTGTTTTAAAAAGGGAAAATACGAATAGCACCATGATGACAAAGAGTATTTTTCCTCACAGTCCTAACTTCCCTTGGACCGAAGATAACTTTGGCCCGCTTTGGATTCCTAAAAAGGGCGAAACGGTTAATGTAAACCTATCGAACCTACCTCTTTACAGAAGAATTATTGATGTTTACGAAGCAAATGATTTGCAAGTAAAGGATAGCACCATTCTTATTAATGGAGAGGTTGCAACATCGTACACCTTTAAAATGGACTACTACTTTATGATGGGCGATAACCGTCATAAATCGGCCGATAGCCGTTTCTGGGGATTTGTACCAGAAGATCACGTGGTAGGAAAAGCCTCCTTTGTATGGCTGTCGCTAGACAAGGACAAATCGTTCCCAAAAAACATTAGATGGAGCAGGATTTTTAAAGGGATAAAGTAGATTAATCCACAATAATAAATGAAAAAGGGACGCATAACATGCGTCCCTTTTTATTATACACTGATAGACTTCTACTTACTAAGAACAAACACTTCGAACGAAGCTGGCGAAAGCGCAAAGGTTAGCTCTCCATTGCTATTGTTAAACTGGGTGCTAAACGATGCACTAACATTAGAATTAGCAAATCCCAGTGGAATTTCAACAGAGACGTTCTTTGCTTCGTCACCCTTATTCATTGCCACAATTACCATTTGATTAAAATAAACCCTTGCATACACAAAGGTACTACCCTCAACTACTAACGGAATATATGTACCATAGTTTAGCGCCATGCTACTACGACGCAGCTTAACCAGTTCCGACACTTGGTTACGGGTTTTGGCCTCGTCGGGAAGCAGATTATCAAACTTCATCATCTTTCGGTTGTCGGGGTCATTACCGCCTGCTGAACCGTACTCATCGCCATAGTATATGGTTGGAATACCCGGAATGGTAAGGTTAAATGCATTTAGCATGGCCAACTTCTTGTAGCCAACAGCATTGCCCACTCCTATTTCGCGAGTCCAGCCAGCATACTTAGCATCCTCGTTAAACGATAGCGCGCCGCCTGCATAGGAGATAAACCTTGCCCTATCCTGATTTCCCGAGATATAACCCATAAGATTATGATATCCGTAGGCATTTAGGCTCTCCGTTAGGGAGGCATTAAGCTTTTCGAAAGAGACCTCGGGGCGAACCAGCGTTGCAACTGCATCGTCGTAAACATTAAAGTCGAACTGGCCATCCATCATTCCACTACCAATGTAGCTGCCAATAAGCTCACGGCTACCATAGGTTTCGCCAACTTGGTAAATGGTTCTACGATTGGGCAGCTGCTTCATCTTTTGGGTGAGTCGGCGCCAAAATACCTCTGGAATGTGCTTGGTTGCATCGTGGCGGAAGCCATCTAGGTTAAACTCGGTTAGCCAGTAAAGCGCTGAGTCCGACATGGGCTCGTACACCTCAGGGCGCTCCAAGTCGAGAGTTGGAAGGAATACATCAAACCAAGTGGTTAAGCGGTGCTCGTCCCACTTCTCGGTATTTAGCGTACCATCGGGCAGGTAAAGAGATGTAGCCCAATCGGGATGCTCCTTATACAGCGGGTGCTCCTTGTGAACGTGGTTGGCCACATAGTCGAGAATAACATTCATATTGCGTTGATGCGCCTCGGCAATCAGTGTCTTTAGCTCATCGCTAGTACCAAATCTAAAATCGACCTTTGATGATGACACAGGCCAGTACCCATGATACCCAGAGAACTTTGTGCGAGGATTTGGATACAGCCCCCAAGCACCCAACGGATTTTGGGTTATTGGCGAAAGCCAAATGGTGTTTATCCCCAACGAATCGAAGTACCCATCCTTTAACTTTTGGGTTATACCAACAATATCGCCTCCATAATAGTTTGCTTCGGGTAGTATTTCCGGATCATCTACTGGGTGATCGTTTGCAGTAGTTCCATTTGCAAACCTATCCACCATTAAGAAGTACATCACCTGTGTGTGTAAATCGTGCCTATTTAGCTGGGTGGTTGATGTTACAACGGCACGCTTTTCCAAGGGAATAAGCACATCGTTGGCAACACCGCCATCACCATACGCCCAAACACGTATGGAGGAACGGTTGTACTGCGATGCATTAGCAGGTATTACAATTGATGCGGTAGAATCGGATACTGAAATCATGCTTTGAGGGATGCGGTAGTTCTCCCAAAAGGCAATCAGTTCGTTGATATTACCACGCAAACCAAGGTTGATAGTGCTACCACTGGTTGCAGAAGTGTATATAAATGGCTTCTCGCTAGCTTCATACCCAACTTTTAGCACCGAATTTTGACCACCTATGTTATTATCCTCTATAACGGTGTTTGCAGGATCGAGCA